>OFFY01001111.1_pt1 | contig 24154 bp, 22 predicted proteins | sample 1521481 | NCBI WGS metagenome assembly OFFY01 (sample SAMEA3504117, study PRJEB24116) | mouse gut metagenome | biome: mouse gut; feature: mouse-associated habitat; material: faeces | place: Denmark | collected 2011
CATCCCTCCTGGGCTTGCATCCCAGAAGCTCTTTGAACAGGTCGTTCATCCAGATTGTCTTACCATCACTCATCAGAATCGCGTAGGGTAAGGTCAGCTCTTTAAGCAGAGTGTTCTGGACGATTCCGTACTGTGCGGCAAATTCGACCAAATCCTTTAAAAGAACAGTCTTACTGCGGAAATAGAGTCCAAGGGCAATCAGGCTGTAGATTAGGACGAAGATTCCCATCAAACTTCCTGCCCGATGGTCGATAATATAGACCCAGACATTCATCGCAATAAGGAGAACAGCCATAATAGACGGCCACTGGATATACATTTTTAACTGCCCGCGTAGTTTCAGCTTTTCGGTTTCACTTTTCTTTTCTAACATCAGCCCATCCTCACCATCCTCATGTTCTCTAAAAGATAAAATATATGGGAATCATTATACCACTTTTTAATAGAAATGAAAAGGCATTAAGAAAAGTAGGGGAAAATTAAGAAATTCTTTAACATTTTCCATTAAAATTGGTGTATAGTGTTTCATGGAAATGTTTCACACTAATAACAGAGTGTCGGGAGAGAAGTGTTATGATGAAGAAGATGAAAAGATGGGCTGCCGTTACTTTGTGTGCGGCGCTGTGTATATGCGGCTGTTCGGCAGGAGACGGCGGTGAAAAAGAGGAGAAACCGGAAGTTTCGGAGACGAATAAAGGGAATAAGGAGAAGAAAGAAAAAGCATATCAGAAGAAGCTGGATATGATTAAGCCATCCGCTTATGATAACGTAATGGGCCTTGAGCTTGAGGAAGGAACCTCCCTTTCTATCATAGGCAAGGCGGAAGGCGTACCGTACTGGGATGAAGTTCGCCGCGGTGCGGAGCAGGCGGTTAAGGATATCAATGAGAATCTGGGATATGAGGGGAAGAAGCAGGTGAAGGTGACATACAGTGCGCCTAGTACGCCGGACAACGTAGATGAGCAGGTGAATATCCTGGATGAAGAACTGGCGAGATATCCGGTGGCTCTTGGGATTGCGATTGCGGATACGAAGGCATGTGAAGTGCAGTTCGACCTTGCGGCGGAGAGCGATATCCCTGTGGTAGCGTTCGACTCAGGAAGCGGTTATCAGGGTTTGATGGCGATGGTATCGACGGATAACCGGGCGGCGGCTCGGGAAGCGGCGCAGAGGCTGGCGGAGTCGGTGGAAGAGAAGGGAGAAGTGATTCTGTTCATACATGACTCGAAATCTGAGTCGGCAATGAGCCGGGAGCAGGCATTTCGGGAGGAGCTGGAAACGAATTATCCGGAGGTCAGGATTGGGGAAGTTTATTATATGGATCAGTTGGCCGATATGCAGGAAAGGATTGCGGCAGAGATGAACGGCGGTCAGCCGGGAGATGCCGCGGGGACTGACGGAGCAGGTGGAAGCCAGTCCGGAGAAACGGCGGGAAAAGATGCCGGGATTGATAGTCAGGATGCCCAGACGGCGCAGGATGGGGGCGGAGAGAGCGTTTCAGCAGGGGGGGAGGCTGTCCCGGCAGATATGTTTTCGGAAGAAGAAGTGATTGACTATCTCTTTGAGAAGCATCCGGAGGTCAAAGGAGTATATGCTACGAATGGAGACGCCGTGAAGCTGGCGGTAGAAGCGGTGGAGCGTAATGATGCAAAGGCTTCTATTATTGGCTTTGATGCGGATCAAGAAGAGCTTGATGCGCTGGAAGAAGGAAAAGTAGATGCGCTGGTGCTGCAGAATCCTTTTGGGATGGGGTATGCTGCGGTCATCGCATCTGCAAGAGCGGCTCTTTCTATGGGAAATGAGGCTGTGGTAGACACAGGGTATGTGTGGATTACGAAGAAGAACCTGGAAGAGGAAGGGATTCAGAAATTGCTGTATTAATCGATAGCAATTTTTGAATGATGAAAAAAGCAGGTTTCGATAGAAACCTGCTTTTTCAGTGATATGCCATCTCTGTATTGTGGATGTTCTGAATACTGATTTGCCAATATGAATCGTCTTATAATACTGGCAATCAGATATCAGCGAAAATTATATATCAAACGTCGGCGTCTCGCTGCTGTCGGGAGCCGCCTCGGGAAGGTACAAGTGTACAAGCTCAATCCTGTTCTTGTCTAATTTATCAACGACCATATGAATCCCATCTTCTGTGTGGATACTGTCACCTGCCTCCGGAAGCCGGTCAAGCCGTTCGATAATAAATCCACCCAGTGAATCGTATTCTTCCGAGTTCAAATCCAAATCCAGCCGGTCGTTCAAATCATCCAGATTCGTAGAGCCTTCTACAATATACTCACGTTCGTCTATCTCCTGAATAAAGTCTTCTTCATTCTCGTCATACTCGTCATGAATCTCTCCGACAATCTCCTCCAGAATGTCCTCCAGAGTAATCAGCCCGGCGGTCTCTCCGTATTCGTCAAGTACGATTGCGATATTAAAAGAAGCCTTGCGCATCTCTACTAAAAGCTCGGAGATATTCTTGTATTCATAGGTGAAATAGGCCTCTCTCAAAATATCCTGAATATGAAATCCCTTCGTATTGTCATATAACAGCAAGTCTTTCATATTAATAGTACCAACCACATTATCCGTCGTATCCCGAAATACCGGCAGCCTTGTAAATTTGTCTTCCCGGAAGATTTCGATCAGCTCGTCGTAGGTACTGTTGACATCTGCAAATGTTACATGGACACGGGGAACCATGACATCCTTTGCCCTGGCGTCACCCAAGTCGAATACATTGTTGATCATCTCCCGCTCGTCGGATTCAATGACTCCGTCTTCGTGGCTTACGTCCACGATGGTACGAAGCTCTGTCTCTGTCATGACATTGTTCTTGGCATTCGGATCGACGCGCAGAAGAAACAGTACGCCGATGGAAAGTCCGTTAATGATAAAGATTGCAGGTGTCATGACCTTCATAAATATACTGATAACCGGTGCATAGAGCAATGACATCTTCTCCGAATGGAGAGTAGCCATAGTCTTAGGGGTAATCTCCCCAAATAACAGGATTAATACGGTTAAGATACCGCTTGCGATTGCAACCATAGAACCACCAAAGCTATAAGCAAGGGAGGTAGTCAGGGATGCTGCCGACAGGTTCACGATGTTATTGCCAATCAGTATGGCGCTTAACATCTTGCCGGAATCGTCCGTGATTGCAAGAACTGTCCTGGCGCGCTTGCTTCCTTCCTCTGCCAAGGTTCGCATCCGTATCTTGTTAACGGTAGTCAGCGCTGTCTCCGCAGATGAAAAGAATGCAGACAACAATAATAAAATAAACAGAATAATGAGTCGTGTGGCGTCACTCGAGTCCAATTGATTAGTTCACTCCTTTTTTACATAAAAATACTAGGATAAAATTCCTTTGGAACTAATATAACGCATTTGGATAGATTTTGCAAGTGTACATTGAATTTATTGTTAAATTAGTGTATGATACCCTAGTACATGAATCAAATTGAAAAACAGATGGAGAATTAGAATGGAACAGAGCACATATCATGAATTATCAGAGATTGTACCCAAAGAGAGAATCCGCAGGGAAGAGCCGATGAGCATCCACACCACATTTCGGGTCGGAGGACCGGCGGAGTTATTCGTGACGCCGGGGACTTTTGACGAGGTGAAGGAAACGGTCGGGGTGTGCAGGACCCATAACATCCCTTATTATATTGTAGGAAACGGAAGCAACCTTCTGGTTTCCGACAAGGGATATCAGGGAGTCATCATTCGAGTGGGAAAAGAACTTGGAGAAATCCGAATTGAGGGAGATACGGTGACGGCCCAGGCGGGCGCATTACTGTCCGTTGTAGCGAATCGGGCGATGGAAGCGGGACTTACCGGGTTCGAGTTTGCATCTGGGATACCGGGGACACTTGGCGGAGCCTGTGTTATGAATGCAGGGGCCTATGGCGGCGAGATGCGGGATGTGTTGACGGAGATTACGGCGCTGACGCCAGAAGGAGACATAATCAGGATTCCTAAGGAGCAGATGGAGTTTGGCTATCGTACCAGCGTCGTCGCCCGGAAAGGGTACATTGTGCTGGAAGCTTGTATGCAGTTAAAAAAAGGCGACAGACAGGAAATCCGGGCGAAGATGGAAGAATTGAAAGAAAAAAGGGTCAGCAAGCAGCCTTTGGAATATCCCAGCGCTGGAAGTACATTTAAGAGACCGGAGGGATATTTTGCAGGAAAGCTTATTCAGGATGCAGGGCTTAGGGGATTTGCCATCGGAGGGGCTCAGGTATCCGAGAAGCATTGCGGTTTCGTGATTAACAGAGGCGAAGCAACGGCAAAGGATGTGTCAGACCTTATGATTCGGGTATCGGAAATCGTGGAGGATAAGTTTGGCGTCAGGCTGGAACCTGAGGTGAAGAGGCTGGGAGAGTTCTAAAGATGAGATGTGTAATTGTTACAGGAATGTCGGGGGCAGGCAAGAGCACTGCACTGAAAATGTTAGAGGATGTGGGGTATTTCTGTGTAGATAACCTGCCTGTACCTCTGATTCCTAAGATGGCTGACTTGCTTCTGGTGCCGGGAAGTGAACTGAATAAGGCGGCGCTTGGCGTGGATATCCGAAGCGGGCAGAGTCTTGCGGAGATGGCAAAGGTACTGAATGAGCTGGATCATGCAGGAATGAAGTATGAGATTTTGTTTTTGGAATCTGCCGACCATGTCCTGATTAAAAGATACAAGGAGACAAGACGGTTCCATCCGCTTTCGGGCAACGATGGCCGTGTGGACGAAGGAATTCTCAAGGAGAGGGAAAGAATAAAATTTCTAAAAAAACGGGCAGATTATCTGATCGATACCAGCCATATGCTCACCAGAGAATTGAAGCGGGAGCTGAATAAGATATTTGTGGAGAATAAAGAATATAAGAACCTCTATATCTCTGTGCTTTCGTTTGGGTTCAAGTATGGAATCCCTCCGGATTCCGATCTTGTGTTCGATGTTCGGTTTCTGCCGAATCCATATTATATAGAAGAATTACGTCCCCAGAGCGGTAATGACAGAGAAGTCAGGGAATATGTCATGAATAATGAGAAAGCGGCAGAGTTTTTAGATAAAATGACAGATCTGATGGAATTTTTGATTCCTAACTATGTCCAGGAAGGGAAGACGCAGCTTGTGATTGCAATCGGCTGCACTGGCGGGAAGCATCGCTCGGTCACTCTGGCAAACGAACTGTTTGAGGCGTTGAGCAAGAATGAAAATTACGGTATCCGGGTTGAACACCGTGATATTGGGAAAGATGCGATTACGAAGGCAAAATGAGTGAACCGAAAGGGGTGCGAGATGTCATTTTCGGGCAGAATAAAGGAAGAACTGGCAGGGCAGTATGCGAAGGCAAGGCACTGCAATCTAGCGGAATTATCTGCAATGATTCATATGTCAGGGGAATTTTCTGAGGACAGGAAGGGAGTATGCTGCGTCCATGTCCATACGGAAAATTTTACAGTTGCAAGAAAATGCTTTACATTATTGAGAAAAACATTTAATATAGGAATAAGTATCGCAATACGCAGGAATATGACCAAAGGAAGTACAAGCTACGATATATACGCCAAAGGAGAGGAATTACTGGCAGTCAGGAAAGCGATGGTACAGGCTGTATGCTGCAAGCGGGCATACATCCGCGGTGCATTTATCACAGCGGGTTCCATGAGTGATCCGGGCAAATCCTATCATTTTGAGATCGTCTGTGACACGCGGGGAGAAGCAGAATATCTTAGGACAATGGTGAATTCATTTGATATGGATGCGAAGATCGTTGCGAGGAAAAAGACCTATGTGGTATACCTGAAAGAAGGTTCGCAGATTGTAGACGTACTGAATGTGATGGAGGCTCATGTGGCGCTTCTGGAACTTGAGAATGTCAGAATTGTGAAGGAGATGCGCAATAGTGTGAACCGCAAAGTGAACTGTGAGACAGCGAATATCAATAAGACTGTGTCTGCTGCTGTCAGGCAGATGGAGGATATTAAGTATATACGCGATACGGTTGGTTTTGACAGGTTGCCTGAGGGATTGAAAGACGTCGCCCTTACGCGTCTTGCATATCCGGATGCATCTTTAAAAGAGTTGGGAGGACTCCTGGAGACGCCAGTGGGGAAATCCGGAGTGAATCACCGTCTCAGAAAGTTGAGTGAGATAGCAGTTAAGTTAAGGGAATAGCAAGGAGGAACAATTTTTTATGACAAAGAAACCTGTTACTATTCAAAACAATATGGATATGGAAGACCGTCCAATTGCGCACCTGGTACAAGAGGCCAGCCAGTATGCCAGCCAGGTGTTCATTGAGATTGATAACAAGAAGATCAATGCGAAGAGTATCATGGGGATGATGAGTCTAAAGTTACAGAAAGGTGAATGTATTACGGTAGTGGCTGAAGGACAGGATGAGCATGAGGCAGTGGCAGGGATTGAAGGGTTCCTTGTCGCAAGTAACTAGTTGTATGGAATCGGAGAACCTGTTTGCTGGACGGGTATGTGATGAGAGGAATCCGAATAAGTATACATAGTAAGATTGGTCGGGGGACTGCTGCGGATATTGGCGGCAGTTCTTTAGCATTTTGGAAGGAGATGCATGTGCTATGAAACGGTTGTTGTTTATCTATAATCCGCGGGCAGGAAAGGGGCTTTTGAAGCCGCAGCTTTCGGATATTATTGATATTTTTGTGAAGGCGGGATATGAAGTGGGCGTATATCCAACCCAGGCGTATCGGGATGCGTATAAGAAAGTGCAGCAGTACGATGCCGGCCAATATGATCTGGTGGTATGCAGCGGCGGAGACGGTACGATTGATGAGATTGTGACCGGGATGATGCACAGAAATGTGAGGACGCCGGTTGGGTATATTCCTACTGGGACTACCAATGATTTTGCCAACAGTCTGCATATTCCTAAAGGGCTTTTGAAGGCGGCAGACAATGCGGTGAACGGTGTGCTGTTTCCCTGTGACGTGGGACGTTTTAATGAGGATATTTTTGTGTATGTTGCGGCATTCGGCATTTTCACAGACGTTTCCTATGAGACGAAGCAGGAGGTAAAGAATATCCTGGGACATCTGGCGTACGTGCTGGAGGGGACGAAACGGTTGTTCAATGTGCCTTCTTACCGAATTAAGGTGGAGCATGACGGAGAAGTGATTGAGGATGAATTTATCTTCGGGATGGTAACAAATTCCCGCTCGGTCGGAGGTTTCCGCAATATGATTGGAAAGCAGGTGGTGTTCGACGACGGGTTGTTTGAGGTCACGCTGATTAAGAAACCGTCGAATCCGATTGCCTTGCAGGAGATTATTGCGTCGCTCCTGATTGAACAGGTGGACACGAAGCATATGTATACGTTCAAGACGGGGCATATTACCTTCGAGTCATTGGAAGAGATTCCGTGGACGCTGGACGGGGAGTTCGGCGGGGAGCATGACGAAGTGGTGATTGACAACCTGAATAAGCAGTTGGAAATTATGGTTCCGGAGCAGTATGTGGAGGAACTGCAGGCTGGCCAGGGAAACAAGTAAAAGTTTGATAAAGTTTTATAAAAATAGAAAAAACGGTTGACAGGAACTTCCCTGAATGCTATAGTAACAAAAGGCTGCCGAAGACAGCAGGTGCTCGATGATAAGAGCGTAAGTATACTAACGCCTGCCGAGGAAAGTTAGATTCGTTGACTATGAATTAACAATACCTCTGTGTCTTTGATACAGGGGTTTTTTGTATACGGCACTTTTCCGATTATGCAGTCGAACAGAATTTATAAGGAGGTGTACCATTCGTGGCAAAAGTTGAATTAAAACAACCAATCGTACAGGCTATTGCGGATGATGTCAAGGATGCGGCGAGCGTCGTTCTGGTTGACTACCGTGGTCTTACTGTCGCACAGGATACGGAACTGCGTAAGCAGTTAAGGGAAGCGGGAATCATCTACAAGGTTTGCAAGAACACAATGATGAAGAGAGCTTTTGAAGGAACCGACCTTGCGGCATTGGACGAGCATCTGGAAGGGCCGAGCGCGATTGCGGTTTCTAAGGATGATGCAACTGCTCCGGCAAGGATTCTCTGCAAGTTTGCGAAGGATGCGAAGGCTCTTGAGCTGAAAGCAGGTGTGGTTGAAGGTACGGTATATGACAGCGCCGCACTGAATGAGCTGGCTAAGATTCCTTCAAGGGAGGAATTGCTGTCCAAGCTGCTTGGAAGCTTGCAGTCGCCAATCACCAACCTTGCCCGCGTTCTCAATCAGATCGCAGAGCAGGGAGGGGCGGCGAACTGCACACCGGCTTCATCCGATGCTCCGGCAGAGGAAGCGGCAGAAGCTCCGGCAGAGTAATCTGCATGAGCTTGTTCAAAGGAACTTTATGTATCAGGAAGATACAAAAATAATATGAATAAATGGAGGAAAATAGAATGGCAAAGTTGACAACAGCTGAATTTATTGATGCAATCAAAGAATTATCAGTATTAGAGTTGAATGATTTAGTAAAAGCATGTGAAGAAGAATTTGGTGTATCTGCAGCAGCAGGCGTCGTAGTTGCAGCGGCAGCAGAAGGCCCGGCAGAAGAAGAGAAGGATGAGTTCGACGTAGAGTTAGTATCTGCAGGCGCTTCCAAGGTTAAGGTTATCAAGGTTGTTCGTGAGATTACAGGTCTTGGTCTGAAAGAGGCTAAGGCAGTAGTTGATGAAGCTCCGAAGGTAGTGAAGGAAGCTGTTTCTAAGGCAGAGGCTGAGGAGATTAAGGCTAAACTTGAGGCTGAGGGTGCAGAAGTAAACCTGAAATAAGGAACTGCAAAAGCGAAGTAATTTTAGAGAGGGCTGTCCTGGAAAGGGCAGCCTTTTTGCGCAAATGTTATTCAATTCTGATAAAATGATTTATGGGGGATACATACGTAATTCGAGAAAATTCTAGGAAAATCTTCAAAAAAATCGTGAAAAATTGCCAAAATTTCATTGACAAGCCTTGTAAGTGTGTGGTATAGTAAAAAATGCACTATTGTGGAAAGTTCTGCCATAATATCGCGTGGGGACAGTGGGGAATGCGCTGTTTCCAATGGTTTTACAATATTGTTTTCCAAAAAATTGTGAGGAGAGTGAAACGTCAATATGGAGAAAAACAGAATTCGTCCCATTAAAAGCGGAAAAAGTTCACGCATGAGTTATTCCAGACAAAAAGAAGTTCTTCAGATGCCGAATTTGATCGAAGTCCAGAAGGATTCTTACCAGTGGTTTCTGGATGAAGGACTGAACGAAGTATTTGATGACATTTCCCCGATTACCGACTACAGCGGTCATCTGAGCCTGGAATTTGTTGACTTTACTTTGTGCGAGAAAGACGTGAAATACACGATTGAAGAGTGTAAAGAACGTGATGCCACTTACGCGGCGCCGCTTAAAGTACGGGTGAGACTTCATAACAAAGAGACAGATGAGATCAACGAGCATGAGATATTCATGGGCGACTTGCCGTTGATGACAAGTACAGGTACGTTTGTGATTAACGGGGCAGAACGTGTTATCGTAAGCCAGTTGGTGCGTTCGCCAGGTATCTATTATGCAATCGCACATGACAAATTAGGCAAGAAGCTGTATTCCTCCACCGTCATCCCGAACAGGGGCGCATGGCTGGAGTATGAGACGGATTCCAATGACGTTTTTTATGTACGTGTAGATAGAACGAGAAAGGTGCCGATTACCGTGTTAGTCCGCGCGCTGGGAATCGGGACTAATCCGGAGATTACCGAGCTGTTCGGTGAAGAACCTAAGATTATGGCAAGTTTCGAGAAGGACGCCGCGACGAATTACCAGGAAGGTCTTCTGGAACTGTATAAGAAGATCCGTCCGGGTGAGCCGTTGGCGGTGGACAGCGCAGAGAGTCTGATTACCAGTATGTTCTTTGATCCGAGACGCTATGACTTGGCGAAGGTGGGAAGGTATAAGTTCAATAAGAAGCTTTCCCTCAAGAACCGTATCACCGGGCAGGTGCTTGCGCAGGATGTGGCAAGCCCGATTACGGGGGAGGTCATTGCCGAGGCAGGAGCGAAGGTGACTCGGGAGATGGCAGATCGGATTCAGAATTCGGCGGTTCCTTTTGTTTGGATTGAGCGGCCGGAGGAGGAGCGAAGTATTAAAGTGCTCTCTAACATGATGGTGGATCTTGACGCTGTCGTGGAGATTGACCCTAAGGAAGTAGGGGTTACGGAACAGGTGTATTATCCTGTCCTTGAGGGAATCCTTGAGGAGACAGGCGGCGACGTCGATGAATTGAAGGATGCTATCCGCAGGGATATCCACGACCTGATTCCTAAGCATATTACGAAAGAAGACATTATTGCGTCCATTAATTATAACATCCATTTGGAGTATGGATTGGGAAATGACGACGATATCGACCACTTGGGCAACCGGCGTATCCGTTCTGTAGGGGAGCTTTTGCAGAACCAGTACCGAATCGGTCTGTCCAGACTTGAGAGAGTCGTGCGGGAGAGAATGACCACCCAGGATTTGGAAGGAATTTCTCCCCAGTCGTTGATTAATATTAAGCCTGTGACAGCGGCGGTGAAGGAGTTCTTCGGTTCTTCACAGTTGTCACAGTTCATGGATCAGAACAACCCGCTGGGTGAGCTGACCCATAAGCGGCGTCTGTCCGCCCTTGGACCAGGCGGTCTGTCACGTGACCGTGCGGGCTTCGAGGTGCGAGACGTTCACTATTCACACTATGGAAGGATGTGCCCGATCGAGACGCCTGAAGGTCCGAATATCGGTCTGATTAATTCTCTTGCTACTTATGCAAGGATTAATCAGTACGGATTTATTGAGGCGCCGTACCGCAGGATTGATCACAGCGACCCATCGAATCCGGTAGTTACGGAGGAGGTTGTCTATATGACGGCGGACGAAGAGGATAACTACCATGTAGCTCAGGCCAATGAGGCATTGGATGAGGAAGGACATTTTATCAGGAAGAATGTATCCGGTCGTTACAGGGAAGAAACCCAGGAGTACGAGAGACGTATGTTTGATTACATGGATGTTTCCCCGAAGATGGTATTCTCCGTTGCGACAGCATTGATTCCTTTCCTGGAGAATGACGATGCGAATCGCGCGCTGATGGGATCTAACATGCAGCGTCAGGCGGTTCCTCTTCTGCTTACGGAGGCGCCCGTTGTCGGAACCGGTATGGAGGGAGAGTATTATCTTACTGTCTCTGCCAATGTCCAATGGCCTGTACAGATCGGTTCTTATGATGTCAAGGCTCTGCAGGATACGCTGACCGCACGTCTGTTCCCGTCGCATCAATCCGGAGGTATAGATGATTCGATTCTGGACTATCTTGAGGATGTCGGGGTTTATCAGCTTGGTGGTAAGTCCGAGGTGGTGGATTCCGTCCCTACGGAGTCTCCGTATAACAATGTGTTTTATAATCTTGCCTCTGCTTCAATAGAAGAGGTGACGGAAACATTGATCACATTCAAGGTCTTTAATGCCCAATATATGGGTGGTGCGCATCCATTGTCTGTGGCCTATCCGTTTACTTATGATTTGCAGAGCGGTCAGGTGATCTCTATAGGAAATTTGTTTGAAAAGGGGAGTGATGAGGTTCTTTCCGCTGCTATTTCTGATCAGATTGCAGAGCAGCTTGGCATCTCTGCTGCCGAGTTGAAGCAGAATCTGCTTGTTGATTCGGTTCCGGTCAGTGAGAATGTGTATATCTCCGACGGCCAGATTGTGTTCCACTATAATCCATATGCGATTCTACCATATTCCTACGGAATGATGGATGTTTCCATATCCCCATACGTTATTCAGGAAATCCTGACACCGGATGCATGCAAATTGCTGACCGTTGAATGACAGTCCGATTCAATTCTATAGAAAAAGCAAAGGAGTCAAACCTAAAGGCATGACTCCTTTGCTTTTTTAAGAACGGATATTTCTTAATAGAATTTGCGGATTCCCATGATCTCGCGAGCCTCTTTAAGAGTGCGTGATGCACGTTCACGGGCTTCCTCTGCGCCTCTGCGGAGCACGCGGCCTATGTAGGCGTCGTCGTTGCGGATGTCGAGTATGCGTTCACGGATCGGCAGTGTGACTTTGAGGATATCTTCAGCCAATTGTTTTTTCAGATCGCCGTAGCGGATGGAGCAATCGGCATAAGCATCCTTGAAGTGTTGCACTACATCTGGCGCCGAAGTCAGTTCCATGAGGTCGAAAAGGTTTTGTACCGGCTGGCTGACGGGTGAATTGGGCTCTTTCGGACCTTCGTCGGTCACGGCACGCATCACTTTTTTGCGCAGGGTCTTTTCGTCGTCAATCAGGTACAGGCAGTTGCCTTCGCTCTTTCCCATCTTGCCGGATCCGTCAAGGCCGGGGACTTTTACCGGTTTGCCGCCAAAGTCAAAGTTTGCAGGTTCGGGGAACAGCTCCACGCCATAGAATGAGTTGAACCGGCGTGCAAACCGACGGGTTAGCTCAAGATGCTGTTCCTGGTCTTTGCCGACGGGAACTTTGTGGGCTTTCTGGATGAGGATGTCGACAGCCATGAGTGTCGGGTAGGTGAGAAGGCCGGCATTGACGCGTTTGTTGGTTTCGCTGCCGATAATCTCTTTTTCAATGTCGTCGCTGTCGCTTTTGATGCCAAGGGCTTTGCGCGCTTTGTCTTTGAATGAGGCGGTGCGCATGAGTTCTCCGATGCCCACGTGCATGTTGAGCAGAAGATATAGCTCGGACACTTCCGGGACATCACTCTGGACAAAGATTGTGGATTTCTCTGGATCAAGACCTGCGGCGAGATATTCAGTCACGATGTTCTTGACATTGACATGAAGTTCGTCGGCCGAAGGATTTGTGGTCAGTGCATGAAGGTCGGCGATGAAGAAAAGATTGTCATATTTTTCATCGCCCTGCATCCTGACGAATTTCGACAATGCTCCGTAATAGTTGCCGAGGTGAAGATTTCCGGTGGCGCGGATGCCGCTCAGTACGATTTCTTTATTTGTCATAGTTCTATATGTGGTTTTTTGTTATTTAAAATCGATAGCCCACTGTTCCGTGGAAATATTGGTTATGGATCGATGGGTTGATTATGCCTGTTGCGCGAGATGCGTTTTTGATGCCGATCTGATATTGCACACCGACCACGAGATGTGGCCCGAAATTCATGAATGTGGCCAGGTGGAGGCCTATGTCGCCACGGTTAAAGCCGTTTATGAACGATTCTCTTGAATGAAAATAGTCGGTCTTTACATTCTCAAGCTGAGGCACGAGTTCATCCATGGCGTTGATCTCGGCGCGGTAGATGCGCTGTTTCTGTGTTCCTGCAAATCCGTATGCATAATAGAATCCGGCGTCGACTGACCATCTTACGGATTCGGCCACGTTGAATCTGAAGCTCATGAACACCGGGATATTGGCATAGTAATATTGGTTGTCGATAAATATCGCGCTCATACTGGCCCGGTCTGTGCCGAGAACAGCCATGTCGATATTGTAGTTGTTGAGCGTTACGTCGAGAGCGGTTCCGAATCCGAGGTATTCGCGTAAACCGAACACCGCACGGAATCCAACACCGAAAGATCCGCCCATATTGACGTTGAGATTTTGTATCTGCGGAAATTTTGATTTGTAGTTCTGGATCACGCTGCTTGTGCCGGCTATGGCATGGACGTCGACTTCAAGCATTCGTTTTGCCGGGGAATAGTCGACAAAATCAGCGCTGAATGCCGGTAAAATACTTGTTATTAGTGCTATTGTCAGCACTATTGTTCGGTTGAGTATTCGGGTCATGGTCTGTTCGGACAGCTTTTGTTGATAAACTGCGCTCAAAGTTAGTGAAAATTATTGAATAATTATTTTGTACTACGACCTTGTTGGCGTATCTTTGTGGAAAGATAATCCTATCGCAATGCAAGTCAATACCAAAAGTCTGTGGGTGACATCCCGTGATTATGTTATGATTGCCTTTGGCATAACGCTGTTTGCCTTTGGTTTCTCCGCTTTTATTTTTCAGGAGGGAGTCGTTATCGGTGGTGTTTCCGGTCTCGGTACCATGGTCTATTTCCTTAGTAAGAATTGGTTGGGATATGGTATCCCTGTTGCGATCTCCCAGTATGTCATAAACCTTATTTTGTTGGCGCTTGCTTACAAAGTGGTCGGTAAGCAGTTTGTGCTGCGGACTATCTATGGAACAACCATCATATCGCTTACGATCGGTGTGCTGACTCCGCTTTTCGATGGGCCGCTTGTTGAGGGACAGCCGTTCATGAATGTGATAATAGGGGCGTTGATGTGTGGTGTTGGACTTGGGATCTCATTTGTTCATAATGGGTCGACGGGCGGCACGGATATTGTGGCCGCAATGGTTTCGAAGCGTTCCAATGTCAGTATCGGACGCACTATGCTTTATGTCGACATGTGTATAATTTCGTCATCCTATTTTGTTGTCCACAAGGTCGATACTGTTGTATATGGTTTCGTAGTACTTGTTATTACGGCATATATGATTGATATGGTGATCAACACCAATCGTCAGGCGGTTCAGTTCACCATCTTCTCACCCCACTGGGAAGAGATTGCTACGGCAATAAACAACGAGGCCAAGCGTGGATGTACGGTGATAAACGGCATGGGATGGTATTCAAAGCAGGAAGTTAAGGTGCTGATGGTGATGTGCCGCAAGATTGAATCGGTCACTATTTTCAGAATTATAAAGAGCATTGACGAGGATGCGTTTATCACGCAGGCCAATGTCAATGGTGTATATGGAAAGGGCTTTGATGCCATGAAGCTGAAAGTCAGTCATCGTCATGCGGAATCTGATGCGGTGGCGTTGGCTGATGAGGCGAGCGAGCTGGCCAATAAGGCAGAGATACTTGCCGAGGAAAGTGAGGCTATCTCCATTGACAAAAAAACGTCTGGCAAAAATGGCTGATAACTATCTTGAGCGTCGGATGGAGGACTATCGGAGCGGTAAACTATCGACAGTCAGGATGACATCTGCAACAGTTAAACGGCCTTCAATGGCCTTGCGTGCGTTTGTTGCCGGAGGAGAGACAGAAGCCGGTCAACATTGTGTCCGTGAACTCAGGGCGCATGGCTGGCGTGTGGCGTTCACTGATCCGGATTTGAAATCTGGAAGAATTTTTGCGCAGTTAACCGGTTCGCAGCATCACCCTATAGATCCCTCTGATGCTTCTATGCTTCAGCGTTCTCTTGTGAAAGTGACGGAATGTTGGGGCGCGGTGGATATCCTTTTTGATTGTACGTCAAATGGCGTTGACCGCAATTCTCTGCCGGAGATCCCTGTTATCAGAACAATTTCTTGAGTGATCCTTGCCATTGCCCTTTGTTACGTGTGGCTTTGCCGTACGCAACGGCATGACGGGGGCAGATATGATAGCATCCGAGACAGAGAATGCAGTTCTTTCCCCACTCGGGCTTGTCGTTTCTTTCCAGACGGATATTTTTCATTGGACACACGGCAACGCATTTTCCACAGCTTATGCATTTATCGGTGCCCGTGAAAGGTTTTGGCGATGTAAGGAGTTTCATGAATAAAGGATATATCAGATAACTCTTGATCCATGCGAAATGCCCTTTCACAATGTCGTCAATCTTTGATGAACATTTTATGGCGTGTGCGATTCTTGCAACCCTTTCCGGCATCCTGTCGAGTTTTGTCTGAGCGAGGATATCGGAATCTGTATTGAATCCCGGAAGCAGAACGTAGGTGTTGGGCATCTCGACGCTGTGTGCTGCGACAGCTTTCCATCCGCGGCGTCGCAGCTCTTTCCGCCATCTTTTATGGGTGAGTCCGCAATCATCGCCGCATGTTGCCACAAGAAAGTGATTTGCTTTGTCGGCTCCGTCAATTGAGACCTGTTTTATGAATGATGCCATCTTTTTCGGCATGCCCCAACTGTGGACAGGCATCACCCAGATGATTCTGTCCTTGTCGGGAGCCGGATATGTTTTTGGATTTGCAAGGTCTATCCTCTCGGTTTTATCACCGAGAATCCCGGAAAGCTTATCCGCTACGGCTGCACTGTTGCCTGTGCCTGAAAACCAAAGTATCATCGGATGGTTACCTGTGTTGCGCCAAACCCATATTCGCGGAAGGATGCGTCCTGCACGTCATGTCCTTTGTAACGGTGGTTGAGCTCTTTCATTATGGCATTGCGGAGAACGCCCTCTCCTTTTCCGTGTATAAACACTATTTTTTGTCCTTTGTTGCGCAGATTCTCATCCATTACCCGGGCAAATTCATCAACCTGTAGATTGAGCATGTCGGCGTTTGAGAGTCCGTTGATATTGTCAACAAGCTCACCGATGTGAAGATCCACAACAAGAATATCGCCGCGCCGTTCGTTTTTCGGCGCTTTCTTCACAATTCTTTTCTTCACTCTACGGTCGGCCTTGATCTTTGAACGCATGGCATCCTCCAGTGTTGTTGCATTGAGGGGTTTGGCTTTGAACGGTTTGTCGTCCTTGACAAGTTCAAAGGCAAGCACAGGGCTCTCAAAGTATATGTTGTCACGGAAGCAGTGGAGCTTCGCAAACTTTGTGGTGTCAATTGATAGCTCAACCGGTTCGGGCTTCTTCAGATCGTATGGACGGTCTTTTTTGAATGGTGCATATTGAAATGAGATCTTATCCATATCCGGAAGATCGCTTGGCATTATCTCGCCCAGAAAGAGCTGGATATTAGGCTCGACTATTCCGGCATAACGGCATCTCCATTGCTGATCCTCTTTTGACCGGCTGGAGTAGACAAAGTAAAGGAAATAATTTGAATCGTTGACAAGATATGTATCAAATGTTGTTGCGGAGAGTTGCTTCAGGTTTTTAGGTTCAAAAGCGAGGACGATATTGAGTTTTTCTCCCTCTGGAGTCTCTTCTATCGGCAGTTCTTCCTCAACCGGTTTGGAGATGAGTGTGGGGGATACTTCTTTTTCAAATACCGGCTCCTGTTTGGGGCCTACAGCCGGCTTCGACTCTTTTGATGCCGGGGCTGCTGAGGCTTGACCTACAACGACACACTCCCGTATCAGTACCGGAGTCTCAAATCCATCTTCGTCCTCAACGAAAGCCAGATTATCTTTTATCTTAACAACGCGTCCGCCTCCGACTGTGTTGAGAAAACGGACTATATCACCTATCTTTACCATATTGTATTTTTTTGTCTTGAAAATATTTTAAAATTTCTGACCACAAAGTTATGGAGCTTTGTGGTCAGATTTCTTTTAAAACGCGGTAGATTGTTTATTTGTTGTCGATCTCTTTCAGAAGGGCGTCAACGGCTGCTTTCAGCTGTTGATCCTCGCCTGTGACAACCACCGCCGGATCGTTGGCTACACGGATGTCCGGTTCGAGCTGGGTATTTTCAAGGTAGTTACCTTCGGCAGTGCGGAATCCTGTCACTGGTATGCCGAACACTAACGATGGATCTTGAAGTCTAACCCAGTTCACGCTGCTCATAGTGCCGGGGACAGGCATGCCGACCAGTTTGCCAAGTCCGAGATGGCTGTAGACCCAGGGCGTGCCATGTGCGTTGCTGTAATTGGCTTCGCCTATGATCATGATGCTCGGTTTGTTCCAGCGGCGTGATGGCATCTGGGATGTTGTCTGGCCATGGACTTCCTGCGTTAGATATGCCTTTCCGCTGAAAAGCACTTCGATGTCCTCATGCAGCCGTCCACCGCCGTTCCAACGTGTATCGACAACGATTCCCTCTTTATTGACATATTTACCGAGCATGTCGGCATATATCTTGCGGAAACTCTCGTCGTCCATCGATTGTATGTGAACGTAGCCAAGCCGGCCATTGGAGAGGCGTTCCACGTCGGCCTGACGTTGGCGCACCCAACGCTGGTACAGCAGATCGTTCATTACGCCGGAACTGATCGGGAGTACAACCTCTTCACCGACGCTTCCATCCGCATTTTTAAAGCTTACGAGTGTTTTTTTGTTGCGTTTACCATTAAGCAATGTGAATGGGTCGGTATCTTTTGTTAATTCCTGACCATTGATCTTTGTGATTATTGCTCCTGCCTTAAGTGTGGAGGTCGCTTTATCAAACGGGCCTTTTGCAACAACTTCGTCTACTTTTAGTCCCGGGCCGGCGTAAGTCATGTCAAACAGCAGTCCGAGTGATGCAGTGGGATCGTCGGCCGATGGTCCATAATAGCGACCGCCGGTGTGCGACACGTTCAGTTCCCCGAGAAGTTCGCTGAGCAGTTCGGCGTAGTCATAGTTATTGTTGATGTGGGGGAGGAATTTGCGGTAGGCCTCGTACATGTTGTCCCAGTCGCAACCATTCATGTCTTTACGGAAGAAACGTTCACGCTCTTCGTTGTGCACGAATTGCAGCATGAATTCGCGTTCAGCAGCTGCGTCCAGTTCCATTTCGCCTGAGATGGATACGGATTTCATCTTGCCACTCTTGGGATCGTACTTCTTTACTTGGGATCCAAGGAGATAGATGTTTCCGTCGGAATCCATTGTCATGCCCATTCCACGTCCGTTGAGCTTGTTGGCTATCTTTGCGTCCCGTTCGCGCAGGTCAATTTCCCAAAGATCATAACCATCCTCAAAGCTCGACAGATAGTAGAGCTTCTGGCCATCTTTCGACAGGATAGCATCGGAAATGTCGGAAGAGTTGGGGGTCAGACGGACTGTGCGGTCGGCCAAATCGGTCAGGTCGATTTCTATGGCTTTTTCATCGTCATTATTTTCAGCCTGATCCTTGTCTGCGTCTTTTCCTTTTTTATTTTTCTTGGATTTTGTTTTTTCGTCCGAAGTCTCCTTGTCTGCTTTTTTCTTTGATGATTTCTCAACCTCTTTCAGCAAAGCATAATCCTCTTTGCTTAGGCGATATTTATCGTATGAGTCTTTGTTGAGGAAAGTGATCATCACGTCGTATTGAGATCCCCATGAAGCATGGTTCCGCATTCCATAGCGTTCCGAAAGGAAGAGCAGGGCATTGCCGTCCATCACCCATCTGGGGCTTTCATCAAAGTAGCCCGTCTCGGTCACTTTTGTAAGTTCACCGGTGGCCACGTTTATAATGGCAATGTCGCCGTATGGATCATGTTCGGGTTGGATGTAGTTGATTGCTATCCATTTACTGTCGGGCGACCAATTGGCTAAGAATCCTTTTGAACGGTGGGAATACGTGGCTCCGTCAGTGAGCTGTCTCACTTTCTTCGTTTTCAGATCCATCACCATCAGTTTGTTTCTGTCCTCAATAAAGGCCATCTGTGATCCATCGGGCGAGATTACCGGCATGGTTCGGTCGATGCCGTCATTGGGGAACATGGCTTTTTCTTCAACAAGAGTGGCGTTGGAGAAGTTGGGGTCTTCCTGACGGGCTATCACAGCTTTGTAGATGTTGTATTTGCCATCGCGTGCTGAGGTGTAGTATAGCTCGCGTTCATTTTTCCCCCAGGTTATATCTGATTCAGCCTCGGGTGTGAATGTGATCTGTTTGATGGATGGATATTCTGTAGATGTGACGAACACCTCTCCGCGACGGATAAATGCTACTTGCTTTCCGTCTTTTGAGATGGCGGCATCGTCGGCATTGCTGACGCGGAGATGGGTGGGTTGCTCAACATCGTCGGTTACAATGTCGATAGCAACTTTTACCGGAGATTTTGCACCTTTAGGCAGAATGTAGATCTCTCCGTCGTAAGTGAATGCGAGTGTGCCGTTCGATCCTTGCGAGAGGAATCGAACCGGATGGGTTTTGAAGTCTGTTACTTGTGTGAGCTTGCCGGGGGCGTTGATATCCATTGAGTAGACATTCATTGAGCCTCCGTCGCGTTCACTCAGGAAGTATATGGTTTTTCCGTCTGTTCCTACAACAGGGTCGAGATCCTCGCCACCGCGGTTGGTCAGATTGGTATGTCGCCCTGAAGCCGCATCATAACGCCAGATGTCGCGTGTCACGGACGAGGTGTGGTGCTTTCGCAGTGCATCCTCAAACCCCTTGATATCTTCGTAGACAAATGATTTTCCATCCGGCAGATAGCTGATCTTGAGGGCCGGTGTGGCAAGAACCTGGGTGGGTCTTCCGCCATCGACCGGTACTTGATATAGCTCTCGCATCACGGAGGTGGGGAACATGGCGCTTGTGGCAGGATCCTGGATTGAGGCGCTGTAGACAACGAATTTGCCGTCGGGAGTGAAACCCTCCGGATATTCAGCTGCGGAGTTGAAGGTCAGACGTGTTGCTGCGCCGCCATCTGAAGGCATTACGAACACGTCGCGTCCGCCATTGCGGTCGCTGGCAAAAGCTATTTTCTTACCGTCGGGCGACCACACGGGATCGCTTTCGTATGATGGCATGGATGTGAGCCTTACTGCATGACCGCCATTAGCCGATACTTTGTATATGTCGCCTTTGTATGTGAATGCTATTTCGTTGCCGTCGGGGGAGATCTTGACATCTCTCATCCATAACGGGGTGGCCGCTGATGCAGCCATCGCGAATGCTGCGAGCGCAATCGCTGTAGTTGTTCTTCGTTTCATCCTCTGGAAATGATTAGGTTTATTTCTCTTGCAAATTTAATGTTTTTAATCCCATTTTGCAACCCTTCTTTTGCTTTAGGGTGCATAAACTTGGCCTTTTATTATCGCCTAATGCAAAAAAAACACTATTTTTGCATTCTGTAAAATCGAAATTTAAATTAAAGCATTCATATATAAAGGTATGTTTAGAACAAATACATGCGGAGAACTCCGTCTTAGCGACGCCGGCCGCGAGGTTACTTTGGCCGGTTGGGTGCAGCGTAGCCGTAAAATGGGCGGCATGACGTTTGTTGATGTGCGTGACCGTTATGGCATCACTCAGATCGTTTTTGATACGGACAATGCTGAATTGCATGAGGCTGCCAATAAGCTTGGTCGTGAATATGTGGTTCAGGTGACCGGTCGTGTTGCTGAACGCTCCAATAAGAACCACAATATCCCTACCGGCGATATTGAGATTATCGCAACTGGATTGAAGGTGCTTAACAAGAGCGACGTTCCTCCATTCACCATAGAGGACGATACTGACGGTGGCGACGATCTACGCATGAAATACCGTTATCTGGATCTGCGCCGCTCATGCGTGCGTGGCAATCTGGAGTTGCGCCACCGTATGGCGTTTGAGATCCGTCGTTATCTCGATTCCAAAGGCTTCCTCGAGGTTGAGACTCCGGTGCTTATCAAATCTACTCCGGAGGGTGCGCGTGACTTCGTTGTGCCTTCGCGCATGAATCCCGGTGAGTTCTATGCTCTGCCGCAGTCTCCGCAGACTTTCAAACAGCTCCTTATGGTCAGTGGATTCGACCGTTATTTCCAGATCGTGAAATGTTTCCGCGATGAGGATTTGCGCGCCGACCGTCAGCCTGAGTTCACCCAGATAGACTGCGAGATGTCTTTTGTTGAACAAGAGGACGTTCTTCAGATGTTTGAAGGTCTGGTAAAGCATATTTTCAAATATGTGAAAGATATTGATTTCAAAGATCCGTTCCCACGGATGACATGGGCGGATGCGATGCGTCTATATGGTAGCGATAAGCCCGATACCCGTTTCGGAATGACTTTCGTGGAATTGAAGGATCTGACTGAAAATTCCGGCTTCGCAGTTATGGATTCGGCTCCTTACGTGGGTGCGATTGTAGCGACAGGTTGTGCCGACTACACCCGTAAGCAACTCGATCAGTTGACTGATTTCGTAAAGCGTCCGCAGGTTGGTGCTAAAGGTATGATGTGGGTGAAGTATGAGGCTGATGGTTCAATCAAGAGCTCGGTTGGCAAGTTCTTCACTGACGATCAGATCCGCACATGGCTCGAACGTGGCGATGCCAAACCGGGTGACCTCATGCTGATCCTTGCCGGCGAGACTATGAAGACACGCAAGCAGCTTTGCGAACTTCGTCTTGAAATGGGTTCTCGTCTTGGATTGCGTGATCCTCAGAAATTCTCCTGTCTGTGGGTGATCGACTTCCCGTTGTTTGAATGGGACGAGGAAACGCAGCGCTATTACGCTATGCACCATCCTTTCACATCGCCCAACCCCGATGATATCGCTCTCCTTGATACAGATACCGGTGCTGTGCGTGCAACGGCCTACGATATGGTTGTCAATGGAAATGAGCTCGGTGGCGGTTCAATCCGTATCCATGATGCTGAGCTTCAGGACAAGATGTTCCGTCTGCTCGGCCTTTCGGAAGAGGATGCCCAGTATAAGTTCGGCTTCCTGATGAATGCCTTTAAATACGGTGCACCGCCTCACGGAGGTCTTGCTTTCGGCTTCGACCGTTTTGTCTCGATTCTTGCCGGCCTCGACTCTATCCGTGATGTGATAGCATTCCCGAAAAATAATTCAGGGCGAGATATGATGATCGACGCTCCGTCACAGATCGACGATTCTCAGCTCGATGAATTGTGCATCCGTGTGGAAATCCCGGAGAAGGAGTCATAAATATTCGGTGTCCTGATGAAAGTTTCGGATATAATATCGGCTCTTGAAACTGTTGCCCCCTTGTCGCTTCAGGAGGACTACGACAATTGCGGACTTCTTGTTGGCGACCCCGACATGGAATGCACCGGAGCGTTGTTGACGGTCGATGTCACTCCTGAGATTGCGCGCGAGGCGATCGACAGTGGCCTTAATCTGATTGTTGCCCACCACCCTTTGATTTTCCGTGGACTGAAACGTCTTGGAGGATCGACTTTGGTGGAGCAGTCAGTCATCATGGCTGTCAAGGCGGATATTGCTATCTATGCGTGCCACACATGCCTTGATAATGCTCCCGGTGGAGTTTCATTCCGGATGGCATCGATGCTCGGTCTGGATGAAGTGTCTGCGCTTGATCCCGATTCCGGTTCCGGAGCTGTCGGGATTCTTGCTCAGTCAATGTCGGCCGATGAGTTGGTGGATGTGGTCAAGGCCACGTTCGGTTCTCCGGTTGCAAGATGTTCCGGTTACCCCATGGACGAGCGGATAACGCGTGTGGCCATGTGTGGTGGTTCCGGAGCATTCCTGATAGGAAGAGCACTGGATGCCGGGGCACAGGCTTTCATCACATCCGACACAAAATATCATGACTTTGTCGACTACGCCGGACGCATTCTGATAATAGATATAGGCCATCATGAGAGTGAAAACTGCACTAAAGATATTTTTTATCATGTAATTAAAGAAAAATTTCCTATCTTTGCAGTCCGGTATGCCAAATCCGATATAAATCCGATAAAATATTTGTAAGCAAAATATGGCTACAACTGATAAAAACAAAGCCGAACAGCCCCTGACCGTAGAGTCAAGGCTCAAATCCCTTTACGAACTCCAGACGATCCTGTCGCAGATCGACCGTATCAAAACCGTTCGCGGTGAGTTGCCTCTTGAAGTGCGAGATCTTGAAGACCACATCGAAGGTCTCAATACCCGTATCGGTAACTTCCGTCAGGAGATCGAGGAACTCCGTAAAAAGACAGTCATTGAAAAGGAGAAGATCAACGAGTCGCAGGCTAAGATCGCTACTTACAAGACCCAGCTCGACAATGTGCGAAACAACCGCGAATTCGACCTCTTGTCAAAAGAAATTGAATTCCAGACTCTGGAGATCGAACTTTGCGAGAAGCATATCAATGAATATGCACGTGTGATCGATGCCAAGACTGCCGACATTGCAGCAACAGAGGAATCTCTCGCCGATCAGCAGCATATCCTGACGGAGAAACGTGCGGAATTGGAAGAGATCGTATCAGAGACCAAGCAGGATGAAGAACGTCTCCGCGAACAGGCCAAGGCTCTTGAACCTCAGGTTGACGCACGCACACTTGCAGCTTTCAAGCGTATCCGCAAGAATGCTCGCAATGGTCTCGGCATTGTCTACATCCAGAGAAATGCCTGTGGTGGTTGCTTCAACCGCATTCCGCCGCAGAAGCAGATGGAAATCAAGATGCACAAGAAAATCATCGTTTGCGAATATTGTGGACGTATCATGATCGATCCCGAACTTGCCGGTGTTGATCAGGATGCCAACGCATGATCAGCGTAGATTGATAGAACATATATAATTCCGCTTTACGGAGCGGAATTTAATGCGGCAGTAGCTCAGTTGGTAGAGCATCAGCTTCCCAAGCTGAGGGTCGCGGG
>OFFY01001117.1_pt1 | contig 24002 bp, 22 predicted proteins | sample 1521481 | NCBI WGS metagenome assembly OFFY01 (sample SAMEA3504117, study PRJEB24116) | mouse gut metagenome | biome: mouse gut; feature: mouse-associated habitat; material: faeces | place: Denmark | collected 2011
TCGCCGAGCCGCTTGCACTCGCTGATTCACTTGTACTTATTGACCTGCTTGCACTTGCTGATTCACTTATGCTTATTGATCCGCTTGCACTTGCTGATTCACTTATGCTTGCCAAGCCACTTGCACTTGCCGATTCACTTGTGCTTATCGATCCGCTCGCACTTGCTGACTCACTTATGCTCGCCGAGCCGCTTGCACTCGCTGATTCACTTGTACTTATTGACCTGCTTGCACTCGCTGATTCACTTATGCTCATTGACCCGCTTGCACTTATCGATTCACTTGTACTTGCTGATTTACCCAGGTCTACTTCATCCTCATCCAACAAACCTATCCCTGGTTCATGCAATTCCGACAGTTGACTGGAAAAATCCCCAAGCAAACTTGCCGCTTCACTTAACATTACCGAAGTACTTTCTCTCGCACTCGCCGCCTCACTCAATGATACCGATGAACTCGTAAATTCACTCCGTGCCTCACTTAGGGACACTGATGTACTCTCATAATCACTCAATAAATTAGAATCACCTGCCGCTGCATTGCTCAATGATTCCAAAGTACTTTCTGCCACACTCAATGCCAGTGAAGTACTCTCAAATTCACTCTCAGCCTCACTTAACGATGTCGATAGACTTGCGAACTCGCTCTCTGCTTCATTTAGTTCTTCTGAGGCATTATCATATTCACTCCATAGCTCAGACATACTTTCCAATTCACTTTTCAAGACAGAATCACTGTCCGAATCGCTTATAGATTCCGAGCTACTTTCTGATATACTTTCTGAATCTGTCACACTATCTGAACCGCTTGTAGATTTTGATTCACTGCCAGATTCATTCTCTGAATCTGTTAAACTATCTGAATCACTTATAGATTCTGATCCACCCTCAGATGTGCTCTCCGAATCTATTGCACTATCTGAATCACTCGCAGATTCCAATTCACTGTCAGATGTGCTCTCTGAACCTGTTACACTATCTGAATCACTCGTAGATTCTGATTCACTGCCAGATATACTCTCCAAATCACTTATAGATTCCGACCCATTTTCAATCGTGGCACTTTCGATATCCGTTTCATTTGTAGAGACATTTACTGATTCCGTCCCGCTTTGTGCGTCATTGATATTATTTGCATCAACTGCTGGCGTCACAGGCTGTACATCTGTCTTTGTTTCTACATACTGAGGATGACTGACAGTGTCCTGCACTTCATGTGTCTGTGTATTATTAATATCCTCATTATGATTTTCAACTGTCTGCGCTGTTTCCGTATAAGAAATTTCTACTACCGGTTCTTCATTCCCCTCCGTTCCGGTCGTTTCCGTGTAGGTATTCATCATTATCGGAGCAGTAATCTCCTGCACCTCTGTTACATTTGTCTCATTTGACGGCAGAACCACCTCTCCCGTGGGGTTCTGTTCCAACTGCTCCAATTCGGAGGCGTATACCATATCCATGTCATTAAAGACATTAGAGCCGCCGAAAACTGTACCCGCAGCAAGAGCACCTTTAAAAATGTTGTTAATTTTACCCTTTTTCATTTTCTTGTCTCCTTTACCTGCTCTGGTGCCAAGATAATCGTTTATAGAGTATTGACAAAATTCATATTTTGTCAATACTGTGGGTGATAAAATAAGCATGAATATACTCATACTTATTTTAAAGTATAGTTGAAATATCTGAAATAATCAATACCTTTTCTTGAATTTACAGGTTAAACTTATAAAGATCCCTCTGCTTCATTCCCATAATCCATCGCCCGTCTTCCGTCGAAGTACTAGGAAAATTCCGTAGTTTTTGTTCAGCCCCTTCTTATCGTCCGCCTTAACATTCCTGAAAAGCTCATATTTACTGGAAAAATTATTACCCATTCAGGGGGTTTTTTTATTGAAAAAATTTCCTGGATATGTTATGATAATAGTACTTCATGGTACTTTTCTTAGGAGGGCTAATCATGGCATATTTTTTAAGACAGGAAAAAAAGAAAAAAGGAACCTATCTGCAGATGTATGATTCCTATTGGGATAAAGAAAAGAAAGAATCCCGCACAAAAAGCGTCATGGCCTTTGGCTATGTAGAAGAGCTTATTTCTGATGAACTCCCGGACCCTGTTGCTTATTATAAAGACTTTGTTGCAAAGAAAAATGAAGAGCGGGCTGCACTTTTTGCCGAAGAATCACGGCCCCGTGCTTTTTCTTCCGCTGTTGAAAAGAATGTCGGACATTTCCTCCTCCACTCTCTTATGACCGAATTGAATGTGAAAGAAACGATCGATATCCTGGCATCCCGGATGCGTTTTCAGTTCAGCGTTTACGATATGCTGGCCCAGCTGGTCTATGCCAGAGTGATCGCTCCATGCTCAAAATCCAAAACGGTGTCCTCTGTCTTCCCGCATCTGTATAACAGTGTGCCTGTTTCGGAAGACCAGGTTTATGACGGCTGCTCCTTTATCGGGGCATCTTACAAAAAATACATTGAACTCTTTAACCACTGCTATGAGCAGCATTATAAGAGAGATCTCAGCAGCGTCTTTTTTGACTGCACCAATTATTACTTTGAGATCGATCTGCCAGCCGAAGACAAGCAGAAAGGCCCTTCCAAGGAGAACAGGCATGATCCGATCATCGGACAGGCTCTTCTTCTGGATGCAGACCTTGTCCCTCTGGCCATGCAGATGTATCCGGGGAACGAGTCAGAGAAGCCTTATATCAGAAGGAGCATTGACGAGATGAAGCAGCGCTGCAAAGTCTCAGGAAAAACTGTGCAGGTTGCGGATAAGGGGCTTAATTGTGCCAGGAACATCTATGCTGCCGTCAAAGAGGCAGATGACGGCTATATCTTCTCAAGATCCATACATGGAAAAAATCTGAGCGGGAAGGAGAAAAAATGGGTCTTACTGGAAAATGACGCAAATGTATTTACTGACCACACGGATGAAAAAGGCCGGCTCCTGTTCCGTTTGAAGTCCTGCGTGGACACATTTTCTTACCAGTTCAAAGAGACAGATCCTGACACGGGAAAAGAGGTCGCCACTACTTTTTCAGTGACTGAAAAACGGATCGTTTCCTACAATCCGGCCCTTGCCAAAAAACAGAAAGCGGAAATCATGAAAATGGTGAACAAAGCCTCTGATTATACTACCTGTAAAAAGATAGCCCGGGAAGATCTGGGAGATTCTGCAAAATATATCAAGGTGATCAATAAAGACAAAGACGGGAAGAAGATAAAGCCCCTTATTGAGATCGACCAGGATAAGATAGATGAAGACCTGAGATATGCAGGCTACAACCTTCTGGTCACATCGGAGCTTTCCATGGAACCGCTTCAAGTTTATCATACATACCACGGTCTGTGGAAGATCGAGGAATCCTTCCGGATCACAAAGTCCTTTCTGGATGCACGCCCTGTCTATGTACAGAAAAAAGAGACCATCTACGGACATTTTCTGATCTGCTACCTTAGCTTGTTTCTTTTAAGAGTACTGGAGATCAAAGTCTTTAAAAACAAGATCAATTCCTATGATCTGATCCGTTTCATGCGTGACTTCAGGATCGTGAGTAAAGGGGATGGTTCCTACATCAACATTTCCAGAGAGCAGGCCGTAAATGAAAAAGTCAAAGAGGTTACCGGACTGACAAACCTCGATGCTCTGTATTTATCTGAAAAGGAAGTTGAAAATCTTTTCAACAGCTGTATGCTGCTCGATTCCTGAACGGACCATGTATATCCATGGCTGGCAGGGAGGAAGGGAAACTGGCTGCCGCATTTCAAAGCGTTTGGACAGATACGGTCTGGTCAGACAAGGAGAGCGTTGTCAAAGGAGTAAGCAGTTATGAAAGTGGAAATGAACAGGCAGGATCTCCTGGAACTATATCAGCTTGTTGTAATGTACACCAGGTGTTATGACTCGGAACTCGGGGAGCTGCTGAAAGAGATCAGCGAAAAATACAAGAACAATACAGGCGGAGAGGACATCCGCAGTTTCCGCAACCCGAGATGTGCCGGGCGGAAAAGAGTATATGCAGAAAATACAGACAGGACGATCCTGGAACTGCGCAATAATGGAATGACACTGAGAGGGATCGCCGGGAAACTACAATGCTCCATAGGGCATGTACAAGATGTATTAAAGAGATCGGAAGGATAATGTCCAAAAGTATAAAGTGGTGTATGGAAATCAATTTCCATACACCACTTTAAAGTCCAAAAATCATCAACAAGAAAATCCCAACAGTCCCCCAATTACAGTTCTTAGCGTACTAGGTTTTGAGAAAAACGTCGGAAGTCAGGGTTTATTGTATTTTGTAAAGCACTTTTTATTGCCGGCTTACATCCACCCTGCGGCTCGCTGCTCCTCCTCCAGCAGCCTCTGATAAGCCTCTTCGACCAGAACAGCCGCCTGCGCCTGAATCTCCCCGTAAGTTTCCCGGTACATCCTGTGCAGACTGCTCGGCGTCACCTTTTCCTCCTCCACCTGTGCCTCCCGGCTTACCAGACCGATCAGATAATTTACGTTAGAACGGGTCATGGGCGTTCCCTCTCTGGTACAGAACACCGGTCCCTGACTGATCCTTTCCCGCCGGATATAATCAAGCATCTCCTGTCTCAGCCCCTCCGGAAGAGGCCTCGCATGACCCGGCTTAGAATCAACGGCTCCCGACGTCTCTTTATCCTGTCTTAAGTCTTCTGCCATAAGCCGCAGTACTTCCTGAATCCGCAGTCCCGCACCGCCAAACAGCTTGATCAGCAGATAGGTTCTCTCTTTGCCTGCCTGTTTCGCCGCAGACAACAGACGTAGATATTCTGCACGGCTGAGCCCGGGCTTGGCCTTTCCCTCTTTTCTCTCAAAATCCTCCATCTGCCATTCCCGATGCCCCAGAAAGTTAAGGAAGCTGTTCCAGACCGAAATGCGTGTATTCACCGTGGCCGGCTGCAGCCCCTGCCCTTTCAGACAGCCTTTCCACGCCGTCCCCGTTTCTTCCCTGATACATTTATCCGCCGGCAGATACCGGTACAGCTCCTGTAATATCCTGCGGTAATTACAAAGCGAAGAGTCTTTTCTTCCTCTTTGCGCCTGCTCTTCCAGAAACGCTTCTATCATTTCCGGGCTGATATGCTGCGCTTTCTGCAGTTTAAACGAATCTTCTCTTTCAGACATATGGCACATCCCTTCCTGAATCCTGAAGTAGACAGAGTCAGTATTCTGTCCACAGGAAATGGATGTTTGCGTCAGATTTCACTGAAATTGTTTTGAACTATAATCGAAAATGTAAATAGAAGGCGCTGTAAACCAAAAAACACAGACTGTTTTCTGTGTTTCTGTTTTTCCATGCCCGAAAACATAAGATGATATTGTTGATGTAAAAGATTCTATGCTATAGTGATTAAAGATTACTTTGATCTGTAGACAGAATACTGATTCCGCCTACAGGATCAGCCCTGTCAGTTCCATCTGTCTTGCATGTTCCCTTCCAGCCGTCAGCAGATAGATCCTTGTCGTCTCCACACTGCTGTGTCCCAGCACATCGGCCAGTTTTACGATATCCCCGCATATTTTATAAAAAGTCGTGGCAAACAAATGCCGGAGATTATGAGGGAACACTTTCGAGCTTTCCACACCGGCCTCCCGGCACAGTTCTTTCATCTCTCTCCAGATCTGCCTTCTGGAAAGGCCTTTACCGTTTTTCGTGACAAAGATCTCTCCCGCGTCGATTCCCTGTTTCTTTGCAAACTTAAGGAGCTTACGGCACAACCTGTCCGGCAACAGGATCACCCGAATCTTGCCTTTCAGCGCGACCTCTGCCCGCCCCGCCCTGGCTGCCTCCACCGTGATAAAGGGAAGTTCGCCGACCCGGATACCGGCGGAACAGATAGTCCCCATCAAAAGCTCCAGCCGCTCCTTGCCGTTCCTGTGAGCCGCATCCAGCAGACGCGTATACTCTGCTCTGGTCAGCTCCTTCGACTGCTGCCTGAACATCTGCCGCTGGATGCGCAGGAATTTCACACGGCACTCCTCCCATCCCACAAACCGGAAGAAGCTGTTCATGGCCGACAGCTTACCGTTCACCGTACCCGGTGCATACCCCTCCTTTTGCAGATCCCCTTTCCATTCCAGAACAGTTTCCTTCGTGACCGCCCTTCCCTGCAGCCACCGGTAGAAGGTGCGTACCTGCCGGCTGTATTTCTCGATGGTGGCCGCCTCCCGCTCCTCCTGCCGCAGATACTGCACAAACGCCGTTATTGCCTCTTCTGTAACAAAATGTTCCTTCATCTCTTTTCCTCCGTACCTTCGGACGGCCCATTCCTGCTGCCTGTTCCGGTTTTTCTTCGCCGCATCATGCTGCCGCACGATAACGATAATAAGCCACCCGTCCGCAAAAGACGACAGTGGCTTATCCATTTTCTCATATTCCGATGACTCCTGCCAGCATAGAACCTGCTAAGAAACTACGTCTCGTAACAATCCAGCTTCGGCATCCATGTCCTGTATATCCTTCAATAATTCTGGAAATCCTGGAAATCCTGAAAATCCTGATTCGTCTGACCGGCCTGATACTGTTGTGCATTCTGATAAGACCGGCCGCGGCCTCCGAATGTAATCTCCTTAAGCGCCACATAAAGCTCCGCATCTGTCATACAGACATAAGGAAACACATAGAAAATCGCCAGAATACCGCAGGTAAATGCGCTTAATATATTCCATCCAATAAAAGACAAATCCAGCACAAAAGCCTCCCATTTATTACCGTCCATCATCTGCTTACTGACAGCAAACGCTTCCCTGGAATCAATACCCGGATTCTCCGCCAGTATGTAAGGGATCAGGCGGTATTCGTAACCTTTGATAATACCGGGAATGATAAAGAGCAGCGTCCATAAAAACGTAAACAGCCCTCTTAAGAACATCGTTTTGACCACATTCATATAGCCGTTGGAAAAAGCATACCCCAGCTCACCCGGCTCCGCCTTCTGATAATGGCTCACCACAAAGAACCGCTGTGCTCCCACATGCAGAGGATACAGCAGAAATACGGCCACAGCCATACCGATTACCATGGCGATCATAAATACACTGAAAAAACCAACCAGAAAGCCCATGAATTCCGGCGTGCTCAAATCGTCCAGACTGTACGTGTAGGTTCTGGTAAAAGACACCCTCGCTCCGCCACCGCCACTGCTGCCCCCTGCAAATCCCAGCACCAGTGAGACCAATACCATCTTCCAGTAGTTATACTTAAAAAATTTCTTTGCGTTATCTTTCAACTCCGCTCTCGTCCACATACAAATTCTCCTCTCACGCAAATCACTATACTATATTTTATAGTAAACGAAATTTCTAATGCCGTTAACTATACTTTAATATATTATGAGTGATATTGCAAGACCCAGCTCAAAACGTGACCGTGACCGTTGTTCCCTCCCCCGGTTCGCTCACAAGCGTCAGCCCGGCGCGGTGCACGGCCACGATATGCTTTACGATGGCCAGTCCCAGCCCCGTGCCGCCGGTAGATTTCGAGCGGCTTTTGTCCACTCTGTAGAACCGCTCAAAGATCCGCTCCTGACATTCTTTCGGAATACCGATCCCCGTATCCTGCACCCGCAGTGTCCGCCTCCCGTTCGCGTCCTCTACGCTGACCACGACAAAACCACCGGCGTTGTTATAGCTGATAGCGTTGTCACACAGATTATAAAGCAGCTCTTCCAGCATCTGCCTGTCTCCCTGTACCATAACGCTGCCGCCTTCCAACCGCAGATCCACCTCCCGCTCTTTTGCCCGCAGCTGCAGCATCTCTACGCAGTCTCTTGCAATTTCATACAGGTCGATCTGTTCAAAAGGAATCTCCCGGTCCTGCACGTCCAGCTCCGACAGACGTATAGTGTCATTGATCAGCATCAAAAGCCGGTTGGCGTTCCTGCGGATCTCCGAGGCAAATCTGACCGCATCCTGCCCCACGGCCATCCCGTTCTCGATCAGCTCCGCATAGCCGGAGATGGCCGTCAGCGGCGTCTTCAGCTCATGGGACACATTGGCGCTGAACTCCTGCCGCATATTTGCATTGCGGACGATGGCATCATGCTGTGTCCTGATGGTCTTTGCAAATGGCAAAAGCTCCTCGTAAATCTCTTTTTCCCCGATATGATCCATATCTTCCACCAGCCTGCCGATCGGCGCCACCAGACTGGCCGTGAGATAACGGGACAGAAAAACGCACAGCGCCAGAATCGCACAGACCGCCGCCAGAATCGCCGGCAGAGACCGGTAGAGGATACTCCAGATGCTGTGGGATTCTCTGGCCACCCGAAGCACATTGCCATCCGGCAGCAGGATCGTATAGTAAAAGGTGCTCCGCTGCATGGTGGAAGACTGTCTGACAGACCTGCCCTCTCCCTCCCGCAGCGCTTCCGCCACCTCCGGCCGCCCCGCATGATTGTCCATCCCGCCTATATCCGCATTGCTGTCGTAGAGCACTTCGCCTTCCGGTGTGATCACGGTGGCGCGGACATTTTCCCTGCCTTGGCTGTAGCGATCAATGTAGGCGTAATTTTTCACTGCACCCGCATCCGATCCGGCATCAGGCATATCATCTGCAGCCGCATCCGATACGACATCCGGCATTTCATCTGCAGCCATTGTCCCGCCGTCAGCCAGCGCCTGGGCATAAATCCTCAGATCCTCCATCACCTGCGCCTGAAAAAGGCGGTAGAACACCACCGCCATCAGCAACAGCGTGATCACGATCGCCATCGACGACAAAAACATAAGCTGCCTGTTAATCTTTTTCTTCATGAACGCCCCCATAAGTCCGCTTCGACACAAACGTCCACAAAAAGCAGCGTTCCCGCCTTACGGCTTCTGCACCGATCATCTGAACCGATCTGCTACACCGATCCGTCATTCTCCAGAAAATAACCCACGCTGCGCACGGTCCTGATCATACCGCCCGCCTCTCCCAGCTTCTGCCTGAGTGTCTTGATATGCATATCCAGCGTTCTGGATTCCCCCTGAAAGTCACTTCCCCACACATGGTTCAGAATTTCCTCTCTTGTCGTCACGATCCCTGCCCGCTGCATCAAAAGCCGCAGCAGTTCATATTCCTTATAGGTCAGTTCGCAGAGCACACCGCCCACATACACGGCATGTCGTTCCCCGTCCAGAATGATCTTCCCGATGGTCAGGGATTTCTCCCCCTTCTCCTCCCCGCTCCTGCGCAGCAGCGCCCGCACTCTGGAGATCAGCTCCATCACGCCAAAGGGCTTCGTGATATAATCGTCCGCCCCCATATCAAGTCCCCGCACCTTGTCAAGCTCCGTTGTCTTGGCCGTGACAAGGATGATCGGCACCTGCCTGGTCCGCGGATCCTCGCGCAGCTTCTTCGTCACCGCCAGACCACTCTCATCGGGCAGCATAATATCCAGCAGCACCAGGCACGGCACCCGCTCCCGCACCGCCCGGTAGAAATCCGCACCGTTCTCATACACCTGCACATCGTAGCCGCTGTTTTTCAGCGCGAAACTCTCGATCTCGCTGATATCCCTGTCGTCCTCCACCACATAGATCAATCCCATGTCCAAACACCCCGATATCTCTGTTCTTTAACCTTCTTTATAGATTACCACATTTTTGCTGTGAAAGTACATACTCCGTTTGCTGCTCTTTCTTTTATTTTAAACGCATGCTACGGCAGCACATACTCCTGTCTAAGCCCCTCGTACAGCGTCCGGAACTGCTCTTCATCCCGTCTCTTTTCCCGGCTCTCTATGCTGTAGCCGTGCATTTCCATGGAGTCCTCCTCCCACACCTGCACCACGCTCACTGCGATCTGGGCACAGTGGGCCGCGATCCGCTCATAGGCCGTCACGATATCCGCCAGCAGGAATCCAAGTTCAACCGTACACTTCCCTTTCCTGAGCCTTTTTACATGCCGTTTGCGCACCTGTGCCCCCAGCTCGCCGATCACCTCCCGCAGAGCCTGCGCTTCATACAGACTGTCCGCGTTTTCCTCCTGAAAGATGCCTTCGGAAATTGCCAGCATCCGCAGCACCGCCCGGGAAAAAATCTCCAGTTCCTCCTGCGCCTTGGCAGAAAAAGTCAGCTCCTTCTCTTTCATCTTTCCGTAAGCCATGGCAATGCCCGCCGCGTGATCCGAGATCCGTTCGAAATCCCCGATACAGTGCAGATACAAAGTCAGCGCACGGCTGTCCTTCTCCGAAAGATCCTTTCCCGTCAGTTTCAACAGATACGTACCGATCACATCCTCATAACGGTCCACATCCTTTTCCAGCTGCCTGACGCCTTCCGCCGCCTCTTTCGTATAGCGCTCCAGCAGGCCGATGGCCTCCCTGCATGACTCCTGCACCGTATCCGCCATATGACAGATGACCTTCCTGCACTGCTCCATGGCCAGAGACGGATTGTTCATAAAACGGCTGTCCAACGCCTTCACATCCTCGTCGATATACCGCACCGCCATATGTTCCACGCTGTCCTCTTTGATAGTCAAATAGGCCAGCTTCTCCAGCAGATCAGAGAACGGAAGCAGCAGACAGGTGGCAAACACATTGAACACCGTATGCACCACCGCGATCCCATAAGGCTGCGCTGCCCGCTCCATAAAGTCAAAAACAACCGCCCCGTGCAGCAGATAAAACAGCGCCATAAACACGATCGTACCGATCAGGTTAAAATACAGATGCACGATAGCCGCTCTTCTGGCGCCCCGCGACGTCCCCACGGAAGACAGCAGCGCCGTCACACAGGTTCCGATATTCTGTCCCATGATAATGGGCACCGCCACACTGTAGGACACCGCCCCGGTAGCGCACAGCGCCTGCAGGATACCCACAGAAGCCGAAGAGCTCTGGATTACGGCCGTCAGGATGATGCCGGCGATCATCCCGGGGATCGGGCTGGAAAATAAAAGCAGGATATTCGTAAATTCCGGCACGTCCGCCAGCGGCTTGACCGCCGCCGACATAGTATCCATCCCGATCATCAACACTGCAAAACCGATCAGGATCGTGGCCGCATTTTTATGCTTCTCTTTTCCGGAAAAAAGCAGCAAGATCACGCCCACCAGGGCAAAAATCTGTGAAAAAGCCGAAGGCTTTAAAAGCTGCATCACAAAGCTGCCGCTCTCAATGCCCGTCAGGCTTAAGATCCATGACGTGATCGTCGTGCCCACATTGGCTCCCATAATGATACCGATGGCCTGGGACAGCTTCATCATCCCCGAATTGACGAACCCGACCACCATCACCGTAGTCGCGGAGGAAGACTGGATCACGGCCGTAACGCCCGCTCCCAACAGCACCGCCCGCCATTTGCTGTAAGTCATTTTCTCCAGGATCTGTTCCATCCTGCCGCCGCTGGCCCGGGACAGCCCCTCCCCCAGCAGATGCATACCATACAGAAACAGAGCCAGTCCGCCCATCATCGTCAGTACATCAAAAAAATCCATGATAACCTCCTCATCACAACCAAAACCTACTATTGCTATTATGGTTTGACGTTATCATGAATTTATCCGTTCCACTATCATGTAATTGTAAAGGAAATGTAAAATATACGTAAAACAGGCACTTTAGCCCAGTCCAAAGCCGGATTGCCACAGGCAGGCCGCCACGCCGCTTTAACCATATCTCCCCGCAATATAGTCCCTGGTCCTTCTGTCCTTCGCTTTGGAAAAAAGATGCCCGGTACAGCCCCGCTCAACCACCTCGCCCGCCAGAAAAAAGGCGGTATCATCCGACACCCGTACGGCCTGCTGCATATTGTGGGTGACGATAACGATGGTATATCTTTTTTTCAGCTGCAAAAGCAGTTCTTCTATTTTAAGCGTCGAGACCGGATCCAGCGCCGACGTGGGCTCATCCATCAACAGCACTTCCGGTTCCACCGCCAGCGCGCGGGCGATGCACAGCCGCTGCTGCTGCCCGCCGGAAAGCCCCAGCGCCGGTCTTTTCAACCGGTCTTTCGCCTCCTCCCAGACAGCCGCCTGTCGCAGGCTTCTCTCCACGATCCCGTCCAGTCTGGCTCTGTTCTTCTCCCCATGGACTCTCGGCCCATAGGCAATATTGTCATAGATGCTCATCGGAAAAGGATTGGGCTGCTGGAATACCATGCCCACCCGCTTTCGCAGCGTCGTCACGTCCACGCCGGGCGCATAAATCTCCTCGCCGTCCAGACAGACCCGGCCCATGATCTTCACCCCCTGTATCAGGTCATTCATCCGGTTCAGGGTTTTCAGGAAAGTGGATTTGCCGCAGCCCGAAGGCCCGATCAACGCCGTCACCGCACCTGCCCGAATGTCCATGGTGACCGCTTTCAGCGCATGGTGCGTCTCATAGTACAGGTTCAGATCTGTTGTCTCTATCTTGCTGTTATTCATAAAATCACCCCATTCTTGCTCAACGCGCGAATTTGGGCGCAAGCACAAATTTGCCTGTGAAAAATTTATTTTTCACAGCAGTCACCTTCCCCACCTGCGAGTCAGAATTTTTAATAGAAGATTAAAGATTAATACAAGGCACAACAATACCGCCGCAATCCCAAACGCCACATCATACTCCGCTCTGGCCATGCTCAAATACATCTGAATCGTGAGCGTCCCACCGGACTCCATGATCTTATGGATAAATCCGCCTCCGGAGTCCGGCAGGAAATAACCGCTCCCCGCCGTAAAAAGCAGCGCCGCCGATTCCCCCACGATACGCCCCACCGCCAAAAGGATACCCTTCACGATACCAGGCATGGCCGAAGGCAGCAGGATCGTGCGGATCATATGCCACTTGGTAGCTCCCATGCCGATGGCGCCGCTCCGGTAACTCTCCGGCACCGTCCGCAGCGCCTCCTGCGTATTGCGCGTGATCAACGGCAGTATCATCAAAGCCAGCGTCAGCGCCCCGGTCAGGATCGAATAGCCCATTCCCAGCGTGGTGCCGAAAAACACCATCCCAAACAATCCGAAAACAATGGAGGGAATGCCCGCCAGCGTCTCCGTCGCAAACTCGATCAGCTGCACCCATCTGCCGGGCGCCGCATACTCGTTCAGCCAGACCGCCGCCCCCACCCCGGCCGGCACAGCCACCACAAGCGTCAGCACTACGATATATACCGTATTCACCAGATTCCCTGCGATGCCGACAGTCCCCTTCACCACACTGGTCACCGTCGTAAAAAAGGGAAGCCCGAGAACCGGAACCCCTTTCGCAAAAACATAAAGGATTATTCCGGCCAGCAGCAGGACCGCATAAAAGGCCGCAAGGTAGATAAAAATAAACGCGATGGCGTCTTTTATTTTTCTCGACATGGCAGCCTGCTCCTTTCCGCTCGGTGGTTTCCTTTTCCATAAATCTGTCCGGCCTCCGTTTTCCTGCCTTCATGCTTCTTCTCTGACTCCTGTCTTATAAAGTATAGTAAACGAAATTTCTAATGTCGTTAACTATATATCTAACCTTCCTCTCCGCGCAGGAGCCTGTGCAGGAGGATATTGACCATCAGGATAAACCCAAACAACACCAGCCCGATCGTAAAAAGCACCTGCCGGTGCAAACCTTCCGCATATCCCATTTCGCTGACGATGGCAGTTGTCAGGAATCTGACAGAGGAAAAAGGTAACGGCACATTCACCGCACCGCCGGACACCAGATTCACCGCCATGGCCTCTCCCACTGCCCGGCCCACACCAAGCACCACCGCCGTAACAATGCCCGGCCTGGCTGCCGGAAGGACGACCTGAAAAATCGTCTGAATGCGGGAAGCGCCAAGCGCCATGGAAGACGCCCGCAGCTGATCCGGCACCGCCCGCAGCGCCGTCTCACTGACACTGATGACCGTCGGCAGGATCATCACCGCCAGTACTATCACCGCCGACAACAGATTCGCTCCGCCCGTAAACTGATGCGTCTGCGCGTCACGAAACAACCACCGTTCCAAACGATACATAAGCGGATTCAAGACCATCATCCCCAACAGCCCATAAACAACAGAGGGAATCCCGGCCAACAGCTCTACCGCCGGCCGTACCACCGCTGCCAGCGGACGAGGCGCAGCCTCAGCCAAAAAAACAGCCGTTAAAAGCGCGACCGGCACCCCCAGAAGCACCGCCAGTGCCGTTCCCGCCACGGATGCCAAAATCACATACAGTATACCGAAGGAAGGATCCGCCGCCGCAGGTTTCCACACAGAAGAAAAGAAGATCTCCCTGACGCCCAGCCGATAGACCGCCGGTACACCATTGGCGATCATATACAACGTGATCGCTCCGACCACAAAGACCGCGAAAAACGCACACAACGTAAAAATCGCTTCGGCTATGGCTTCCACTCTTCCGGTATGGTTTCTTTTCTCTGTAAGAGCCCGGGATTGTCTGGCCTGTGATCTGTTATAAGCTGATTGCTGTAATCCAATATCCATATTCTTATGATTCCTGCTTTGTTATTTTTCTCTATCTCTTTCTGACCTCTATAACTTCTCTTATGTTTACTCTTATGACTTCACTTATGTCTTCACTTATACCTTCTCTTATGTCTTCTCTTATATCTTCGCTTATGTCTTCTCTTATGTCTTCTCTCGCATCTTCCCTTATGTCTTCCCTGTCAGTTGGATTCCTTATGGTCTATTGTTTCATTTGTGACTCTTCGGCACAATCAACCCGGCATCACGCATCAGCTTCCCGCCCTCCTCTGTCTGCAGATACGCAAAGATCTCCTGCACCTGTCGGCTCTGTTCTTCAAGCGCTCCTTTCGTCACCAAAAGAAAAGACCGGCACAGCGGGTAGCTGCCCGTCTTCACCCTCTCTGCCGTCGCTTCCACACCGTCCAAAGACAATGCGCACACCGTATCATTCAGTACATCGAAAGAGACATATCCCACAGCTCCGGGTGTGGATGCGATCCGCGCCAGCATTGCCCCCTCCGAATCCAGTTCATTTGCATAATAACACCGGTCTTCAATTCCCAATAATTCTTCAAAAGCGCTTCTGGTGCCGCTCCCCGCCTCCCGGCCTGCCACCACGATTGGCTGCTTCCTGCCGCCAAGCTCCTGCCAGTCTCTGATCTGCCCGGTATAAATATCCGCCAGCTGTTTTGTTGTCAATGCCGTCACCGGGTTATCCCTATCCGTGATCACCGCAATACCATCCATTGCGATAACGTATGCTGCCGCGCCGGATGCCTCCTCTGCTGTTGTCAACGTCCTGGAAGAAAGCCCGATATCGGCCCGCCCCGACAACACTGCCTGCACCCCCGCTGAGGAGCCTGTAAATTCTGCCGTCACCGTCACACCCGGATTCGCCTCCCGATAACACTCCGCCAGCATATTGGCAAACTTCTCCATAGAAGTAGAGCCGGCCATAACTACTGTCTGAGCTGGATATGGAGATGCCGATTTCCGATACGGTTTCCATACACCATCATAACGCCCTATCAAAAACACCAGCAGCAAAAGCGCTGCCATGGCGCCTGCCGTAATACGTTTCTTCCCTGTCAAATGTACACCCTCACATCCACTTTACATCCGTCTTATGGCAAATCCTTTAAAAAAAGTGCTCTCCCGTGTTCTATATAACCTATGCACCGCCTTCTTGTCTCCATTCCAGATTTTACATACCCCTCTGTAACAGCGCTGTTCTCCGTTTTCCAGATCAGGCAAATCTGCTCCTCCTTTTGTCGGAAGCAGGTTAAAGTTTAGTAACATGATAAAAATACTTTTTGTCTGCGGCAGTATCTTAAATAATCCCGAAAAATCCCATAAAATCAATGATTGTATGGTTCAACGAGGTGCTTACTACACCACTGCTACACCATTTTTGAAAGAGCTTTGAGTTGACATGGGATACAGCAAAATGAATTCGTTTGTAAGATGGCAGTTTTCTTTACGAAAGGAAAACTGCCATTTGCCAGGGAAAACATAATAAAATGTATTGTTAGGTTAAATAAAGAAAGATTTTTACAAAGGTTGCTTTTTTGAGAATAGTAAAGTAGAATATAGATAATGATAAAATTGAGATAAAATATTGATAAGGAGATATTGCTTATGTTACAGATTAGACCTGTTTCAGATTTAAGAAATAAGTTTCCTGATATTGAGAAAATTGTAAATGCGGGAGAACCGGTATATTTAACAAAAAACGGATATGGAGCAATGGTGGTGCTTAGTCTTGAAGAATATTCAAAGTTGACGGATGGTGTTGAAGCTGCATTAGATAAAGCAGATAGGTTTGCGGCAGAAAATGATACAAGGATGAGCCATGAGGAAGTTTTTGGAGGACTACGGAGGAAGATAAATGTTCAGTAAAAAGTACAGATTGAGCTATCTGCCACTTTTTTATGAGGATCTTGATGAAAAAGTAACCTATATTGCGGAGAAACTGAAGAATCCGAAAGCAGCAAATGACTTATTGGATAAAGTAGAGTCTGCTATTATGGAGCGGCTTCCAGTGGCTGAATCATTTGAACCATATCATTCTGTCCGGGAGCGTAGATATTCTTATTATCGTATTTATGTGGATAATTATATTATTTACTATGTGGTAATTGATGATGATCCGCATGATTTGGTTATGGAGGTTAGAAGGTTTCTTTATAATGGACAGAATCGGGATAATATGGTGTAGTAATAATTGAGGAAGTGTAGAATAGTCATTGGTTGGGAAGGAAGTTGTTTCTTCGTAATTTCTTTAGTCAATGTAAAACAAAAAATGTAAGGGCATGATTTTTTGACGATGAAACAGAAGTGAAGTTATTTAGTGAAGAAGACAGGCCTTCATTAATCTATGGAAAAAATGGTTCAGGAAAGAGTACAATCTCAAAGGCAATACGTAAGGCGATACAGTAGAAGATATTGAACGCACAAATCTCTATGATGGAGAAAATAAGGAATATTCTGATATGCAAAGTGTTCATGTATTAAAAGTTTTTGCATTGTTGATAGAGCATGCGGCTATATATTGAAGGGGGTTTTAAATAGATGGGATTGATAGCACCGATTAGTGCAATTAATTCATGGGAAGGTTATAAGTATCAAGGCAATGTGGCACTGTATGTCACACTTTCCCATATAAAGGACATTCTCTCAAAACAGGATTCTTTAGATGGCTATGAGATTCAGATTGAAGGAGAAGAAGATTTTGCTTTATTAAAGGATGGACAATACAAGTCTTTACACCAAGTGAAATTAGGTGCAGTTGATCTTGATGATAATGATAAATTTGCTTTTATTGCTGAAATAATTCAAAATAGCGCAGATTTAGGATATTTTCATGTTAATACAAGGGAGAGTATTCCGAATGATTTTTTAGAAAAAGCGTGTTCAGTTATTTCAAATTTAACTATTGAGTTTCAAAAGCAGGTTGTTTCAAAAGAGGATCTGTCTGATTCTGATAATCCTGAAGATTATATTGTATTAGAATCTGTTACAGCGAATCATGAAAAGGCCACAAAATATAGTATTATTAAATATAATACAGGCGGGAAAAAGGATCGTGTTTCTGTTGAGAATGCAATTGCAAGAATAAAAAATGAGCTTCAGCAACATGCGGACGAGATAGATAATAGGAAAAGAGCATTTTTGGCTTCTAATCTAGCTGGAGCTGAAGATAAATGTTTTGTGGAAATGTGGCCAATAAAATTTGATGATATAAGAGAGGTAAAAAAACAGGGAGTTCAGATAATAAAAGATATTATTATGCCTGTACATCCTGAGTGGACATTCGCTAATGATAGATATTGCAGTTTCTTGTATGAACAAGGAATTAGGCTTATAGAACAGTACGTAACAGATTTTTTTGTCCAAAATAATAAGAATGGTAAATGTCTTATTTCATTGAACGAGTTTTATAAGTTAATATTTCAGGATTATTACCATGCTTTTGATGAAAGCAAGGAGTTTAAGTATTATTTGATACTGAAAAAAATAGATGAGGTATTTGTAAGCTTTAGACAGGATAGTTGTAACCAAAATGATTGCAAGCAGTGTGCTAATGTTGAAACATGTAATCTTTTGAAACAGCTTAGAGAATTGTCAGGTAGGGAAATCGAAGAAAAACATAGTTTTATTTTTAATCTTCTTTTACAGGAACCAACGGTAAGTATCAATAATCTTCCGGGTGATGAAACAATAAAAGTACAATTGATAGAGCTGCTAAAAGATTTGTCTGCACTAACATTGAACGAGAAAAATATAGTATCAGCGTCATTGAACAAAGAGTTTTATTGGTTATCGCTTGATGAAAGTCGACGAAAGGAAACTCTTAGAGAAAAAATACAAAAGGGAATAAGAGAAAACTCCGATAAATCGTTTTTATATGAGTGCGATACCCTTATTACCGGTTGTCTGAGTAATGAGAGTTTTAAGATAGATGGTTCTAATGTAAATATATTAGAAAAAGAACAGCTAGAAGAAATAAGGGAAATAGTTTCTACCAATATAGACGATGAAAAGGTTAATTGTAATAAGCCAAAAATAATACGTTTGGTTAATGCTGAGCAAGCAAAAGGGGAATTATTATAATGAGAGAATTAATACAGCAGATTTTTACAGTATATGGATTTGATGAAAAGTGGCGAGACAATGATATTGAATTTTATTCTGCCGCTGCTGAAGATAAGACGAGCTTTTTCTTGATTGATTATATCGATGCAACTGATGAAGGGATAACAGATACATTACTGCTTACAATGCTAAAGCGGCTTGAAAATGACTACATTAATGAGAATACAAATGAAAAAGGCATAAAAAGCAAAATTCAGGAGTTGTTTATCAATAATGCAAGAGTAGCGGCTCAAATTGATAAAAATACGTCTGCAATTTATCCAATCAAATTGGAATCTTTAAATAATTTGGAGAGGTATAGGAATTTAATATATTCGGTTGAAGAGTCACCGAATTATTTTAGAAGGTTTATTTTGCCATATACAGATAATCAGGCAGATGAGTTGAAAAGAATTATTTCAAACTATCCGGATAAGAACATAGTGAATGTGTTAAGTGAGATAGCTAATCAGGAAGATGCGTATTATGATCTTGCGGGGCATAGAAACTTGGATAATGCCTATGAATTGGTTATACGACTTTTTTCGAAAATCCCTTTTCTTCAATATAATTTTGTAGCGGAGCAAAAGCCGATGGCAGTTGAGAAGAGGATTGAGTCCGAAATGGAACCGGAATTACTTGGATACCATACTTTGATTTGCAATAAATGTGTGGACATAAGTAAGTATATAAAAGTTTCAAATTTGCCTGAAGATGATGCATCTGTTGAGGCTGAGATACAAAAGAGATTGGAAAAGAGGGGATAAAATAAAATGCAGTATAGAATTAAATCTGTCAGGCTTAAAAATTTCAAATGTTTTGACAACTCAAAATACTATGAATTTATTTTAGATGATAAAAAAAATCCTATTATTCTCACAGGCCCTAATGGATTTGGAAAGACAACATTTTTTGATGCAATTGAATTGATTTTTTCCAAGAGAATAACCAGGTTTAATGTGACAATAGAAAAAGGAAACATTGATTTACAGAAAAACGTATTATTGAATGAAGCGGATTCAGATGGTTTTATAGTATGTACCTTAATAAATGAGCAACGCGAGTGTTTATCTTTAATTGCAAAGATAGATCATGGAATGCATAAAGTTGCTTATTCAGATTCTATAACTTATGGAATAATGCACGAGAGCATTTCTACAGAAGATTTGGATAAGTATATTGCAGAATGTTCAGACTGGCGCGGAAGTATAACTGAGTTCGACGAAATTAAGTATTCAAAAGAAAATTTTGCTGTCTATTATTATGTATCTCAAGCGGAGTCCGTGCATTTTTTGAAGCAATCCATAACCCAGCGAAAGGATGCGATGAACGCGTTACTTGATTTGGGAGATGTGGATAACTGGATAACTTTTCTTCAGGAAAAACTCATTGGTAAGAATGCCTCGTCACCTAATGTTATAATTAATGATGAAATTAAATTATTGGATTCAAAAATAAATGAAGACATTGATCAACTTAAGTCGATTGGAGCTATTGGCGAATCTGATGAAAAGCATGAATTCTTTCACATTATACAACTTGAAGGAACGGACAGTATTCCGCTATGGGATTTTGAAAAAATTGATGGTGTCGATATCATAGAGCTTGAAAAGGGAGTTAGAGATATCGATAGAATTTCATATTTGGTGAAAGACTATGAGGATTATAAGAATTATTTATGGAATAAGAAGCTTGAGGCTGCAATAGTCAGCGGAACTGAAGATTTTATCTTGAGTCATGTCTATGTTGAAAATGAAAAGATAGATATAGATAGAATTAAACAAGAAATAGAGTCTAAGAATCGAACAATTGAGATTTTTAATAATAGTGCTTTCTTGAGAGAAAAGGATATTATACCAAAGGTATATAGCGCTGAGGGAATGACAAAACTGAAACAATTATTTCCGGAATGTGTTCTTTTTGATATTGAGGAAGTTGAAATTACATGCTCTAAATTAAATGAAATGGATAAAGCTTTATCCTCTAAGCAGGCGGTGATAAAAAAACTGGAAAACGCAAGAACTGCACTTCAAGAAGCCAACGAAGAATTGAATGAAAATGGTGATAAATGTCCTTATTGTGGACATCCATACGGGAAATCCAAAAAACTCAAAGAGGCATATGAAGCGGCGCATGCGCTGCTAGAAGAAGAAAATGGTGAGGAACTTAATGATTACAATGAGCTGTTAAAACAGCTGGGAGAAATTATTAAGGAATCAAAAACTGCTTTGAATAAAGAGATAGGTATTTTTGACGAAGCAGATATTAGTGCTATGTTGGATGAGGTAAAGCAATTATCTTCGTTTGTTTCTGATAAGAAGAGAGTGGAAAATGTAGAAATACTTATTCCATTTGCTAAGGTGGATAAGGCTTTCGAGAATATGGGAAAACAGGAACAAAAAATCGAATTGCAAAGGATATTTATAGCAGCAAAGAAAACATTTGCCAACGAGGATTTTACATATAATCTAACATCGTATGATTACGATGGATTATTAAAAGAATATCCTACTATCGAGTGGTCTGAACAAAAATTATTGCTGGATGAGCAAATGGTTAATAGTAAGAAATCCTACATTAAAGCTGCTATTAATTCGAAGAAGAATGAAAAAGCAAATGAGATAAATACTCGTATTAGGGAAAATGTCAGAAAATGGCAGTGCTTGAAGGTAATAAGAGAGAAACTGAAGAATATACAGAAAATATACTCAGATGCAATTGATTCTTACAAGAATCAGATTTTGAAAAAACTTAGAGTTCCGCTATTAATTTATACGGGAAAAATATTGCAGGATTATCAGAATGGTCTGGGAGTATTCATAAGTAAAGATGAAATGCGTTTTGTAACAAACGGGGATGTGAAGCACGATATACTTAACACGTTCAGTTCAGGGCAGCTATCAGGATTCGTATTGGCATTTCTTTTCTCTATGAATAAGCAATATGTAAAAGAGTCGGAGGATGATCTAGGGTTTATTCTTATAGATGATCCAGTACAGACAATGGATGATATAAACATTTCATCAATGATAGAGGTGCTGAGAAATGATTTTAAAGATAGACAGATAATACTATCAACGCACGAAACGGATAAAGAAAATTATATTTTATACAAGTTCTTTAAATACAATAGAATTGGGCAATCTTTTAATGTTAAAGATCAATTGTATGGGGTTTGATTTTGCAAACACAAGAAATATGTAAAAAGTATTTGGCGGCAAATAAATAATTATTAGGAGAATTATTTTTAGAAAAATGCAAAGTGTATATTTTTTATCTGATGTTATTCAATGGTGTAATGAAAATGTGGGTTTTGCTACCATTGTGCTTTCTGGTTTAACGCTGTTGGTAAGCATTATTGCAGTAATTGTATCCTTAAGGACTGCTCGTCTGCCATATAAGAAACTATTAAAAATAGAAGCTGGTAGTTACTTTACAACCGATGGCGATTCTGGACTGTTAACTGCGGGAATGTGGACTTTACGATAAGCAGCATGGGTTTTATTGCAAAAGGAAATCAGCTGATGATAAATATGCATAGCTCTAATCAGTATCCGGTAAGATTGAAAAATGGTGAACAGGTTTCTGAATATTTTGCAGATGGATCTTCTGCAATTCAAAATCTTAAATCCAATCATAAGATTATCGCATATGTCAAAGATTCAGAGGGTAAGATTTATCAAAAAAGAACAAGGAGCAAATAAAACAGCTATTTATGAAAACATTGATAATATATGAATCCGCACATCATAGCAATACATTTAAAAATGACACATGAATGTGAATTGCTGTATTTCTTTTCGTGGGAACATGGAGATACTAAAATGAATACGAAAATATTGATAGTCGATGATGAAATAGACATTGTGTTAATGTTAAGTAGCTTTTTTGAAAATAAGGGTTATCTTGTTTTATCTGCTACAAATGGAGAAGAAGCATTAAAACAAATAGAATGACAGCCAGACATTATTCTGCTTGATATAAATATGCCCAAATTAGACGGGTTAAAAGTTTGTGAACGCATTCGTGGGTTTATATCCTGTCCTATCCTTTTTTTTAACTGCTCGAATTGAAGATGCTGATAAGGTAAAAGGGTTTGCCGTCGGTGGTGATGATTATATCGTTAAGCCTTTTTCACTTATGGAACTTGAAGCAAGAGTAGTTGCACATTTGCGCAGGGAAACACGACACAGCTTTGAAGCACAGGTAAAATTTTTCGGCGATTTGATGATTGATTACTTGGAACGCTGTCTGTTTTTTGCCAATAAGCGTGTTGGTCTTGCCAAAAAGGAATTTGATATTGTAGAATTGTTATCTCAAAATCCGGGACAGGTCTTTGATAAGGAACGTATTTATGAGCGTATTTGGGGTTATGACAGTGAGGGGGATAGTAGCGTTGTAACAGAACATATCCGTAGGATACGGACAAAAATTGCTGCATATACAGATCGGGTATATATTGAAACAGTTTGGGGTGTGGTTATAAATACATAGACCGTAACCTTTAAAAAAGACTACGACCTATTTTATGCCTAAATGTAGATGCGTGTTGGAATATGTTGTTTAAATTTGTTTTTGCTTCTCCATGTATTGCGGGCAAAGTTGATATGGAACCAAAACACATCCAATCGTGATTTTTGTAACGAGATATCGTTTCATGGCATAAGGTTCTCAGAATATCCTTATTATTCAGAAAAGGGATTACCCTTTTCTTACTTTTGGGATGGACGGGTCAAGGGATTGATCCTTTAATTGATTTTGCCAATGTATATTTGACAGTAACCTCGCGCTATCTTTGCATGATTTTTTGGTTGAAACTGATATCTCCAAATGCTATAATACTAGCAGGAATTTCTCATAGTATGAGAAATTTTTCTCTGACCTTGAGAAATAATTAAATGCAGAGATAATCCTATGATTTTAATTGGATTCAGCTTAGAAGGTGACGTAGTGTCCGCTATCTTGTGCATAATTGTTAGATGAAGTCAAGGAGAAAGGAGAAACTGTTCATGGCAAAGAAAAAGAGCGTATCTTCAAAGACACACACCCAAAAGCAGCTTAATGATTATGCAAATCAGAATAATCCTAACAACAAAGCTTATAAAGCTAAAATAGCAAACGATAAGAAGATGAAGAAAACGTCGTCTAGGAATGAAGCTATTCGCAGTGCAAAACAACAAGCTAAGTTTGAAGCTGAACATGGGGTTCTTTATCCACTTGATTGGATGTGCTATAGCAACCCTTATGATTTTGACTAATCATTACTTAAAGAGACTGTTTCAAGTTTTGTGTAAGCTCAAAATCTGCTATAAGATAGGTGTATGGTTATTTAAGGGACGGATGCCGAATTTCGGACTCCGTCCCTTATTGTGTATTGCGTAGGCTGTTCCTATGTGGACAATAAAATATGATGGTAACTGGTAGATAATCTGTACCACTGACAAAAAGTGCAGTTTTTGCTAAAATAA
>OFFY01001132.1_pt1 | contig 23748 bp, 21 predicted proteins | sample 1521481 | NCBI WGS metagenome assembly OFFY01 (sample SAMEA3504117, study PRJEB24116) | mouse gut metagenome | biome: mouse gut; feature: mouse-associated habitat; material: faeces | place: Denmark | collected 2011
GAGGCCGGCTCCGCCAATGCCTTCACGTTTTATTTGGAATGGTCCATCTACACCACCGTCGCCTCCATCATCGCCTGCACGGCAGCGCTCTTCACCACCTTCAACCGCACCGACGTTCGTCGCCGCGACCTGGCGAGCCCTCTCACCTATCGCTCCTTCACCCTCCAGGTAGCCTTGGCTGCCCTGGCGGTCACGCTGGCCTGTTGGTTTGTCTCCACCGCCATCGGCCTTTTGGTCTTTTGGCAGGATGCGCTGGCACTGGGGACCATCGGCCTTGCCTTCACGCTTCTGGCTTCGCTGGCCTTCATGCTCTTCCCGCTTTCAGTGTCGTTCTTGGCCGGCCAGTTTGGCGTGAGCTCTCAAGGCGCCAATGCGTTGGGGAATCTTTTGGGCATGGCCATCTCCTTTATGGGAGGAGCGTGGATCTCCATGACGCTTCTAGGCTCTGAGATCCAAGCGGTGGCCCGTTTCACACCGGGCTGGTGGTACACCAACGCCCTTATGAGCGCTCAAGAGCTGGCTGGATCTTCCCATGCAGCTGCGGTGGGATCATCCATTCTCACCGATGTAGGCGTGGTGGCGCTCTTCTCGGTCGTGCTTTTCTGCATAGCCCTCATCGCAGGGAAGCTCCGAGAGCAAACGACTTGTGCCGGAGGCAATGGGGCGGTTCAGGAGAGTTAGCGCCCCGCCTGTTGCCCTATCTTATGCTCGCCTGAATCTCCTAGGGGGAACAAATTCCAAAGCATTTGCACCATCGCGTATCTGCCGCCAATGACTTTGGACGAGGACCCATGGCTCATACCACCCATTCCAGTTTTTATCAGCTGCTGCAACTCTCCCCCACTGCCCTTTGGGCTGCCATCCGCACCGCCCAAGGACCCGAGCGCACCCGTCTGGTCTTTGCCATGGCGGTGCGCTCGCTCTTGCTGGTGGCCTTCGCCATCCTCTTCATAGGCGGGCTCACGCCGGTATTTGGCGCTGAGAACAGTTGTTTGGTGGTAGGCGGCTTCTGCATGCTGCTGGGCATCAAGTTTGTGTCCTTTGGCTACAACGCCAAGGACTCAGTACTGGCTTTGGCTCTAGTCCTGGCCCTTACGGTGGCCGGCGGACAAGTGACCGCCCTGGGGATGCCCTGGCTCTCCTTTGCTGCCAACCTGGTGTTTCTGGGCATCGTCTTGCTGCTGGTAGCCCAAGATCCCCGCATGGGAAACGCCGGCACCTATGTATTCGCCTACGTCTTTGTGAGCCAGACGCCGGTGACAGGACAGGCACTGGGCCTGCGCTGGATGCTGGCAGGGGTGTTGCTGCTGCTATGCGCGGGCGTGCTTTTGCACAAGCACCTGCATGCCCATGCCCAGGTGCGGCTTGGCGATGTGCTGCGCGCCTCCTCTTTCAAAAACCCCGAGCCCCGCTGGCGCCTGCGCATGGCTATAGCGGTGGCCTTAGTGCTTTTGGCAGGCGATCTTTTGCAGGTGCCCCGAAGCCTCTGGATGGGCTACGCCTGCATGTCGGTGCTTCTGCCCTACGATCCCGAGGGCAACAAAGCCACCACCACCCTCCGTCGCGGCTTGCAGCGGGCAGGTGGCGTGCTGGCAGGAAGCGCCCTCTATTGGCTGCTGGCCGCCATCGTGCCTCCTGAGGCCCACAACCTCTTTGGCCCCATCGCCGGCCTGTGCATTGGCTTTTCTGCCCACTACTTTTGGAACAACGTGCTCAACTGCTTTGGCGCCTTGCTTTTGGCCAGCGCCCTCTACGGCGCTGCCGGAAGCGCCTTGCTACGCGTAGGCGACAACCTCTTGGGCATCCTCTTTGCTCTCGCCTGCGCCCTGCTGTGGTCCTGGATGGACAGTTGGCACGCCGCCCAAGCCCAAAAGGAGCGCTAGTTGCGATGAGCGGGCTTCTCGGCAGCAGCCGAGAAGGGCTCCTAGCTGCAGATATTCAATGTGCCCTTAATAGGCAAAGCGCCCCCTAGCTCAGTAAGGCTAGGGGGCGCTTTGAGGGGATCGGACAAGCCCTTAGTCGAACCAGAGGATGGGTTCGCCAGCCTTGACAGGACCAAGATCGCGCTTGGAGAGCGTCTTGCCCTCAGGGGCTTCAAGCACCACGACTATGACGGTAGGGTCAAAACCAGCCTCTTTGATGGTAGCCGGGTTCATAAGGATGACGGCGTCGCCAGCAGCGACCGAGTCGCCCTGAGCAGCCTTCACCTCGAAGCCCGCGCCTTCCAGCTCGACCGTATCGACGCCCGCATGCACCATGACAGAGAGGCCATCCTTCTCCACGCCATAGGCATGGCCCGTGGGGAACAGCGCAGAGAGCTCGCCGTCCATAGGGGCTATCAGCGCAGTGCCGGAGGGGACGATGGCGATGCCGTCGCCCATGGTCTTCTGGGCAAAGACAGGGTCGGACACAGACTCGATGGCCACCAGCTCGCCATCGATGGGAGCCAACACCTCCAGCTTGGCGGGTTTGGCCTCTTTGGGATTTCCCTTAAACAAGCGATCGAACAGTCCCATAGTCTCGCTCTCCTCTTCTCCTCAACATGCTACTTAGTCTCATATTTGTCGCACTAGCCGTTATTCAAGCGCCAGCTGGCAAAGGCGCATACTGCCGCAAATGCAATTATCACCAGCGAGCCAGATAGATCCTTGAGCACGCCTGCTGCTCCGCGCTCTTGCCGCCAGACAGCACTTTCAGAAGCGGTAGGCCTCCAGATGCGCCAAAGCAAAAGCACGACGCCAGCAACACCAGGGACGCTTTGCATAAGCATCTCGGCGCAAAGGATGCCCACCAGGCTTCCCATCGCATAGCCTCCATCGCCGTCCTTATAGTGACGATAGGCAATATGTATGAGATAAGCTGCAAACGGTTGTAGGCATGCAGCCAAAAAGCTCACCAAAAAGCGCGGGTTTTGCGCCATGAGTTCCTGAAGGTTGCTCATCGAGGCGGCGTCCAGGTTGAGGGAACCTGCCAACCCTAGGCTCACAAAGGGCACCACTACCAGCAGGATCTCCACACCCATAAAAAAGCGCTGGGTAAGCTTCTCTTTGGCGGACATGCCGCGAGGAGCAGCCTTCTCCTTGACATGAGGACTCAGGGAGGCAGCTCTCTGGCTGCGGCCAGGGTCAAGCTTGGCGCCTCGCTGAGCTTCGCGCGCACGATGTTTCTTGGTGGCCATAAAACGATCTTCCTCCTCAGGAGTCCTCTAGGCGAGATAGCGCGTCCTGGAACCAGCGGACAGCAGCAGGTCGCTGGCTCCAGGACAGCTTAGATTGGTAGTTTAAAGATACAAAACGTCGAGCTTGGCCGATGCCTTAGGAAAGCTCGGGCCAGAAACCCTTGTTGGCCTCGATGAGGTCGTCAAGCACATCCTTGGCGATCTTGGCGGAGGGGATAGTGGCAGAAAGGGTAAGAGCCTGCCACAGTTTCTGGTAGCTGCCCTCGGCCCAAGCCTGAACCACAAGCTTTTCCACAGAGACCTGCTGCTCCATCATGCCCTTCTGGAACTGCGGGATCTGGCCCTGGCAGATCTTCTCGTAGCCGTTCTTGCCCACGATGCAGGGCACCTCCACCATGGCCGTGGGATCGAAGTTAGAGATGGCTCCGTCGTTAGGAACGATGAGCAGAAAGCGCTCGAGGGTATTCTCGGCCAGAGCGCAGGCAAGGTCCACGATGTAGGTGGCGTGGGCGTCGGCCTCGAAGTCGGAGCCTTTGGCAGTGCCCTTCTCGATGATCTCGCGGCAGGCGCCAAAGACCTTCTTCTCACGGCCGTCCATGACCTCGTTGGCGCGGGTGTAGTCGGGGTTGGAGGTCTCTACCACGTAGTCGGGGAACAGATAGTACTTGAGGTAGGTGTTGGGGATGGTCTCGGGGTCTACCGCGTAGACATCCTTGGCCTTGCCAAAGGTATGCACCCAGGACTCGTCGATATGCTGAGCTTTGTCACCGGCGGTCTCGAAGCCATCCATGTAGCCGTTCTTGGCCATGTGGCGTTTGATCTCGGGCATGAGGTCGTTGCCCTCTTTGTCATAAATCTCGGTGAACCAGCCAAAGTGATTGAGGCCAAAGTAGCTGTACTGGAGCTCGCGGCGATCCTTGATGCCGCACATGTGAGCCATCTTGTCCATGAGGTCGATGGGCATGTCGCAGATGTTGATGATGCGGGAGTTGGGGCGAAGCAGGCGACAGGCCTCGGCCACGATAGCCGCCGGATTGGAGTAGTTGAGCATCCAGGCATTGGGGCTGTACTTCTCCATGTAGTCCAAGATCTCGAAGACGCCGCCAATGGAGCGCATGCCGTAGGCAATGCCGCCGGCGCCGCAGGTCTCCTGGCCCAACACGCCATGCTTGAGAGGGATCTTCTCGTCCAACTCACGCATGGCATAGAGGCCTACACGGATGTGAGCCAGCACGAAGTCGACACCGGTGAAGGCCTTCTCGGGATCAGTGGTGTAGGAAAAGTCCAGGTCTGGAGCGTTCTCCTTGAAGTAGATCTCACAGGCCTTGGCTACGATCTCCTGGCGCTCAGCGTTGTTGTCATAAAAGACCACGCGGTCTACCGGAAAACGATCGTGCTCCTCCAGAAGCATCAGGGCGATGCCAGGGGTGAAGGTGGAGCCGCCGCCAGCGATGGTTACGGAGTAGCTTTTCTTAGCCATAAGAATGCTTCCAATCTTGGCCACAGGCTCATAGGAAGGGACGCCGCAGTGGCCGCGGACGGCGTCCCGCACAAACGCAATGGAACAAGGAGGTTAGACGCTAGGAGTCGAGCAGGTGGTCGAACCTATCGCGCACCTTGGGGACCTTGAGGCCAATGATGACCTGCATGGCGCGTCCGTTTTTGGCGCAGCCGCTGGTGCCGATGGCTTTGAAGTCGGCATCGTCTGCCACCTTGGACTCGTCTTTAACGGTGACGCGCAGGCGAGTGACGCAGTTGGTGACGTCTTCGATGTTGTCGGGACCGCCCAAAAGCTCCAACACCTGAGCGGCCGTCACGGCGTAGGGGTCGCTATTCTCGGCAACATCGCCACCAGCCTTAGCTTCGCGGTAATCGGCCTTGGATTTGAAGCTCACCTCTTCGTCGTCCTCCTCGCGACCAGGGGTCTTGAGGTCGAGTTTCAGGATGAGGAAGCGGAAGACCACAAACCAGATGAAGGTGAAGCAGAGGCCCACGACCAGAGCGGTGAGGTAGGCGGGCCAGTGGTTGGCCATAAGCGGGATGAAGTTCAAGGAGGCCATCTCGATGAGGCCGCCGGAGAACACGCCCACCACGCCCAAGGCACACATGACCATGGCCAGAATGCCTGCCAAGATGGCGTGCACGATGAAGAGCAAGGGAGCCACAAAGAGGAAGGTGAACTCGATGGGCTCAGTGACGCCGCAGACAATGGCCGTCAGAGTGATGGGGATGAGCAAGCCCAGCAGCTCCTCGCGCTTCTCGGGCTTGGCGGTGAAGTAGAAGGCCAGCGCGATGCCCGGGCAGCCAAATATCTTGGACCAGCTGGAGCAGGTAAAGGCCGCATAGGGGGCCAGCTCGTTCAGGGGCGCCGAGGAAGCTGCGATCATGGGCAGGTCCTTGGCAAAGGCTGCGTAGATACCCCCGTTAACCACTGCGTTGTCGTAGTAGAAGGGGCTATAGAGCAGGTGATGCAGGCCAAAAGGAATGAGCGCGCGCTCAAGGAAGGCGAAGATGCCTACGCCAGGGAGACCTACCGAGGCCACAAACACCTGGAAGGCGCGGATGCCCTCTTGGACATGAGGCCAAATGAGGCAGCAAAGGAAAGCCACCGGAATCATCACGAAGAAGGTGGCAGCGTAAACGAAGGTAGAGCCAGAGAACACGCCCAGCCATTCAAGGAGCTCGAACTCGAAGAGGCGGTTATGGAGCCAGATGATGATGCCCGAGATAGCCAGAGCTCCGATCATGCCCATATCCAGAGTCTTAATGCTTGCCACCATGGCAAGGCCGCTCTCGCCACCGGTCTCTGCCGCATAATCCACACCAAAGAAGCCGCCCCACTGAGAGAGCATAGTAGCCATGAAGTAGTTGAAGGTCAGGTAGCCGACCAGCACTTCCATGCAGCAGCGAGCATTGTGCTTTTTGGCCAAGCCAATGACCACGCCTGCAAAGGCGAAGAGCAGCACTGGGGTGAACATGGCACCGCCAAACTTTTGGATCTTCTCCATCATCTTGGTAATCCCCCTTTCTATTGGTTACTTATGCAAAATCGAACGACCAGCAGGTTGTCGCCCAGAGTCAGTCCCGCGGCGCCACGGAACGTAACTTGTTCGTACAAGGCGTGCATTCATAGTGCCTCAACTTGTTCGTATAAGTTGTGCTTCAAACTGTTTTAAAGGCGAGCGGCAAGAATTGAGCGGTGAACGTTGTACGTACAAGCTAGAAGATGGGTTAAGGTATGTCACGCCGATAAAACCGCCATCCCCTCCCGGGAGACAGTGGAAAGAAGAACTGTGCCTAAAGCCATCTACCAGCAGATTTACCAGGTGCTTAAAGAGGAGATCATCTCAGGGCATCTCCCCTACCAATCCCTCATGCCCTCTGAGCATGACCTCTGCGAACACTTCCAATGCTCCCGCAGCTCGGTGCGCCGCGCCCTATCCCAGCTGGCTGCAGAGGGCTTCGTGCAGCCCATGCAGGGCAAGGGAGTGCGAGTCATCTATAACCCGCTCCATGAAAGCCCGCGCGATCGCAACGACTACGGCTTGGAAACCTATCAGGAGCTGAGCGCCCGCCGCGGCTTTGCCCCCTCCACCCGCACTGTGGTGCTAGAGCGCGTGATCACCAACCCCGAGCTCTCACAAATCACCGGCTTTGCCCCTGGCAGCGAGCTCACCCATATCCTCCGCGTGCGCTATGCCGACGGCCGAGCCGTCGGCACCGATGAGAGCTACTACTTGGCCTCCAGCGTCCCTGGGCTCACCACCGACATCGTGAACCGCTCGATCTACCAATACCTGGAAGACGAGCTGGGCATGAGCATCGTCACCAGCAAACGCATAATTACCATAGAGCCTGTGAATCGCTACGACGAGACGCTTTTGGACCTCGACGGCTTCAATGCCATCGCGGTCATGCGCTGCAATGCCTACGACACCAACGGCATCATGATCGAATACACCGAAACCCGACAGGTGCCCGGCTTCTTCGAGCTTTGCCAAACCTCCCAGCGCACCCATGCGCCCCGCAAAGTCCCAGCAGCCCCTTAACGTCCAGACGGGAGGCGCACGGGCTTCTCGGCAGGCATAAAGACAAAAATGCGGAGCCTGCATTCCTTGTGCAGGCTCCGCGTGCAATGTGTGGTGGAGCCTAAGGGGAAGCAGTCGAACTCGGCGGCTTCCCCTTTAACAAAAGGGTCGCCGTCCGCTCCTTTCAGCATATCCCACGTGATTTCGGTCTTATCCTCCGAATACCACGAGGTCACGACCAGCTTCTCGTCGTAGAGATAAATCTTATCGACGAAATATTCCAATATCTTATCGCGCGTCTCCGGGTTGTCGAAGTCCGCGTGAAGGAACTTCTCGAAGTACGCCTTGATGCTGTGCTCGTCCTCGCACAGCGAGACCTTGACGTTCTCGGCCTGTATCGCGTCGTTCAGGGATGCCTTCTGCGCCTCAAGCTGGTTCAGGCGCTCTATGAGGGTGTCGCTGAGCGCACCGCCCTCGATTGCCTTCATCAGGTTCGCGATACCCTTCTCGACCTCCTTGCGCCTCGCCTCAAGACCTTCGAGGTATCCCGTCTCCTTGTAATGCTCCTTGTAGTACACGGCGGCGTCCACCGCAAGGGACATCAGGTTCTCCGAGTCGTCGATGATGTACCTCAGGACGTCGGTCACGAGGTCCTCAATCCAGTCCTTCTTGACCTTCTTCTTCGTGCACAGCTTCTTCCGCTGGGCGGAGCAATAGTAGTAGTAATACGTGCGCCCCGTCTTGCTCGTGCCCGAGACACCTTGCATCGTCTCCCCACACTCGCCGCAGTACAGCTTCCCGGTCAGCCAGTAGCGAGGAGCGCCATCCTCATCCATTCCTCGCGCCCTCTGGGAACCCTTGCGCTTGTTCTCGGCGAGGCGCCTCTGCGCCCTGTCGAACGTCTCCTCGTCGACCAGAGCGGGCATCCCGCCGGGGACGACGAACTCGCCGTGCCTGTACTCGCCGATGTACGCGCGGTTCTTGAGCATCCTGTGCATCGTCTTCACCCCGAAGGGGTTACCCCTCGACGTACGCAGACCGGCCTCGTTGAACTCGTCGCAGATGGACTGCATGGGTTCTCCTTCGGCGTACTTCGTGAACATCAACTGCACGAACGGCGCGGTATCGGGGTCTATGACGTACTTGCGCTTCTTGTCCACCTTCTCCGTCTTGAAGCCGAACACCTTATGGCCGTTGAAGTTCGCGTGCTCGGCGTTGAAGTCCATCCCTCGTTGGATGTGCACGGACAGGTTCCGGCTGTAATACTCCGCCAGAGCCTCCATCAGCCCCTCGATGAGGATTCCCTCGGCGGTATCCGTCGGAATGTTCTCGGCCAGCAGGTGTATCTCGCACCCCGCGTCGCGAATCGTCTTCTTTGCCATCGCCAGCACGTACTTATCGCGACCCAAACGGTCGGTCTTCCATGCGATGAGAGTGTTCGGACGGATTTTTGCGACCTCCGACAGCATAAGCTGGAATCCCGGACGGTCTTCCTTCGTGCCGGATATGGCCGCGTCCTCGTACTCTCGGACGATTTTCAGCCCGTGCGCGTCCGCCCATTCGTGGGCAAGCTCGCGCTGCTGTTCGATGCTCGCCTCGTTCTGCGAGTGGGAGGAGTAGCGATAGTACGCGATGGCGAGGTTATTGTCGTTGAGCTTTGATTTCTTTCTCGCCAAATGAATCACCTCCAAATTACTTATTTAATCAATTATACAATTAGTCAATTCAAAAGAATGCCCGCCGCCCATAGGAACGACGGGCATCTGCTTCCGTTATCGGTTACCCTTCGCGCGATTGTGCGTCTTGCAGAGCATCTGACAGTTCGCCTCATCCGTTGCTCCGCCTCGGCTCCATGCAGTCACATGGTCGGCGTCCATCTCGGTCTCCTTGTAAATGCGTTTAGCATTTGCATCGTGTCCGATGGCGCACAGCGGGCAATTCGAGGTGTCGTTCGCCTTCGCAGCTTCAGTCTGCTTGCGATACACGGTCTTGATTGTCTTCTTATCGAACACCCGAATATTCAACAGGCGCTCGTCCTTCTCTCCGCCAAGCACATATTCGAATATGCCTCTTTTGTCGGTAACTTGAGAATCGTCAAGCAGGGCCTCGACGCGTTCGGCGACCTTATCTCTTGAGTACGCGTTCTTATGATACTCGCGATACAGGCGTCCCCACTCAAGCCCGCACATCTCGCTTCCAGCGTAATCGAACACCGAATCGACCCAGTCGATGACCGTATCGAAATGGTTCTTCAGCTCCTCGATGTCTGTGTCGGTGCGATGGGCAGCCATATATTCGTCTATGTGGCCTTCGCTCACCCAATCGAGCGCGGTCTCAAGAATCGCCTGACGCTTCGGGTCTCCCTTCACGTACGTTTGCCAGCGATTCATGTTTGCATTGCCCGTGTTCGAGAACACCTCGCGCGCCTTCGTCACGAACGGTCCATGATATGCGGCGTTGCGAAGCTCCTGCTTAACAAGCGGGACCCCCGCGATATTGATTGTCTCGAACCACTCCTGAATTTCCGAAGGTTCGCCCTCGCATACATAAATCGTCAGTGGGGCATCGGTGACGAGCCTTTTCTTGTCGTCGTCCAGACTGTTGAAATAATGCGGCTTCCCATCAATCTCGACGGCGAACTGCCACGATTGATTGACAAAGCGAGCGAACGAAGTGATTCGCTGCCGACCGTCCAGAACCTCGTACATGCCGTCTTTGTTCTTGACGAAATAAATCAATCCAAGCGGATACCCCTTCAACAGGGATTCCACCACGGCGACATCGCGCTTGCCATCGCCGTAAATATAATTGCGCTGATATTCCGGCTGGATGATTAGCTGCCCATCAAGACCGAAAAGGCCCTTGCCTTCGTTCTTGTCAAACACGAAGCCCTTGCAGACATCGCCGACCGTCCAGTCGGTATGAAGAGTTGTCTTCATTAAGCGTTTCCCCCTTTCTTCGAGCGAATGAGAATGCGGCGATACGGAACTACTGCCTTGCCATCTGCCGTGTAATATCCCAAATCAGGATGACCGGGCTTCATCGAACCAGTACCACCCTGTGCAAAATAATCATCCAAAAATTCCTTACGCATTCCCGTATATCCGGGTGCGTCTCTGCTCATGGAAATGATTTCAAATTGTGCTGGATTGTACTTATCTAAAAAGGTAATAGGAACGCCCATTACACCGTCGAAATCGCTTGGAATGGATTCGACAAACGGAACATAAATAGCATCGTAATTATCGTAAACCGGATACTCGATAGCGCCTTGCTCTTTCTCCAGTTTTTTGCGCAACTTTTTATTGAATTTTAGATTATGCCCCATCGTATCAAGAAGAAGCAGCTCATGACGTTTGCCGTGGTCAAGGTTCGTGAACCAACATGCAGAAGCCAAGCGCCCCATTACCACTCCGTCAATAATCTTATATGCAGAGCCTTCTTTCTTATTTTCAAGAAGCCACTGGCGACGCTCTTCAGGCACATCGAAATACATATCCTGATTCAGAGATTTGTATCCAAGCCAGATTTTGTTGTCCTTCAAGAGCGGGAAAACCTCTTTATAAGTAATAGCGTTCATGTTTCCAAGAATCACGAACTGCTTTCCAGCTTCCAGAATCCATGCCAGAAATTCGCGAAAAAGCGAAAATGGTGGATTCGTAATGATAATGTCCGCTTCGTCACGAAGCGCCTTTACCTCACGAGAACGGAAATCACCGTCCCCTTCAAGGTATCCCGAAAACTCAATATCATCGGTATCCACGCGGCCAGAGCCATCCTTGTCGCGCGTAAGCGTAAAGACCTTTCCGTGGTCGTCGTGCTTGTCAGCGTCATAAAGCGGAGAATCCATTTCAAAAAGCGTCAGCTGCTTATTGCCGTCACCCTTAGCATAGGACGTGCTAATCAGCTTCTTCAGACCAAAACGCTCGAAGTTTGCAGCGAAATACTTCGTGAAATTCGACCACTCTGGGTCATCGCATGGAAGCAGAATCGTCTTACCCCGGAATACATCGGGATTGAACTCCACATAGGCGTTCATTTCGGCTTCAATATCGCTGTACTGCGTATAAAACTCATCGTTTTGTGCTGTCTTAGCAGCCCCCAAAGCGCTATTACCCGCCATTACTCAGCCACCTCCTTCTGATGCTCCGCAATCCACTCATGGATAATCGCGGCAATCGTCGTCTCCTTCTCAGCCGCCATCATCTTGAGCGCCTTCTTGTCGCCCACCGTCAAGGACAACGAGAGGGTCGTGCGCTTCTCGTCGGCGGCGGGAGCATCTGCGGAAACGGTCTTCTCTATCTTCTCCTGCTCGGCCTCGCGGTCGGCAGCGTATTTCTCGCACATGTTCGCCATGGCTTAGCCTCCTTTAATCATTTGTACAATTATACATCACTTTGTCTCATTTGTCAAACCTAACGAACCTTTGACCTGCGGTTATTCCGTCGGGAACCCCGCAATCTCCCGCACCGTGTTCACCATCGACAGAGTCGCCTTCGCAGCCTTGCCCCTGCGGTCGTACTCGACGACGGACTGTTCACCGGCCCCCGCCTGAACGAACGCCTCGGACTGGGGAAGCGTGACCACCGTCTGGTCGCCAGCGAGACCCCCGAACCACTCCATGAAGTCACGGGACGCCTTGAAGCGGTTCCAGCCGTTCATGACATACACGATTTTCGCGCGGCTGTGCTTGAACACCGCCTTGCGCATGCGCATCAGCGGCTCGATGTCCCTCGACGTGGTTCTGGTCGGGATGACCACCACGTCCGCCTCCTTCAGCCAGTCCGCCAGCCCCTCCTGCAAGGCCCCCGGCGTGTCCACCACGGCGACCTGTGCGGCGTCCGCCTCATGCGTCTCGTGCAGCGTGCCGCCCTGCGTGTCCAAGTCGTAGAAGCTCACGGGGATGCCGGAGCGCTCGAAGGAGAAGGCAATCTCGTCGGCGACCAGGGACTTGCCAACGCCGCCCTTCTGGTTGCATACCAGAATCGTCTTCATATCATCACCTCGCTATATATTTAATCAATTACACATTTCCATATTTAATTATATGAGCCGACAAGTACATGTTCAACCGCCACTTTCGGGGCTTTATCTGGGCTTCATCAGGGCTTTTACTGGTCTCCAAACGGGCTTCACGCCCTCGCTCCGCTCCGTCCGCTCCGCCGCGTTTTCCGAATCCGGCTCATAAATGAGCGGACGACGAAAACCCCGATTTTCCGCCCCTTGCGCGTACGCCCGTCAACAGCCCTTTTGAAGGTCTCTTCGTAGCCCGCGAGCGGGAGCTTGAGAAAGGGAGCAGTTTGACGCTGCTCCCTCATCTTCTCGGCTATCCGTCGAACTGCGTGTCCTTGTCCGCCGACCTCGGCGTCCTCACGGGCGCACGCTGCTCGGCCTCCTTGACACGGCGCTGCATTCGCTCGCTCTTCAGACGCTTCTCGCGCTCGTCCTCGTTGGACAGCGCCTTCTCCGCCGCCTTGAGGCGCTTCTCGGCGTCCCACATGCTCTTGCGGGACTCGTAGACGCGCCTCTCCGCCTCCTCGCGCTGCCTGCGGCGCTCCTCCGCGAGCGCCTCCTGAATCATCATGCGCAGCATCATGGCTGTCATGTCGGCCATCATGCGGGACACGGGGTCCTTGGCGTTGCACCCCGCCTTGGCGAACACGTGCATGCCGGCCAGAAGCCCCGGACACGGGTGCTGCAGGGTGTCGCGTGCCTCCTTGGAGGCATAAAACTCGCGCCTTGCGGCGTCCACGTCCTCGCGCAGCTTCGCCAGCTGCTCGTCCGGGTGGTTCCGCGCCTCGACAATCTGCTGATAGCGCTCGTCCATGAAGGGCTTGCCCTCCTCGCGTGAGCGGTGGATGTGCGCCTTCTGAAGGTCGGAAGCCATCTCCGACACGTACGCCCGGTCGAGGCTGTACGCGTCGAGAGCGAAATCCGCAGAGGGCTGTTCCTCCGGCGCTGCCGTCTCGGGCACGTCGGGAAGGACCTCCGGTGCCGGTGCGTCCTGCTCGGGCGCCTCAAGCTCGCGCTGCTTCGCCTCGAAGTACGCCTCGATGCCCTCGCGGGTCAGGTCGTCGGCGAGGTTGGAGGCGCGGCGCTTGCGGGTGCGGCGCTTCGGTCCCCACTCGTCCACAGCCTTGTAGGACCATCCCGTCGTGACCTCGCCGGTCTTCCCGTCGGTCTTCGTGGTCTCCTTCAGCGTCACGCCGCTCAACTCAAGATTGCGCCTGAACTCGTCCAGCGTGCTGGAGCGGTCGCGGGCATCCGCCACCCTGTCGCCGAGACGCCGGTCGAAAGAACCGGGCTGGAACGTCTCGCGCTTCTGCTCCCAGAGGGACATCTCCTTGTCCGCCCCGAGCACCGAGAAACCATTCTCACGGCTCAGCTCATCATTGACCGCCTTCACACGCGGAGCGTAGAGGCTCGTGTCCCCCTTGTTGATGACCTGACCGGTACGGGCGTCGTGGTTCGCAATGGTCGCGTGCGCATGCACGCAGCCTCCCTCGCCGTCCACGTGCATGGTGACCCAGCACATGGAGTCGGGGGCAAGCTCGTGGCACAGCGTGTACGCGTACTCCATGCCGCGCTGGATGTCGTCGGCCTTGCTTGGGTCAAGCTCGTCGGTCGCCCACGAGATGCGCAGCTCGTAGCCCTCGTTGACCGCGTTCGGGTGGCGATGCTTCTGCCCCTCGCAGTAGACAATGAAATCCCCTCTTGAGGCGGCGTCGCCCATCTGCGCGGCGATGCGGTCCGTGCCGTTTTCCAGATGAGCGCGTCTGCGCTTTCCCTCGCCGAACTCGGTGTACGACATACGCCCGCGCACGTTCGGAAGCGACTGCACATGCGTCGTTGACATCAGACATCACCTCCCGTCTCCACGTACGCCTGCAAGTCCGCACGCAGTCCATCGACTTGCGCCCGGAGCTTGTCCACCGAATCGCGGAACTCGCGGAACGCTTCCGCCTCGTCCTTCGTCCTCATTTCCTCACGCACCGCGTCGAGCACTCCCATGCCGCTCAAGCGCCGGTTGCGCGCGCGGGCAATCTGATTCATGTTGACGCCGATGCGGTTCAGCTCGACACGGACACGGTCCAGGGCCGGGACGTCCAGAACCACCTCGCGGCTGGGCGGCGCGTACCGACTCGCGTACAGCTCACCGCGAAGAAAATTGGAACGCGAGCACGTCCCGCGCCGCTCGTCCAGCAGGGAAAGCTCCGCGTCGTTCATACGCACCTGAACCACCTTGTCACGGCGGTCTTTCACGTACTTCTGGCGCGTCGCCTTCCCGCTTCTTTTTTCATACGTTTCCGCCATGCGAAACCCCTCCTTTGCCGCTATCCGAAACGCCCGCCTGCGGCGGACAATCCGAAATGCCGTTTTCGGCTAATCTCACAACGTCTCTGCGCAAAGGGGAAAAGAGCAAGCATTGACTCCGTACGTACAAATTGCGATTCTCGCAATTTGCCCTACTCCGTCAGCTTGCGAGGGGGCGGCTGCGCCGTCCCCTTCGAACCCCCGCCTTTTGTCCACCGAGCCTCGCCCGTCCATGTCGGACACGGGAACGACTTCCCCTGTCCGACATGGAACCCGAATCCCTCGGTGGAACCCGGCACGGCTACCCTTGGTAGGCCGCGCCGGAAAAACCGCCGTGCGCTTCCGACGACTCTCCAGCTTCTGCGGTAGGAACATGACCGGAATCCGCAGCGCCAGCGGCGCGCGCATCCGGCGTTCCGTGTCCGGTGCCCGGCTTCAGTCCCTTGACGAAGTCAAGGACCTCTTCCGCCGAACCCATGTCCTTCACTTCAGGGAAAACCGTCACGAGCGCGTCGGCGTAAGCCTTCGTCCTCGCGGCCTGCGCCTCGCGGCGCAGCTTCTTCGCCTGAGCCTCTAACGCACGTGCCTTCTCGGCCACATCATCAAACCTCTTCGTTGCCATAATCTATTCCTCCTTAATCGCTGTCTTCTGTATCCGTCGCAAGGCCAAGCTGCTCCCTCACCGCCGCGTAACCGGCACCGAGGTCTGCGGGCGTCGTGCCATGGGCGGTGCAGTAATCGAGGACGACCGTGCGGAAAATCCCGCGACGCCTGCCCAGGAAGGGGACCCATCCGCCCGCGCCGCCAAAACCAGCTGCTCGCTTGCAGTAGGCCCTCAAGCCGGGGCACCACTTCTCGCAGCTCGTCTTGCGGACGGACCCGCTCGCGTCCTTGCTCTGCGTCCATTCGCCGTCGGAGCACGCAAGCTCAACGATTCGGGTCGTGAACGCCTTGCGGCTCATCTGCATCCGCATGCCCTTGTGCTCCGCGTCCAGCCATTCGTCGTAGCGCATGGACAGGTAATCATTCGGCACGAAGTCGGCCGTAATCGAATCCTTGACGTCCTCCCAGAACTCAGCCACCGTGTCATTGCCAAGAACCCACTCGTGCTTCAGCTGCGCGGCCTCCTTAGGCTCGGGCAGCTCGTAATACCGGTCCCACTTCACCAGCGCCTGATAGGCCAGATATTCGCAGAACTCGGGGGACACGACCCACTCGGAACGGATGGTCTTGTCGTCGGCCTTGCCGACGAACTGCCCCGCGAACGGGACGTAGATGTTGCGAGCCAGCCAAGCGTCCCCCTTGTCGCGGGTCTTCGGGATGTCGTTGGCGGCGCAGACAATCAGCGCGTGGGGCGTGTAGTCGAACATGCCCTTGTTCTTGCGCTCCACGCCTATCGCGTCATGCGAGATGATTGACTTCAGGCGCGAGTTGTCCTTCAGGTACGCACCAGAGTCGGAGTCCTCGCACGTGATGAGGGAGACCCCCACGATGTTCGACACGCCGAACCGCCCGCCATCCCCGCCGCCGGCAAGCAGCGCGAGGCTTGAGGTCATGCACCCGTCGTAGCCGACGAGCGACTTGAGGCAGTCGAGGAAGGTGCTCTTCCCGTTGTGACCCGTGCTGTTGTGGAAGGTCACCATGACGCGCCAGTTGTGGTAGCTGCGCAGGGACGCCCCCGCCACCTTGACGAGCAAATCGCGCCCGCCGTCGTAGGGGGCGTAGGAGTCCAGCAGCTGCCAGAAGTCAATCTTCGAGCCATCCGGCATCGTGTGTTCAGGGACGGGCGGCTCCTTGTCGGGGAGGCGCGTGGTGCTCTTCCTGAGCGCAACGACCTCGGGGGAGAACTCGCGCAGGACGCGCTCCTCGTAATCCCAGATTCCGTTGGCCATGAAGACCAGAGACGGGTTATCGCACTCGCACACGCGGTTCTCCCGACGCGATGCCATGTCGTGCAGCTTCTGGACGAAGTTCTTCTTCCAGTTGCCGTTCACGGCGCCCACGACCTCCTGACACCACAGGTCAATCTGCCCGTCGCCAATCTCGCGGTAAATCCCCTCGTCGGGGTCGTACATAGCGAACACGCCCTCCGAGGTCGGCTTGTCCACGGTCTCCTTGACGCAGACCATGCGGATGACCTCCTGCGCGAACACCAGCTCGGCGGCCTGCACGGGGTCGATGCTCTTGAGCCTCGGCCAGCGAACCCCCCTGCCGTAAATCTTTCCCGCCTCCGGATTGGATGGCGGCTCGGACAGGTTGACCCACGCCACAAGGGCGTTCGTCACCTTGACCACGACGTCCGAGAGAGCGGACAGGCCATCACCTGCGCAGCCGCGCAGCACATAGCTCACCGCATCGCTGAGCGCCTTGTGATAGTTCTCCCCGCCGTACAGGTAGTCAGGGTTGTACGCCTCGCCCTGATTCCCCTCGTCATATGCACGCCCCCTCTTCATCTCATCCTTTGTCTGCGGGTCAGATACTTGAAAAATGGGCGGTAATGAGCTATAATATTTGTAGTTAGACGGAGCGGTTCCCTTTGCTGTGGCGGCGGGGGAACTGCTCTTTTCTTTTGCCTCCATATCCCCACCTCCTTAATTCGTCAGCTTGACGCGCTTCACGTTCTCGTTCTTCCACGCCTCGACGTCGGCAATCTTGTAGCGGACCGCGTTTCCGACCTTGTAGTAGCTCGGACCCTTGCCCTGATAGCGCCAGGTGCAGAGCGTCCCCGCGCTCAAACCGAGGAACGCCGCCACCTCGCGCGTCGTCATATAAGAGGGCTTTACCTCTTTTGCCTGCTTCTTTCCTTTAGCCATAACTAGCCACCTCCATGTTCGAAGTCCTTTTCGCGAAACAAAAAAAGCTCCCGCGGAAACCGAAGAGGGACAGAGGCGCAAAGCCTTGTCTATCTCGGTTTCCACGGGAGCTTCGTGTTCGTTGTTTCGCCCGTGACGCACGGCCTATTCGACCGAGCGCTCGGCTCCTATTCCCGATAGCAACCCCGCATCAAGGACGGGACGGGTGCTGAGCCATTCATCTATATGTATCCAATTGTACACCATTGAGACAATTGAAGCAATATCAATTTTCCCGTAGCCGCAGTTCAGAGCCTATTTCCGCTCATAAACGAATGGAAAAGCGCAAAAAAAGCAACCCACCGCACCACCCGGAAAACAACGACTGCGACAAGAGGTACACGTGAGGGCTGACCACATGTGTGACCACATCAAAATGGCATCTGGTCAGCTCTTGAAATGAAAATCCCCTCTTTTATCAATGGATTTTTTTCGTTCTGACCACATGACCAGATGACCAGATAAAATCCGACAAACTTTATTTATTTACGCGTATTACGTAGTCCTTTCAATTTTTAAAAATAAGTCCTAAATTATGTGGTCATCTGGTCAGGAATTGCAAAAAGCCTGATGGCGCCTAGTGATTTGGCTGACCAGATGGTGACCACATCATTTTTTCTTCTGGTCATCTGGTCAGCATGTGGTCAGGCAAAACGCTCATAAACGAGGGAACGGGTGATTCTTCTGTCCTAAGCAGGTGCGCATTTCGGACGCTTCGCGTCCTCAATGCAGGCTAGTTACGCCTCGGGCTGCGCCCTCGGCTTGCCTCATCGCATATTGGGTACGCAGAAAAGCATGAGAACCATCCAATACGATTTCGCATACCTCATGCGTACTTTCTCGAAGGCAACGGAGGCGCGAAGCGCCGTAGTTGCCGGCCAGACGGAGGGACGTACGCCAGGCCAAGCCCATGCCGCATCCCTTCTGTACGTCCACCCACATCCAACCGCCGCCCGCAGGGCGGCCACCCTTGCATCGAGCGAACGCGAGATGCACATGGGCGCTCGAACGTCCCCAGACCGCTTCAGAGGCGTTTTAAGGCACGAAAAAAGCCCGCGTGGTACACGAGTACCCCAGCGGGCTTAAAACGTCTTAAACGCAAAATACGGCGTTCTATTTCTCCGTCTCGTCTTCTCCCATGAGTCCGAAATGACGGAACGCATCCAGAATCGCCTCGCGCTTTTCAGGCGGGCACTTCGGTTGCTTCTTGTCACCCGACCTGTCGGCCTGCGTTTCCAGTCCGCACTCGGCCTTCATCTGCGCGACGTACAGGGAACTGACCTTCATGCCGTGCGTTTTCTGAACGTAATCACAAATGTTCGCGTACGTCGGCTGCTCCTTCTCCTCAGACAGCCCCATGTCCTTCGGACTGATGGAAACCGGAATGAAAGACTTCGATGCAGATTTCCGAGATAGAACAGCAACCGTCTCGGCGTGCGCCTCGTCATCTCGGAAGTTATTCTCTCCCAGAGAATCAGGCGTCATCGGCGTATACCCATTGGCTACACCGGGAATCTCTTCCCAGAAGAAGCGCACCGGGCACTTGAACGTCACGTTGGCAACCACGCGCTCTTTGCGCGGGTTCTTGTCTGGCAGGATGTGCACCTCGCTCACGGCCTCATGGATGAGGTCGAAGCGTGTCTGCTCGTCCGCACCTTCCAACAGCTCGGGGATGCGGTCAAGCTCTTCCAGAAGCCTGCGCTCTCCGTCCATGCGCTTCTCGGCAGTGGTCATCTTAGCTTGCGCTTCCTCCAGTGCGTCGCTTAATCCGGCGTCGCGGTCATATAGGTCGTCCAGACGCCTTTGCAGGTCGTTGAACTTGCGCTCGTAGCTCCTGTCGGCGGGGTCGAGCGAGTCAATCTGCGTCATAAGCATACGCATACGCTTGTCGTTCGCGGCCTTCTCGCCCTCTATGCGCTCAATATCGTCCCTCAGCTGCTCGATGTCCGTCGCGTCGTCGATGCGACGGCGCAGGGCATCCACGAACGCGTCTGAACGGGATGCAAGGCTCACGAGCTGTACGACCTCAGCGTCCACGCACTCTTGCGGGTACTGACTTTTGAACGTACAGCTGGCGCCGCGCGCTTTTGTGGTGTGCGGGCAATAATATGCCTACGTTGTCTTTCCCCGCGTGCCGTCCTTCTTGACTTTCCCACGGTTGGGCTTGGACGACATCTTGCGACCGCAGACCGGGCAGACGAGGAGCCCGTTGAGCATGTTCACGTGGCCGTCGTCGTGCGTCTTCATGTTCGGCTTGCGCGTACCGACAAGGGCCTGAGCCGCCGCCCATGTGGCGTCGTCGATTATTGCGTCGTGCTGGCCGTCGTGCATCTCGTAGCCGTCGCTCTTGACCACGTGCGTCTCTCCACGCGTACCTTCTATCGTCTCGGTACGCCTGCGGCCATAGGCAATCTTTCCGATGTACACCGGGTTGGTAATCATGCGCTGTACCGTTCCGCTGGAAAACGTGTCCATGCGTGCGTTACCGCGTGGCTTCTTCTTGATTCCATGGTTGTTCAACCATGTGGCTATCGCCATCGACCCTTTGTTCTCGTGCGCATACATCTCGAAGATGCGGCGCACGACCTTCGCCTCGTCCTCATCGACCTCAAGCTCTTTGAACTTGTTGCCCTTATCGACAAGGCGATACCCGAAGGGCGCTTGCCCTCCGTTCCAGTAGCCTTTGCGGGCCTTCTCCTCGCGTCCGCTCATGGTCTGGGTGCGGATGTTGTCGCGCTCCATCTCGGCGAACACGGCGGCGATGGACAGCATCGCCTTACCCATGGAAGTACCAGAGTCGATGCCGTCCTTCACGCAACACAGTTCCACACCGTAGTCTTGGAGCGTCTGAAGGGAGTTCCAAGTGTCGGCGGCGTTGCGCCCGAATCGTGACAGCTTGAACACGAGGACGTAGGCCGGACGCTTGCCCGGCTGCGCCTTGATGATGTCATCCATCATCTGACGGAACTGCGGCCTGCCCTGCACGTTCTTTCCTGAAAAGCCGGCGTCAACGTACTCTCCGAGCACGCGCATGTCGTGATTTTCGGCGTATCTTGTCAGCTCGAAGCGCTGAGCGTCTATCGACTCGCCCTTCTCGACTTGCAGCTTGGTCGAGACACGGATGTACAGAACGCAGGAGAGTGGGCGGGCGGCATCTGACGTCTTGGATTTTTTTCGTGCCATAGGCTCACCCCCTCCCGTAATTCTCTACATGGCATCATTTCGCGTCACCTACTCAACGTTGCCTAGCCAACGTTGCCTTTCTGCTTTCAATGCCTCTTTCATGCTGTTCTCCTTTTCGAAATCGCGCACCACGACCTTGAAGCCCGTTCTGTTGGCCCGCTCGAACAGCTCGTTCCAATAGCTCTCGATGAGTTTGTAATCCCCGCCCTTTTTGAAGAAAAGCTCAAGCGCTTCGCCTTCGATATCGACCGCGCGTATATCCTCAAGCTCCCTTCGACCAAGGACGTTCACCAAGTCCTCGTCGTTCGGCCAAGGCAGCAATCCGACTTCATTCTCGCGGTCCGCTTGAGGACAGAGCGAATAATCCTCTTGGTGAAAAATCGTAAGCCCCTCTTCCATCATGTCAAACTCAGCAGCGAGTAAGCGTGAGCACAAATCGGCGGGGTCATTGAAATTCAGAACCGGCAAATACGCGATTTTCGTCTTGCTCATTGTTGTTTCCTCCCTTGATTGATGAATTGCGTAAATACGCATTTAATTATAAAGCCCGCCGCCCAAAAGAGCGACGGGCTGTTCGCTTATTTCAAGAACTCGTACTCAAACAGCGTCGGCACGATTTCGGTGTTGTAATACTCCTTAACGAGCGTCTTCAGTGTCTGCAACGCCGAATGCACCTCGACGTTGTTCCAAACCGTATTGCCCTCGTCATCCTTATATGACGTGTCTATCTCTGCGAAAATCTGGTACACGCCGTAGGTCAGCCTCGGGTCGTATTCGTCAGCCTGCTTCACCGCGTCCATCAGCGTCTTCCACTGGTCAAGGATGCGCTGCTCGGCAAGACCACAGACGAGATTCTTCAAATCCTCGGACGCGACAGTCGGACCGTTCGTCGTGTCCATACACAGCTCGTTGCGGTAGAAGCGCCCATCACTGCCCGTGAACGTCCGCATATGGTTTTGCATCTCCACACAGGTGAACAGCAGGCACTTGCGCAGCCACTGGTCGAGCTTGCCAGACGCCACGTCAGCGTTAAAACGGTCAGCACCATCGCCCGACTTCATAATACGGGCACGCTGTGTCCACTCACGGTTATACGTGATATAGCGAGACATCGCGAACAGCGGCATCTTCTCAAGGTAATTGTCCTTACGCAGGTAAAAGCCGTTACCATCGTACCGCCCGCCGACAAGAAGACTCGAATCAAGGTCAGGGTTATCAAACCCCGAACTGTGCGTCACCATGTATCCAATGATGTCTGCGTTGTATGCCGGCTTATTACGCCGTACACCATCGAACTTTTCCAAGCCATTAAGACCGCAAAGAATACCGTTTCGGTCTGCATCTGGAATAGCTCGCTTATCATAATAGGTTTTGCTTACACTGGTATAAACACGCTTAACATCAAGCATTCCAACTCCGACAAGTTTGTCGGTTTTAGAGTCCCAATCATATCCCTCAATTTGAAAATTATCTAACTGTGCATCTTCATTTGCCCAAAGCGCCACCATAACACATGCATCAATGTTCGTATGGAACCAACGACGATTGAAACCAAATCCAGCGATAAACTTTTTGTTAACCAAATGCTGAGCTTTCCAGTATTTTACCGGTGAATACACCACATAGCTATCTGTCGGCTGACGTAAATAATATTCAAAACCTGACCAGATAAATGCATTTCCAAGGTCGTTTGTTACAGTCCCCTTGAGTTGCTTTTTCATTTCGCCGACAAGATAGCTGCTCTTCCATGTGGAAGACTTCTTGCTCGCTTTAGTACGCTGATGCTCGGCACTCGTCGTCTCCGCATACGGCGGGTTCTCGAACAAGATAATCGTGCAATTCGGGTCATCGACATACTGCTTGATAACCGGGTTGTTGATGTGCTCCTCGCTCAGTGCATCCGCACCGCGCACCAAACCTGCGTTGAACGTGTCATCCGCCTCGATGGGAGGGATGATGTGACGCACCTTCGAGCCGAGGATTTCCTGCATCACCTTGTACTCGTAGTATTCCACGGTGGAAAGGATGCAATGGGACAACTCCTCGTCCGTCAGCCCCTTCTCCAAATTACCCGTACCCGCGCAGCGGTCGATTATCACATAATCGTTACCTGCCGGAACACGCCCAATCGCCATGCGCAGCAGCTCATGGGATTTCTCTGCGTAAGGCTCGGGCGTGTAGAACGCGCCCAGGTTCTTCTTCTGGAGCGTGTCGTTCAGCTTATCCATCAGGTACTGGAACTTGACGTTCGACGTGCCCTTGTACGGGTAGATGTACTCAGCAAACACCGACGGGTTGCGAATCTCGCCAATCGTCTTGTGCTTGCCCGTATCGTCGCCGATAAAATCCTCTTTACGCGCGGTCGGCACAGCCTTATAAAACGCCGTTGCCCAGCCGACGATACAGTTCTCGTCAATATGGATGCGGGTGAACTCCGTCTCCTTCAGGCGCTTAATCAAACGCGTCACGGCAAGCTGGTCTTGACCATACGCGTACTTCTCGTCGTATGCGCGACCAACGAACCCAGCATTTGACTTCGATGCACCGCCCGAATACACCTTCTCGATGTCATCGAGATAATCAGCCGACTGATAGAGATATGCTTGTTCACCGTTCAAATCAACAATGATGATATTTGCGGGAACCGGCTTTCCCTTAATCCTCAGCGAAGAAAGATATTTCACGCACTGAAACAGCACGGCATTCAAATCGTTCACACGTAGCTTGAACTCAAGCAGATTGCCGTTCAACACACCATCGTTATCGTCTGCGAGAATGTCATCCAAAGTGAGGTTCGGGTCAATGAGCGGCAGAAACGTCTTGTAAAACTCAATCTGCCCCTCGCGCTCAGTATCAAAGTTCGCCATTACTCGCTCACCTCCTCAATATGCTCCTGCACCCACTCGTGGATGATTGCGGCAATCGTCGTCTCGCGCTCCGCAGCCATCATCTTGAGCGTCTTCTTGTCGCTCACGGTGAGCGACAGCGAGAGCGTCGTGCGCTTCTCTTCAGCGGCCGTGTCGGCGACGACGGCCTTCTCTATCTTCTTCTGCTCGGCCTCGCGGTCGGCAGCGTATTTCTCAAACATGTTCGCCATGGCTCGACCTCCTTTAATTATTTACACATTTGTACAATTATACACCATGGAGGCGCATTTGTCCAGATGGATAACGCCTCTGACCTGCGGTTATTC
>OFFY01001139.1_pt1 | contig 23676 bp, 18 predicted proteins | sample 1521481 | NCBI WGS metagenome assembly OFFY01 (sample SAMEA3504117, study PRJEB24116) | mouse gut metagenome | biome: mouse gut; feature: mouse-associated habitat; material: faeces | place: Denmark | collected 2011
GCCCCAGCTGCTCCAGCTCCGGAATGGTCTCCTTCAGCAGGCGGATGGCGGCGGACCAGGCTCCCTGCTGCCGGAAGAGGTTGACCCGGCAGCGCACCCCGGCGATGGTGACGGCCAAATCTGCCTCCCCCACCACGTCCGCCTTTCGGAAATCCGCTCCCGCCAGCTCCCTGGCCAGGGCGGAGCAGTCCTCCTCGGCGAGGGGGACGGGATCCATCTCCCGGATGCTGCCATCCACCCGGTAGCGGGGGCTCAGTCCCCGCACCAAATGGATGTCGCTGGCCCCGTCCGCCAGGGCCTTGGCTATCAGTCCTTCTACCATCATAGCTTGTTCTCCTTACTTTCCGATAACCGCTGAAACGCGCGCCTATCTTGTCTCTATCCGTCCCCCAGCACCCGGTTGATCTCCTCGGCGGAGGTCACCCCTTCCAGCACCAGCCGGCGGCAGTCGTCCATAATAGGGGAAAACCCGGCGCTTCCCATGGCCGCTTCCAGCTCCGCCATGGAGCGGCTGCGGATGGCACGGCGGATGGCCGGGGTCACCGTCAGCACCTCAAAGGCGCCGGTGCGCCCCCGGTAGCCGGTGCCGAAGCACTCCCCGCACCCGGCCCCCCGGTAAAAGGTGTACTGCTCCCCTGGGGGCAGGCCCAGGGCCTGGACCTCCTCCGGGGCGGGGGTGTAGGCCCTGCGGCAGTGGGGACAAACCCGCCGCACCAGCCGCTGGGAGACGATGCCCTTCAGCGCCCCGGCGATAAGGTAGCTTTCCACCCCGATATCCAGCAGGCGGTCGATGGAGGAAAGGGCGCTGTTGGTGTGGACGGTGGAAAAGACCAGGTGGCCGGTCATGGCGGCCCGCATGGCGATTTCCGCCGTCTCCCCGTCCCGAATCTCCCCCACCGCGATGATATCCGGGTCCTGGCGGAGCACCGCCCGCAGGACGCTGGCAAAGGTGAGGCCGGTTTTTTCGTTTATCTGCACCTGGCAGACCCCGCCCATGTGGTATTCCACCGGGTCCTCCAGGGAGACCAGGTTCACCTCCTCGCTGCGCAGGCGGTCAATAATGGCGTAGAGGGTGGAGGTTTTGCCGGAGCCGGTGGGTCCCACCATCAGCAGCATCCCCTCGGTGGTGGTGTCCAGCAGCTGGCGCAGCTGCCGCAGGTTTTCCCCCAAAAGGCCAACCCCCTCCAGGGTGGAAAGCTCCGGGCTCTTCCGCAGCAGGCGGACCACCACCTTTTCCCCGTGGATGGTTGGCAGGGTGGAGATACGCAGGTCCAGAACCTCCTGGCGGACGGTGGCGTTGGCCCGGCCGTCCTGGGGGATGTTCTTTTGGGCGATGTCCATCCGGGCCATAATCTTCATCCGGGAAATCACCGGCCCCTGCAGCTCCTGGGGCACGGTGATGATATTGCGCAGCACCCCGTCGATGCGCATCCGGATGGTCATGCTCTCCTCCCCAGGCTCCATATGGATATCGCTGGCCCCCTCGGTGGCGGCCCGGTCGATGATGGAGTTCACCAGGCGGATGGCCGGGGCGGCGTCCGCCTCCTCCTCGTCCACCGTCACGCTTTGGGGGGCGGGGGCGGCGTACTGGCTGCCCAGCAGGTCCCGGCGCATATCCTCGATGGCCTGCATGGCCCCCTGGTTGCTGTAAAGGTTCTGCACCGCCCGCTCCACCGCGGCGGCGGAGGCGATGAGGGGGATGACCCGGCGGCGGCTCACCGCCCGCACCTCCTCGATGGCCACAAAGTTCAGGGGGTCCGCCATGGCGATTTGGATATCGCTGCGGCTCACCCGCACCGGCACCACCATGTGCTTTTTGGCGATGCTTTTGGGCAGCGTCTGGGCCATCTCCGGCGGGATGGAGTAGGTGTTCAGGTCGATGAACTCCACCCCCAGCTGGTCCATCAGGGTGCTGATAAGCTGTTTTTCGGTGATGAAGCCGTTTTGCTGGAGCACCTCCCCCAGGCGCTGGCCGCTGCCGGCCTGGAGCTGCAGCGCTTCCTCCAGCTGCTCCTGGGTGATGATTCTGCCCTTTACCAGCAGGTCCCCCAAGCGGATGTATTTCATGGCGCTTCCCCCTCTGTTAATCGATTCAGACACCGGACAAAGACCCCTTCCTCCGGGGTGCTGGCTGTGATATCCCCATTTCCTTCCCCCACCGCCAGGTGGATGGTAAAGCCCCCCTGGCCGCAAAGGACCCGAAGCTCCCGGACCTGGTAGGCGCCGTTGCCGTAGGCCCCAGGGGGCAGCACCCGCTTGCCCCCGGCCAGCAGCTGGTTTTCGCTGTCCAGCTCCAGGGCCGCCCCCTGCCCGTAGGAATCGCTGCGGTAGGTGTCCAGCAGCGGGCCCTCCGGCCCGGCTTTGGTTTTCACATCCCTGGCGTACCGCAAATCGTCCGCCAGGGCGTCCAGGGCGGTGGAAAGGAGCAGCTGGGTTTCGGATTCTGCCCGCACCGCGCGGTAGCTCCCCAGGGCCAGCCGGAGCCCCACCCCCGTCACCAGGGCCAGCATCACCAAAATCAGGGTGGCGCAAAGCATCTCCACCAGGGTGAAGCCCCTCTGGTCCCCTCTCTTTTTCCTCATGGGCCCGCCTCCGCCTTGGGGGCGTAGGAATACATTCCCTCCCCGCCGTAGAGGCGCACCGTCACCGTCTGCTCCTTCCCCAGGGGAATGTTCTGCACCTTCAGCTGGGCCTCCCCCGCCGGTGTGGTCTGGCTTTCCGCCTGGGTCAGGGCTGCGTAATGGGCCGCATCGCTCCGGCGAGCCCCCAGGTCGATGCTGGCGGAGGCGGTGATTCCCCCAAAGAGCAGGGCGATGGACAGCACCGCCACCAGGGTGGCGCAAAGCACCTCAATGAGGGTTTCCCCCCGGCTGCTACGGAGCTTGCGTCTCATCGGCCTGCGCCTCCTTCTTGGCAATCCAGTTGACCTTCCAGGTCATCTCCTCGGTTTGGTTCAGCTCCGCCGTGCTGGCCTCCGCCCCCTTCAGCACAAAGAGCTTGGCGGGGGCCCCGCTGGGGATAAGCTCCGCCTCCATGACGTAGGGCGCTCCCGCCGGGGACTCCAGGGTGGCGGTGAGGCTGATAAAGCCGCTGCTGCGCACTTCCGCCAGGATGGTGACCGTCTCCCCCAGGCCGGGGTAGCCCCCCTCGTCCGTCTGGGCCGTCAGGCGCAGGGTGTAGGGTCCCCTGGGGCTTAGGGCGGCATCCCCCAGGCGCTCAAAGCTGTAGTCGTATTTATTGTCCCGCTTTGCTCCGGGGAGGGTGAACTGCCCCCGGAAGAGGGCGTCCAAATCCCGCTCCAGGGGGAGGACCTCCTGCAAGGCGCAGGTGAAGCGCCCTCCCTCCTGGGTGTAGACCCGCTTCCCCGGAGAGCCGGGGACGGCGGGGGTGGTATCGGTGGCGGGGATATCGGGGACCGGGTCGGCGCTGCTGTATTGGTACTGGCCGCGGTAGCTTGCCTTTTCCAGCTCCCCGCACACCAGGCGCAGGGCGGAGGAGAGGGTTAAATACTTCTGTTGCTCCTCCCTGTTGCTGCGCACCTTGCCGGCGTTGGAAACCGCCGCCGTCAAAAGGGAGGCGGCCACCATGACGCAAAGCAGCAGCAGGGCCAGGGCCAGCAGGAAGGAGGCCCCTTGGCGGCCTTTCAGCTTTTGTTTTAGGGCTTCCAAAGGGACACCTCCTTTCCTGGCGGGTTTATCCTACTACGGCCGTCATTTGGATGACGTGGCTTCGCCCCTCCATGGTGAGGGTGATTTCCAGGGGAAGCTCCCGCACATCCGGCTGGATTTCGCTTAGGGTGATGGTTTTATCCGCCACCGTCACCTTGGCGGGGGCGGGGCTGGCGGTGGTTTGGAGCCGGGCGGCCAGGCCGGTGATGCCGTAGCCGCCGCTGTAGCTCCCAAAGTCCAGCTGGCAGCTGTCCCCCGCCTTCTTTGGCTCCGGCAGGGGCAGCACCGTGATGGTAAGGGGGCTGAGGCCCGGATAGAAATTCCCTCCCGCCGTGCAGGTGAAGCTGATGTTTGCCATCGTCTCGCAGGGGTCCCGGCCGGTGAGGGTGATTGCGGGCTTCTTTGCCCCCTGCTCCACCGCCTGGGTCACCTGGCAGGTGACCTCATCGCAGACCACCGCCACCAGCTCCAGGCTGCTTAGGGGCAAGGGGGTGTTGGCGCTGTAGGGCGTCACCTGCACCACCGTGCTCCCGCCCTGGAAGACCGCCGCCGTGTTGGGCCGCAGCTCCAGCTCGGCGGTGATGTTGACGGTGAGGGTGAAATGGTGAGCGGTTTGGCCGTCCGGCTCGGTGTAGGTAATCAGCAGCTTTGTGGTTCCCACATCCAGGGGGGAGACGGTCAGCCGCCCGGTGCTTTCCTCCATCTCCACCTGGATGGCCTTCTGGTCCTCCGGGTCGGTTTCTGCCGCCCACCGGCCCCCCGGCGGCACATCGGTTAAGGCCAGCGTTTCGGAATGGGGGGTGGCGGTGAAGAGATCCAGGGCGATGGGCCGCCCCCCCTCCGGGCGGCTGACGCCATAAGCGGGCCATTCCCCATAGTGGACCTGGTAGGCCCCCTGCTCCCTGGTGAGGATGGTGGGGAAGGGGTAATCCAGCCCCTCCAGCTCGGCCCGCCGGGAGGGCGGGTAGCTGTATTTGCCGGAAACCGAAAGTCCGTCCACCTCGGTGGTCACCGGGCGGAATTCCGGCAGCAGGGTATAGATATCTTTGCCGTTTACCAGCTCCAGCCGGGCCAGCTGCCGGTAGGTGAGCTGGGTGACGTTGGGGTTGCGGGCATCGTTGTTTTGGGCGGTGTTGCTGTAGTTGATGCCGTTGGTGTCAAAAACATCGGTTTTAAAGGAAAGGGGATCGTTGGCGGGGCGGTTTTTGCGGATGTTCTGGATATCCCTGCCGTTGTTCTTCAGGGTGCTGCTCCCCAGGTAATAGCAGTTTTGGATGGTACAGGTGCCGCGGTTGGCGGCGCTGTGGTTTCGGTCCAGCTCGTTATTTTCCCGCACGGTGTAAACGTCCCCGGTGCCGCCGATGGCGTAAAGGGCGCGGATATAGGGGTTGGCCTTCTGGCCGTTGCGGTCGGTGAGGCTGGGCAGCTCTACAAAGCTGTAGCAGTTGGTGAGGGCGTTATTGGTGTTGTCTCCCCCTGTAATGCCAATTACCTCCGCGCTGTCCCCCACCTTCAGGGGCTTCATGTAGCTGCCCCCCACGATGCCGCCGATGTAGGCCCCCTTGGGGAAGCTGCTGCCGGTATTCTGATTAAAGGGGATGGAGCCGTCGAAGTCGATGCTTCCCCCGGTGTAGCAGCTTGTGATGCTCTTTTGGCAGATGCCCGCCAGGCCCCCCACCCGCATGTTGTCGTTATCCTGGGTGCCCTTGGGGACCTGGATGTTCGTTATGGCGGAGCAGTTCTTTAAATCCATCCGGGAGATGCCCAAAAGCCCCCCGATGCCGCTGCCTCCCCAGCTGCCGGCGGTGTACACCTTTGCGTTGATGGTGTAGCCGGAGACGGCGCAGTTTTCCACCTTGCCCTCCCCCTTGGGGTCCTCCGCCGCCAGCCCCGCCAGGGCGCCGATGGCGTACCATTTGGAGCTGCTGGTGATGCCCTTATAGTAGCCGCTGTTAATAACCCCGGCGCCGTTGGAATCGTGGAGAATCATGTTCTTCAAGGTGCCTCCGTAGACGATGCCAAACAGCCCGGCGCAGGAGGACTGCTGGCCCTGGATGCTGACATTTTTGATGATATAATCCGCCCCGTCGTAGCTGCCGCCAAACCAGCCGTAAAGGTTGCCTGTATTGCCGCCGGTGTGGTCGTAGTATTCCGCGATGGGGGTGTATTCCCGGCTCTTGCCGTCCAGGTCGTGGCTTTGGAGCCAGTGGTGCTTGCCGGCGTCACGGGCCAGGGAGGAGGTGAGGTAGGGGAAGTTTACCATGTCCTTTCCCGCCTGGGCGGCCTGTATCACCGTCCGGGTGTTCTGGGCCTGGCTGTTCCAGTTGATGAACTCCAGCTGCTCCACCGAGCGCACCTGGTAGGGGTTTGCGGCGCTGCCAGGAACCTCCCGAAGCGCCGGGGCCACGCTCCAGTAGCCAGGGGCCTTTTCCACCGCCAGCGCCCCCCCGAAGTGTGGGTTCAAGGCAAAGGTGACGCTGACGCCGTTCCCCTGGGAGAGGGTCAGCCGGACGTTGGGGCTGCCAGGCTTGTTATTTGGGTAAAGGCCGGCCTTGCCGCTGTCCGGGATGTAGGTGTGGTAGGAGTGGAAGGTGTAGCCGGGCATCAGCACCGCCAGCGCCTGGTCCACCTCCCCCTGGGAGGGGGTGCTTTGGCTGAGAAGGGCCGAGGTTCTGCCATCGGTATAATAGAGGCCCTCCGCGGCGAGAGTTTCCTTTGTGCCCTGCTTTTCGTAGTAGCCATAGCCGTAGCCGGTTACAACGCCGCCGTCGTCGTGGGCGGTGGAAAGGGTGGTTAGGCGGCTGACCCGGTTGCCGTAGGACTTTTGGGGATCCACCGATAGCAGCTCCACATAGTAGGTCTCTGTTTTGTTCAGCTCCAGCTTTTCCCAATAGTAGGCGCCCATCTCCCCCAGCTCCATGAGGCCGGGCCACTGTCCGTAGTGGACCGGCGCTCCCCCGGCGTCCTTCACGGCGGTGGGATAGGGGAAGGCCCCGTTTCCATCCACCTTGGACATCCCTGCCACGGCGGAGGTGCTTCCCGCCAGGGTCTCGTATTCCACCGGGGAGGCCTTGTAGCGGGTGTAGTTGGCGTTGTAGGAGATGCCCCGGTAGGTAAAGTTCCCCTGGTTGAGGTAAAGGGTGCCGCTTTGGGAGCCCTCCCGCACGCCGCAGAAGCCGTAGATCTCCACCCCCTGGCCGCTGGAGCGGAGGTCCGCGGCGGCGTAGGAGCCGCTGATGACGCCGGAATTATACCCTGCAAAGCCGCAGACGCGGGCCTGGGAGGTGCCGTCCACCTCTGCCGTCAGGCGGCCCACCCCGTAGGTGGCGCTGATCCGGCCGGAGGAGGTGTTCTCCCCCACCACGCCCCCCACGTAGCTCTTGGCGTAGGTGGCGTTATCGGCGGAAAGGGCGGCGGCCTCCGCCCCGCACTCCCGGATGATGCCCCGGTTGCGCCCCGCCAGCCCCCCGATATACAGGGTGGAGCCGGTGTTGCGCCCAATGAGGCTGGCCCCGGACACGGCGCAGTTTTGCACCGTGCCGGTGTTGCCCCCCAGCAGCCCCCCGATGTACAGGCTTTGGGAGCCGTTATCCATCTTCACATCCACCTGGAGGTTGGGGTCCAGCTGGTAAACGATGTTGCGCAGAACCCCCTCCGAAAAGCCAAACAGCCCTGCGTAGGAGCGGTCGCTTCCCTCCGGAACGGTGAAAACCAGGCGGGAGATGGTGTTGCAGCCGCCGTTGTAGCTTCCCTTAAAGGGCTCGCTCTCCCGCCCGATGGGCTGCTGCCGGAAGACGCCGCCGGCCGCCCCGAAGAGGCTGTAGCCGGTGTAGGTGCCGTAGTCCAGGTCCAGCTCCTGGCGGAAGGTCAGGTTGTGGGCCTGGCTGTGGTAATATTCCGGGAACTGGCTGAGGCTGTAAAGATGGCGGGGGGTGCGCACGCTGACGGTGCCGCGGTTTTTCACCAGCTCCCCGGCGTAATCCTTGGCCTCCCCGGCCTCCCAGTCGTGGGGCTGCCCGTCCTCCGGCTGGTAGGGGATCACCGTCTCCGCAAAGTGGGGGTTGTAGAAGTATTCCCCCGCCGCCTCTTCCTCCCCCGGTCCGGGCATAAAGGAGAAGCTCAGGTACCGGTACAGGTTTTCCTCCGCCGTCCTGCTGTTCACCAGCTCCTCCGGCAGGGGAGCCAGGTAATACCGGCCCTCGTTCCCCTCGCTGTTTTTCCAGGTGGTGGAAACCAGCTCCGGGGTCTGGTCATCCCCCTTGCCGGGCCTTGCGTAACGGACCTTTTTGCGCACCTCGGTGCCGTCGGCGGGGTCGAAGTAGCGGTAGGTCACTTCCATCTCGTCGTCCTTCAGGTCGTCCTGCAAAAGGGCCACGGCGTAGCCGTCCAGGAGGATGGTTTCCTTATCGGAAAGCTCCCCGATGAGATACCGGGCGTTGCCGCCGGAAAAGCCGTAGCTGCTCTTCCCGTCGGCGCCGGCGTATTCCTCGTAGTAAACCAGGCTGGGCTTTTTAAATTCCGCGTTCCAATCCCCGTAGTGGGGCAGGCTTGCAAGGCCGGGGAAGCTGTAAACCACCAGGTTCAGCCGCTCCCGCAGGTTGTAGGGACTGTTGCTGCCGGCCTCCGTCTTCCAGGCAAACGCGCCCCCCTCCGAGGGTTCCCCCAGCTTCCTGCTGAAGCTCTGGGCGGTCATATCCTCGTAGGTCATGTTTTTCTCGTCCGCCTTGGGGTCCCCGCCCCGGCGGTATGTATTCTGGAGGCTGTCCCCCAGGCCGCCGGTGAGGGGCGGGTAGGTGACGCTGCCATTCTCTCCGGCGACGCAAAGGGCGGAGTAGACGTTTTGGGCGGTGGTTTTTCCGCTGCCCAGGCAGAGCCCGGCCGCTTTGGAGCCGTTGCCCGCCCCGATAAACCCGGCGGCGTAGCAGTCCTCCAGCTGGACCGCTCCCCCCAAATCTCCTATCAGCCCGGCGGCGCTGTTCCCCGCCAGGTAGCAGTCGGCGTAGGAATTTTCAATGCGCACCGGACCGCTCTCCTCCGGCCTTTCTGTTCCGATAAGGCCGCCGGCGGCATCCCTGCCCCGGACGGTGGTGGCCGCCAGGCAGTCGATCATCATGCCGCCCCTCATGCGTCCCACCAGCCCCCCGGCGCTGGCCCCGGTTATTTTGTACTGGTAGCCCTCCCCGTCGCTGCCCAAAAGGCTGCGCAGGTTCAGCTCCCCCTGCTCCGGCTCCCAGTAGACCCAGCAGCCGTCAAAGCTGGCGTCTGTGGCCTCCCCGGCCAGGGCCCCGGCGGGGAAGGCCCCGCTGGCGGAAACGGCGGCGTTCACCAGCCGGACATCGGTGAAGTCGGTGTCCAAAACGGCGGAGAAAAGCCCCCCGGCCTGTGTCTCTTCCGCAACCAGCAGATCCCGGATGGGGTACTGGCCCCCGTCGAAGCTCTTCAGGCTGCTGTTGCGGATGGAAACAAACTGGTAGCCGGGGTAGGTTTCGTTGCTGGCGCAGCGGATCTCCCCCCGCTGCACCGCCCTGGTCTTATCCCCGCCCACCCCGGAGTATTTCTCATCCAGGTTTTGGAGATGGCGCAGGTACTCCAGGTAGGCGGTGTCGCTGCCGCTGCTCTGCTCCGCGAACAGGCTGTTGTTATCGTCCCTGGCGGTGATTTCGCTGAAGCTGCCGTCCACCGAGGTGAGAACCGCCTCCACGGCGAAAAGCTCCCCCAGCTCCAGGCTTCTGCCGGGGAAGAGGGCGGCGAACCGCTGGGTCCCCAGCTCATCCAGCACCCAGGTCTTGGAGTCCCGCTTTCCCCTGCCCTCGGCGGCGGGGGGCTCCGCCGTCATCCGCCAGGAGAAGGGGTTCTTTTCCGCCCCCTGGTCGTCGTACAGGCTGATTCGCTCTCCGCCGTACTCCAGGGCCACCGCCAGCTGGACGCTGCCCGAAGGCAGGCTGTTGGGGAGCCAGCGGCTTACGGTGACGGTGAGGCGCTCCTCATTTTGAATCATTACGGTGAGGGAGGGGGTGGCGGCGGTGTCAATGTCCTCCCCCTGGGCGGCGCCGCCGCTGTAATGCCCCAGCATGGGGGCGGCCTTCATCCGCTCCTGCCGGGGGGCGGCGCTCCACATCTGGTAAAAGGCGGAAAAATCCCCCGCCGCCAGCTTCGCCATCCCCTTTTCCACATAAAAGACATCGGTGACGCTGCCGCTTACCGGCTCGTAAACGATGTAAAACTCCCCTTGGCGCAAAGCCGGGTCGATGCTCCCCGCCGTAAGGAGCTGCTCCAGGGCGGGGTCGGTTTTTTCCGCCGTGTGGGCAACATAATAGAGGGGCGCTTCCTCCCCGGTCCGGGCAGCAAGGCTCACGGCGTTGTCCTCCCCCTGCACCAGGGCCTTCAGCTGCTTGCCGCCGGAAAGGAGCACCGCCCGGTTCTGGGCCGCCATGTAAATGCCGCGGGCGGCATTGTCCAGGCGGGTGATCTCCAGGTATTTCTGAAGGCGCAGCACCGCCACGGCGGAGATTCCCAGAAGCACCACCAGGATCGCCACCGCGGCCAATGTCTCCACCAATGTGAAGCCGCTGTTCTTTTTTTGGAAAAATCGTTCCCTCATTGCCTTTCCCTCTGCTGCATAGAGCGCCCTCGTTTTGTCTCTTTCTATATGTCCAGATTATTCTGTTTCTGCCAAAAACACACCTTGCGGCAAAAAGCGGTACCGGCCAAATCTTCTCCCCTTTTGGGCCGCCCCAGGCATCCATGCCTGTTCGCGCCCTGGAGGGAAGAGAGAATTTGGTATAAAAACTTTATTATATATCCGAATCGGATATTAAAGCAATTTTATCATATCCGATTCGGATATACAATAATTTTTGTAAAGATTTTTTGAAATTGAAACTTTAACAAGAATTTTATAGAAAAACCACAAATTCTCACAAAATACCGTCTTTGGAAAGAGGTGCGATTATGGGAATTGACTACCAGGCCATCGGGGTGCGGATCCGCCGCCTGCGCAAGGCCAAAGGGCTGACCCAGCAGACCCTGGCGGAGCTTTCCGAGCAGGAGCCCTCCAACATTTCCCACATCGAGCGGGGGGCCACCAAGCTGAGCCTGCCCACCCTGGTGCATATCGCCAACGCCCTGGGGGTGACGGCGGACCAGCTCCTTTGCGACAGCGTCGCCGCCTCCGGCGCCGTGTACCAGCAGGAGCTGACCGCCCTCCTCTCCGATTGCTCCCACTGGGAGCTGCGCCTCATCACCGAGACCATCCGCACCCTTAAGGAGGGCCTGCGCCAGGCCCCTTTCGGGGAGGGAGAGGGGGGCCGGGGCTCTTAGAGCCTATGCAGGATCTCCCGGTGCACTGAACAGGCAGGAATTTTTGCGTCCTGCAAGGCAAAAAACCGCAGGAATACTTGCTGTATTGCAAGGGTTTTTAACGCCGCAGGGCACAAAAAGGCCTGTCAAGGCGGTGTGCAGGGAGAACTTGGATAGGCTCTTAGTCCATCTGGGCCTTTGGCCAGCAGCAGACCCCCACCTCCAGGGCCGTTCCCTCCTGAAGGTGGAAGTTGGCGTACCGGCAAAACCAGCACCGCTGCACCGAGCAGAGGCCAACCCGCCGCCCTGTAAAGACAGGGCACCGCTGCTGGGGCCAGACGCTGCAGCCGGGGCAGGGCTTTTGCAGCGCCCCCAAAGAACAGGGCACAAGGCTCCTTTCTCCATTCATACGAAGCTCCATCATCAGCCCCCTTTTCCTTTTTTATCCTAGATTAAGATGCTTTGTTCCCGGAAGTTCCGGGAACATCGGGGGCCAGGCCCCCGATTCGCTCCTTTATTCCACCCGTCCCCCCACCTGGGAATCCCTTGACAAACATGTGTGAGGGTGGTACGCTCATTATAGCAAATTACCCGCGCTTTTTTGAGCCTTGCGCGGATTCTGCACATTTTTGCGTATAATTTGCAAATATAAGGAGGGCGCCGCCGGTGCTGAGGATTGCCTTATGTGACGATAACAGACAACAGCGCAGCGCTACGGGGAAGCTGCTTTTGGACTACGGGGCGGCCCGGCCTCATCTTGCCGTCAGGGTCTCGGTCTTCTCCTCCGGCCTGGAGGTGCTGGACGCAGCGGAGGAGGCCGGGGACTTCGACCTGTATGTGCTGGACGTGGTGATGCCGGGGCTTTCCGGCATTCAGCTGGGAATGCGCCTGCGGGAGGTGGGCAGCGTCAGCCCTATCATCTATCTTACCGTCTCCCCGGAATACGCGGTGGATTCCTACGCCACACGGGCCTTCCACTACCTGATGAAGCCGGTACAGCCGGAAACGCTCTTCCAGGTGCTGGATGAGGCGGTGGCCGCCTTGGAAAAAAAGAGGAAGGCCTGCATCGCCGTCAAAAGCCGGGAGGGCCTGCGGCGGGTGCGCCTGGACGAAATCCTCTACGCCGAGCTGGCGGAGCGAGTGGTGCGCTACCATCTTTCCGGCGGGGACCGCCTGGAGGGCATGACGGTGCGGGGCTCCTTTCAGGAGGAGGTCGCCCCCCTTCTGGGGGACCCCAGCTTCTTCCTTTGCGGGGCCAGCTTTGCTGTGAACCTCTTTTATGTCACCGCGGTGGAAAAGGGCGCCCTGCTGCTGGATAACGGGAAGCGGGTTCCCCTCTCCCGCGGTCTGGCCGCCAAGGCCAAGCAGCGGTGGAGCAGCTATTGGCTGGACACCCCCAGGATGTAAAGGAGGAACCGAAAGTGACAATTTTAAGGGATATCTCTTTTCTTTGGTCGATGCTTCATGTTCTAGTAATTTTCCTGCTCTTTTTCATCCCCCGGTACCCCTGGGGCAGGACGCTGCTTATCAGCTTTGCCGGGGCGGGGACGCTCCTTATCTGCAATGTGCTGGCCATGTACTGGCTGGGCCACGGCATCATTATGAGCATCGCCTTTTTCACCTGCACCCTGCCCACCCTGGCGCTGTTCTATGTCCTTTCCAAATACCGGGACGGGCGGTTCTTTTTCCTTTTTTGCGTCTCGGATACTCTCTGCTTCTGGCTTTTGCAGCTCACCAACTTCCTGGACCGTCTCGCCGGGGATACCTACGTCGTCCTGCTGCTGGGTCGGCTGGTGATTTTCCCGGCGGCGGAGCTGCTCATATGGCGGTACCTGCGCCGGCCCTTTTTGGAGCTGCAAACCAGCCTGCTGCGGGGATGGGGGACCTTTGCCGTCGTCGGCGCGGTGTACTATCTGCTCATTATGGTCACTGCGGTGCCGGTGGACGCCCCCATGCCGGACCTGGCGGGGCTTCTTCGCATCCTGCTGGTGATGATTTTGATGCCCCTCACCTATATCACCATCCTCCGTTCCCTGTGGCGGCAGATGCTGGTTTATGAAGGGGCCCGCCAGGCGGAGCTGCGCCGCCGGGATTACCAGGCCATCTGCCAGAAGATGGAGCTGGAGCGCATCTACCGCCACGATATGCGCCACCACCTGATGGTGATGGAGGGGATGCTGCTACAGGGGGACAGCGCCGGCGTTCAGCAGTATATCTCGGAGCTTCAGGGGAAGCTCAGCGACCTGACCCGCTCCAACTGGTGCCCCAACACCGCTATTAACTCGGTGCTCACCTCCTATTTTTCCCAGGCCAAGGAGGCAGGCTGCCGGCTGGAAACCAAGATTCAGCTCCCCGCCCAATTCCCCTACGACGAGATGGACCTTTGCATGATTCTTTCCAATGCCCTGGAAAACGCCCTCCACGCCCTCCAGGAGCTGGCGGAGACAGAGCGGTGGATGAAGGTGGAGCTGGAGCTTACCGATAACCGCCGCCTTACCCTGGCGGTGCGCAACGCCTGCCCCCTGCCGGTGCGCTTCGGCCCCGACGGCCTGCCCCTCACCCCGCCCAGAGAGGGCCACGGCCTGGGCCTGCGGAGCATTCAGTCCACTGTAAAGCGGTATGGCGGCCTCTTCCGCTGCCAGTGGGAGGAGGGCAGCTTTCTCCTCCAGGCGGTGCTCTTCCCCGCCCAGCCGTAGCAGGGGGGACCTTGTGCCGGGCGTATCATAACGGAAAGGATGGATTTCTATGGCTTTTCCACTTCTGCGGCAGCAGCGGCGCTCCCTTCTCCGGCGGCTGCTGGCCCCCTTCCTTTGGTCGGTGCTCCTGTGCGGCGGCGGGTGCGCCACCATCGAATACTTCTATGGTCCGGGGGAGGTCTTCTCCAAGGCCCATCCCTTCCTCATGGGGAGCCTTGCCTTCGCCGGTCTTGTTGGGAGCGGCGTCGCGGTGGTCTATTTCCTCGTCCGGCTCCTTGCCCTTTTGGGGTACAAGGGGCGGCTGAAAAAAACCGCCAGCCCCTATCTGCCGCCGGACTCCGGCAACCCCCTCGCCCTGCTGGCGGAGGACCTGCGCTGTCCGGTGCTGGGCAGCGCCGACATCTGCCTGGGGTACGACTGGATCGTCTTCCCCGGCCGGGCCATGAAGCGGGACGAGGTAGCCGGGGTCTATTTCGAGGATTTTTCCCGGCGGTATCTCTCCAAGAAGGTCCGCATCACCCTGGTGGACATCCGGGGGAAGGAGATGCAGGTGGACCTGCCCCCGAAGCAGCACCCTGATATTTACCAGTACCTGGTCCAGATGCACCCCCAAGCGGACCGGGGGGATCGGCGCAGGCTCACCGCCTTTTACATCGAGGCCCAGAATCAGGGGCGGCAGGCGGATTGCCGCAGGCTGAAATCCCCGCCCCCTCCGGCCCCCTTGGGTCTTTCCCGGTGGGACCGCAGCCCCATCCTGGAGGAAAACCGGATCCGCAGCCGATACGAAGAATGGCTTGTCACCTCCTACTGCGTCTACCTGGAGGGACAGGATTACCACGACGGGGACACCGCCTTTGCCGGGGGCTTTGAGCGCACCCAGTACCAGCGGGAGCAGGCCCTGTGGGTGCTGGAGGCCCGCTGGGAGGTAAAAAACCGGGAAGCCCTTCTTTCCACCGTGGAGCACCTGGTCCGCACCGGCCGCGTGGGCCACGACGGCTGGCAGCTGGGGCGGGCCCCCATGGTGCTGGGGTACGGCTACGCCGCCGGATACATCACCCGGCGGGAGCTGCTGGAGCACTCCCTCCCGGTGGCCAAGGCCATCCAGGAGACCTTCTCCGGCTGGCGGGAGCTGATGGACAGCTACATGGCCTCCTTCAGCCGCTGGGCTGGCCATTCCAGCTCCCAAAAGCTCCGCCGCCGGGCCTACCAGCGGCTGCTGGCGGACCCCGCCTCCCTCCTGAACACCGTCCCCTTCCAGCTGGAGCTCCAGGGGCGCTACCAGGAGGCCCTCCGCCTGCTGGGGGAGGAAGCCTACCTATAAAAACCACCCCGGAGGGGAGGGCAAAACGCCTTCTTCCTCCGGGGTGGTTCTTAGAGCCTATTCAGAATCTCCGGATGTGCCGGATGGGCGGAAAAAGGCCCGTTTAGACGGTGCGCCAGGTGATCTTGAATAGGCTCTAAGGGAGCAGTCAACAGCAGAAAATTATTTGAAAGGGGTTTTTCCTTGTGGCAAAGAATATCGCCCACCGCGGCTTTAGCGGCAGGTACCCGGAAAATACCATGCTGGCCTTTGAGAAGGCCCTGGAGATTGGGGCGGAGGGCATCGAGTTTGACGTCCACCTTTCCAAGGACGGGGAGCTGGTTATCATCCACGACGAGCTTTTGGACCGCACCACCAACGGCAGCGGCCTGGTGGCGGAGCACACCCTGGCCCAGCTGCGGCAGCTGGACGCTTCGGCGAGCTTCACCGGGGTGTACGGCGTCAACCCCATCCCCACCCTGGAGGAATACTTCCAGCTGATTCAGGGAAAAGAGATACTCACCAACATCGAGCTGAAGACGGGGGTCATCTGGTACCCCGGCATCGAGGAGAAGACGCTGGAGATAATCGACCGGTATGGCCGCCGGGGGGATACCCTCATCTCCTCCTTTAACCACTTTTCCATCCTGCGGATGAAGGAGCTGGCCCCGGACCTCCGCTGCGGCTTCTTGGAGGAGAGCCGCATCATCGGCCCCGCCGCCTACTGCACAAAGCACAAGGTGGAGTGCTGGCACCCCCTCTGCTACGACATGACCGAAGACGTGGTGCGGGAGCTGAAGGATGCAAAGGTCCAAATCAACGCCTGGACGGTGAACCGCCGGGAGGATATGGAGGATATGCTCCGCAAGGGGATTGACGGGGTCATCACCAACTTCCCCGACCTTTTTGCCCAGGTGCGGGCGGAGTTCCAAGGTTAAGTCATGGCGGAAAAACGAAGGGCCATTGTGGTGGACGACGAGCCTATCACCCGCATCGACCTGCGCCAGATGCTTACCGAAATGGGGTTTACGGTGGTGGGGGAGGCGGCGGACGGCTTTGACGCCATTGCGCTTTGCCGCCGCTGCCACCCGGATGTGGTGCTGATGGACATAAAAATGCCGGTCTTTGACGGGATGACCGCCTCCGAGACCCTGATTCGGGAGGAGCTCTGCGGGTGCGTGGTGCTCCTCACCGCCTTTCAGGACCGGGAGCTTATTGAGCGGGCCGGGCGCATCGGGGTCACCGGATACCTGGTAAAGCCGGTGGAGGAGCGGCTGCTGCTCCCCACCCTGGAGGGGGCCATGGCCCAGGCCGGCCGCCTGCGGGAGGCCCGCCGGGAGGCGGAAGAGATGAAGCGCCAGATGGAGGAGCAGAAGCTCATCCAGCGGGCCAAGGCCCTTTTGGCAAAAAGCGAAGGAACCAGCGAGGGGGAGGCCTACCGCCGCCTCCAAAGGCTGGCCATGGAAAAGCGCTGCACCCTGGTTTCTCTCTGCCAGGCGGTGGTGGCCCAGCAAAGCGGCCGGGAGACCCTCCGCCGGGCCAAGGAGCAGCTGATGGCCCGCCAGGGGCTTTCCGAGCCGGAGGCCTACCAGGCGGTGAGCCGGGAGGCCAAGGCCAGGGGCCTTTCCCTGGAGGAGGCCGCCAGGGCGCTGCTGGAAGGGGGTGCGCCATGACCCTGCGGGAGCTTTGCTGGACCTACACCGGCCTTTCCGGCAGGGATGTGGAGCGGCTGGAGGAGGTGGCCGCCTCCATGCAGTACACCGCCGACCTCACCGGGGCGGATATCTTCATCGACTGCCTGGACCGGGCGGGGGAAACCGCCATTGTGGTGGCCCACGCCCGGCCCAGCGGGCTCCGCTCCGCCTACCACCGGCCGGTGCTGGGCCAGGCGGCCCTGCGGGAGCGGGAGCCAGCCGTCTACCACGCCTTTGGCACCGGGATGGTGGTGCGGGACCTGAAGGCGGTGACCCAGGAGGACAAGACGGTGCGCCAGGACGCCGCCCCCATCCGGGGGGAGGGGGAGCGGGTCATCGGGGTGCTTATTCGGGAGCAGGACATCAGCCAAAGGGTCACCAGGGAAAAAAAGTACCAGGAGCTGGTCCGGGAGCGGGAATCCCGCACCGATTCCATGCTGGGCCTCGCCTCCGCCGGGGACGGCCACGCCATCGCCATGAAGGAGATTCACCACCGGGTAAAGAACAACCTGCAGCTGGTGGCCAGCATCCTGAACATCCAGGCCCGGAAAACCGCCGACCCCCAGATGAAGCGGGCCTTCCGGGAAAATACCGGGCGGGTCTTGTCAATCGCCGCCATCCATGATATACTGACAGGTACAGACCACGGGGACCGGGTAGAGCTGCGTCCCCTTTTGGAAAAGATACGCCGCAACCTCCAGTCCATGAGTCCCCAGGGCCAGGAAATCGTTATTTCCATCCAGGGGGACGACATGGCCGTCTCTTCCCATAAGGCCACCTCCATCGCCCTGGTGGTCAACGAGCTTTTGACCAACGCCTTGGAGCACGGCTACGAGGGCCGCGCCGAAGGGCGGGTCACCGTCACCCTCCTGCGGGGGCGGGAAAGCTCCACCATCACCGTGGAGGACGACGGCAGCGGCTTTTCTCCCGCCCAAAAGCGGGAGGACAGCTTGGGCCTGGATATCATCACCCTCACCGTCCGGGATAAGCTGGGCGGGGAGCTGCAGCTTCAATCCGGCCCCGGCGGCACCAAAGCCATGTTTGACTTTCGCTAGATGATGAGGCTTATTTTCGGACAACTTGGAAAGGAAACAACGCCATGGAAAAAATGCTGCAGGTTATTGTAGCCAACTGCCCCCAGGACCACAAGTGTCCTTCGGTGGGTATCTGCCCGGTGGGCGCTTTGAGCCAGAAGGATTTTAACGCGCCGGAGGTGGACCACGAGGTCTGCATCCGCTGCGGCAAATGCTCCGATTTCTGCCCCAAAAAGGCGCTGGTCCTCCAGTAAGGGATGATTTACGATTACGAGGAGCAGGAGGGCTGGGTCTCGGTCTGGGTGGGGAACTGCACCGGTTATTCCGCCTTGGACCGGTATCTTTCCACCGTCTACCTGGAGGACGGGGAGGAGATGGAGGCTTTCTTCCTGCCGGAGAACCGGGAGCGCCCCTGGGAGGGGGAGCTGCGGGAGATGTTCGGCGGCGAGCGCTTCAATCAGTTCGAGTACGACTTCGGCCTCACCTTTGACGAGGACTTCCGGGAAGCGGAGGTGTTCCCCGGCGCCACCAGGGATATGGGACAGCTGCTGGAGCCCTTTTCTTGCAGCGGGGACTTTATCCCGGCGGCAAGGGGGCTGGATACCAGCCATCTGCCGGAATGCAACGCCGCGGTGCTGCTTTATAACCTCCGCTACACCGGCGGCGTCCAAAAGGCGGAGCAGGAGGGGGTCTCCCTCCGGTTCCTGGGGAGCTTCCCCTGCCAGCTGTGACCGAAACAGAATATGAGCAGCGGACCCACAACAGGGTGGGCCGGATGGCAAAAAGGCCAGAGCGCCGCGCTTTTGCGGATGCTTTTGGTCTTTTGTCGCTTCTATGCAGAAAGGTGGTGGGCCGGTGTCCGGGAAGAAGGAGATTCTCAGTGTAGGCATCGACATCGGCACCTCCACCACCCAGGTGATTTTCAGCCGCATCGCCATGGAGAACACCGCCGGGTATTTTACCATCCCCAAGGTCTCCATCGTGGAAAAAGAAATCGTCTACCGCAGTGAAATCCATACCACCCCCCTCCTGAACCGCAGCCTCATTGACGGGGAGCGGGTGCGGGAGCTGGTGGCCGCCGAGTTCCAAAGGGCGGGCTTCACCCCCGCCGATACCGGCACCGGGGCGGTTATCATCACCGGGGAGAGCGCCCGGAAGGAAAACTCCGCCCTGGTGCTGGAAAAGCTCAGCGGCTTTGCCGGGGAGTTCGTGGTCTCCACCGCCGGGCCGGACCTGGAGGCCATCATCGCCGGAAAGGGAAGCGGGGCCCAGCAGTATTCCCAGGAGATGAGCAGCACCGCTGTTAACCTGGATATCGGCGGCGGAACCACGAATATCGCCTTGTTCGACGGCGGCCGTACCGCCGGGAAGGGCTGCCTGGATATTGGGGGACGCCTCATCCGCCTTGCGCCGGACTACACCGTTACATATCTGAGCCCCGCCGCCGCCCTGGTGGCGGAAAGCCGGGGCGTCTCCCTCCGGGAGGGGGAGCGGGCCAGCCTCCCGGAGCTGCGGGAGGTCTGCCGGGGGATGGCCCAGCTGCTGGAGGAAGCGCTGGGACTTGCGCCCCCCTCCCCCCTCCTGCGCCAGGTGCAGACACCGGGGAGCAGCTGGCTGGACCTCGCTGGACAGAAGCCTGTCCGGGCTATCTTCTTTTCCGGCGGGGTGGCGGACGGGGTCTACCGGGGAATCTCCCCAGGGGAGGACCCCATCCCCTACGGGGACATCGGCCTGCTGCTGGGGGAGGCCGTCCGGGAGGGGCGGCTCTGCTCCGCCTTCCGCCTGGAGAAGGGGCGGGAGACCATCCGGGCCACCGTGGTGGGGGCCGGAAGCTACACCACCACCCTTTCCGGCAGCACCATCACCTATACCACGCCGGAGGTGTTCCCCCTGAAAAATGTTCCGGTGCTGAAGCTCTCCCCGGAGGAGCAGGAGGCGGGCTTTGGGGGAGAGGCCGGGCCCATAGCGGAGCGCGTCCGCTGGTTTTTGCGCCAAAGCGACAGCAGCTATTTGGTTATCGCCCTGGAGGGGGAGGCGGACCCATCCTACCCCCGGCTGAAAGCACTGGCGGGAGCCGCCGCCCAGGCGGCAAAGGAGCTTCCGCCGGAGGCCCCCCTGCTGCTGGTGGTGGAATCGGACATCGCCAAGGCTCTGGGCCAGGCGGTGGCCGCCCGGCTGGAGGGCCGCCCCGTGGTGGCCCTGGATTCCATCCATGTGGAGCAGAACGACTACATGGACCTGGGCCGTCCTCTCATGGATGGCCTGGTGGTGCCGGTGGTGGTCAAAACGCTCATCTTCGGATAACCGGGGTGCCCCCAGGCGCAGGGACCTTCTGCGGAAGGTCCGGGCTATCCATCAAAAACACCCCGGTGGGGTGTTTTTGAGAGCAGCAGGCAAAGGCGCAGAACCTCTTTCTGGCCCCAAAATCACCCCCCGCCAGCGCCCTTTTCTCCGTGGCAAACCCCTGCGCCGGGGCAGCCGGAGCAGCCGCAGCTGCAACCGCCTCCCCTTTTCCGCTTCCTGATGCCGCTGGCTACAATGGCAACAAAAACCGCCAGCACCACCAGCGCGATGAGAACGGTGGAAAGATTCATCTTTCAATCCCTCCTTTAAACCTGGGCGGTATCCACCGCCCGGAGCGCCGCCTGGCGCTCCTTGTCCCTGGGGGCCTTCCGCACCAGCAGCCAAAGGCTCCATCCCACCAGAGCCAGAGCGGCAGCCGTCCCTGGGCCAAAGGATACCTGGCCGGTAATAAGCCCGCCCAGCTGGTAGGTGACCAGGGAGGCTCCATAGGCGAAAACGCACATATACCCAATGGCCGCCGCCGTCCATTTTCCGCTGTTCATCTCCCGCCGGATAGCCCCTATGGCGGCGAAACAGGGGGCGCAGAGGAGGTTAAAAATCATGAAGGAATAGGCCGACAGGCCGGAAAAAGCCATGGCAATGCCGCTGGAAAGGTTGCCGGGATAAAGGACCCCCAGGGTGCTGACCACCTCCTCCTTGGCAATAAGGCCGGTGATGGTGGCTACAGCGGCCTGCCAGCTGCCAAAGCCCAGGGGGGCGAAGAGGAAGGCGATAGCGCCGCCCAGAGCAGCCAGAAGGGAGGCGTTGTTGTCCTCCACCATACCAAAAGCGCCGTCCACAAAGCCAAAGCCCTGGAAAAACCAAAGGACGATGGAGGAGGCCAAAATCACTGTGCCGGCCCGTTTGATGAAGCCCCAGCCCCGCTCCCAGGTGGCCCGCAGGACACCCCTTGGGGCAGGCATATGGTAGGCAGGCAGTTCCATCACAAAGGGGGCGGGCTCCCCGGCAAAGGCTTTTGTCTTTTTTAAGATGATACCGGAAAGAACGATGGCGGCAATGCCGATAAAATAGGCGGAAACCGCCACCCAGGTGGAGCCGCCGAAGAGGGCCCCGGCAAAAAGGGCAATGATAGGCATTTTTGCCCCGCAGGGGATAAAGCAGGTGGTCATAATGGTCATCTTCCGGTCCCGATCGTTTTCGATGGTCCGGGAGGCCATAATGCCGGGGACTCCGCAGCCGGTGCCCACCAGCATGGGAATAAAGGACTTGCCGGAAAGGCCGAATTTGCGGAAGACCCGGTCCATAATAAAAGCGACACGGGCCATATACCCCACATCCTCCAGGATGGAAAGGAGGAGGAAGAGCACCAGCATCTGGGGGACAAAGCCCAGGACGGAACCCACGCCGCCGATGATGCCATCCACAATGAGGCTGGCGAGCCAGCTGGCGCATTCTATCGACTCCAGCCAGTCCCCCACAACCACCGGAATCCCCTTGACCCAGACACCATACCGGGCAGGGTCCGGCTCCTCCACGGCGAGGGCCCCGGCGTATTCCGCCCCGCCGATGGTCTCGGTGGTGGTCCTGCCGCTTTCGCCGTCGTAGAAATAGACCTGTGCGGTGAGACCGGCGGAGACAGCCTCACTGGCACTCATGCCAGCGGTCTCTGCCGCCTCTTCAAAGCCCCCTATGATGGCGGCAGCCTCCTCATAGGCCCCGGCGGCCTCCTGGTAGCCCTCCCCGCCGGCGATAAACCAACCCTCCCCGAAAAGGCCGTCGTTGGCCCAATTGGTGGCGGCGGTGCCGATGGAGATGCCCCATCCCCCCATGGCGATGGCGTAGACCAGCAGCATTACCGCCACAAAGATGGGCAGGGCCAGCACCCGATGGGTCACCACCTGGTCGATGCGGTCGGAGGCAGAAAGGCTGTGGCTGGGAGCCTTCTTCTTCACGCACCGGTCCACCACCCGGCTGATGTAGCTGTAGCGCTGGTTGGTGATGATGCTCTCGGCATCGTCCTCCAGCTCGGTTTCGCAGTCCCGGATGTGCTCCTCCAGGTGGGCCAGCAGCTCCTCCCCCAGCCTCAACTCCTCCCGGACCTTTTCATCCCGCTCAAAGAGCTTGATGGCGTACCACCGCAGGCTGGCCTTTTCCACCAGGGGGGAGATGGATTCCTCGATGTGGGCCAGGGCGTGCTCCACGCTGCCGGTAAAGACATGGGGGTGCTCCCCACCCTTTTTCCCCTGTGCCAGCTCCAGGGCCTTTTCCGCCGCCGCCATGCTCCCCTCCCCCCGGAGGGCGCTGGTCTCCAGTACCGCGCAGCCCAGCTCCTGCCCCAGCCTTGCCAGGTGGATGCTGTCCCCGTTTTTCCGCACCAGGTCTATCATATTTACGGCGATGACCACGGGTATTCCCAGTTCTATCAGCTGGGTGGTGAGGTAGAGGTTCCGCTCGATGTTGGTGCCGTCCACAATGTTGATGATGGCGCTGGGCTTTTCCTGCACCAGGTATCCCCTGGCCACCACCTCCTCCAGGGTGTAGGGGGAAAGGGAATAGATGCCGGGGAGGTCCTGGATGAGGACATCCCCATGTTCCCGGAGCTTTCCCTCCTTCTTCTCCACCGTGACGCCGGGCCAGTTGCCTACATACTGGCTGGACCCGGTGAGGTCGTTAAACATGGTCGTTTTGCCGCAGTTGGGATTTCCCGCAAGGGCGATGGTAATGCTCATAATTCTCCTCACTCCTTTGTCGCTTCTGCCCAGGATTGTTAGTTATAGCTAACCCTCTGGCATAAAATAGGGCTGCCCCGCCCTATTCCTCAATCTCCACCATTTCAGCATCCCCTTTTCGGATGCTCAGCTCATACCCCCGCAGGTTCAGCTCCATGGGGTCCCCCAGGGGGGCCACCTTGCGGATATGAATCTCCACCCCCTTGGTGATGCCCATATCCATAATCCGGCGCTTCACTGGCCCCTCCCCGTGGAGGCGCTTCACGGTGACAGTATCCCCCACCTTGGCGTCCTTCAAAGTCTTCATCACTGGTTTCTCCTTTCCCCATTCTGCTGGATTTTGGCCCTTCTAAGGCAAAGCTCTGGCTGGAGGGTAATACCGTTTTGCCCCCCCAGGTTTCAGGGTGTGTGTTAAATCATTACACGGTTTGCCAGGGTCTTATCCAGGGCGACGCGGCTGTCCTTCACCTGTAGAATCAGGTTGCCCCCCAGCTGGCTGATGATTGTGATGGCGCTATCCACCACAAAACCCAGCTCCGCCAGGTGCTGGCGCACCTCGTCCTTCCCGGTGATCTTCCGGATGGTCACCGTCTCCCCTGGTTTTGCCATCGTCAAAGGCATCAAAGGGACCTCCTCCTTTTCCATACATGCAGTTAGCAAACGCTAACCTTTTGAACAGGGTTAGTTTATCACAACTAACTTTTCTTGTCAATCCCCTTTTGGGAAATATTTTCAGGGGTGGTTCCAACAGGAGCGGCGAAATTGCGCCGTTTTTGCGGTCTCAAAAACATGCCACCGGCATGTTTTTGATGGGCAGCCCTCCTTATGGTCGGGAACGTGACCTTGGAAGCCCCACTGGGGCTTCCATCGCCTGCGCTTCGCTCCGCGACCGGTCAGCCCCCTCGGCTCCCCCAGCCCTAACGGGCCGCTTCGCGTCCCTTCGGGCACGTGG
>OFFY01001142.1_pt1 | contig 23669 bp, 38 predicted proteins | sample 1521481 | NCBI WGS metagenome assembly OFFY01 (sample SAMEA3504117, study PRJEB24116) | mouse gut metagenome | biome: mouse gut; feature: mouse-associated habitat; material: faeces | place: Denmark | collected 2011
GAGGGTGGAACGCCGAAAGGCGTTCCACCCTCTTGTTGCTATTGCCTTACCCCCCGCAGAAGAGTGCAAGGGAGTGCCCGGAATTTTGGATTTTGCACCCTTGTCTTGATAGCCCTTGCCGCTTTTCTTTTTGCTTCTTTTTCTTTTCCCGTGAAAAGAAAAAGAAGACAGGACCAGGGGCAACGCCCCGGATTTGCATAACGTCACTTGGAGGCAGCCTGCGCCTCCTTATAGGTTTTGATTACCTGGGAGACGATAACCCCTACCCCCATCAGCAGGATGACGCAGGAGATAGGGCGGGTAAAGAAGATACTGGGGTTGCCGCTGCTTAGGCGCAGCGCCCGCCGAATCTCCCCTTCAAACATGGAGCCCAGCACCAGGCCCAGCACCACCGGGGCGCTGGGAAAGCCCGCCTTGACGAAGAAGTAGCCAAACAGGCCAATCCCCAAGGTAAGCAGGACGTCAAAGAAGTTGCTGCGCAGGGCAAAAGAGCCCACCAGGGAGAGGACCACCAAAATCCCGCTAAGGTAATGGACCGGGATATTCAGGATGCGCACAAAGAGCTTGATGCCCACCATCTGGATCAGCACCATAGCGATAGTGGCAACCAGGATGGTGGTAAAGATTCCCACCACAATATCCGGCGTATCGCTGAAGAGGGCGGGGCCGGGGCGCAGGCCATGAATCATCAGCCCCCCCAGTAGCACCGCCGTTACGCTATCCCCAGGGATGCCGAGGGTGAGCATGGGGACCAGGGCGCCGCCGCAGACGCCGTTGTTGGCGGCCTCGGAGGCGATGATGCCCTCATAATTTCCCTTGCCGAAGGTCTCCGGATGCTTAGAAAACCGCTTGGCCTGGTCGTAGGCGATGAAGGAGCCGATATTGCCCCCGGTGGCGGGGATGATGCCGATGCCCACGCCGATGACGCTGGCGCGGAGGATGGCCCACTTTTGCCGCCACATCTCCCGGAAGGAGGGGACAAACTTGGAGAGCTTCAGGTCCTTACTATCCACCCTGGCGTTATCCCTGGCGGTGCAGCTGCGGAGGATTTGGGGGATGGAGAAGAGGCCGATCATGGCCGGGATGGTGCTGATGCCCCCCATCAGGTCGATGCTGCCGAAGGTGAAGCGAAGCTCCCCCCAGATGGGGTCCACGCCGACGAAGGAGAGGGTTATCCCAAAGATGCCGGCGATCACCCCTTTCAGGATGGATTTGCCGGAAATGGCCGCAATGATGGTGAGGCCAAAGAAGGCGAGGGCCGCATATTCCGGGGAGCCAAAGCTGGTGCAGAGGCGCGCCAGCAGGGGGGAGATGGTGACCAGCAGCACCCAGCTTACAAGGCTGCCCCAGCCGGAGGAGAAGGCCGCCCAGCCCAGGGCCTCCGCCCCCCGCCCCTGCTGGACCATGGGGTGGCCGTCCAAACAGGTGACGATGGCGGAGGGGGTGCCGGGGATGTTAAGAAGGGTTGCCGAAACCGCGCCCCCCGCCATGCCGCCAATGTAGGTGCCCAGCATCATGCCCATGGCGTCCACCGGCTCCAGGGTGAAGGTGAGGGGGATGAGAATCGCCACCCCCATGGTGGAGGTCAGCCCCGGCAGAGAGCCGAACACCAGCCCCAGGAAGGTCCCCGCCACCACCAAAAAGAGGGTGTAGGGATTTGCGACGGTTGCAAGCACCGCCTGAACGACGACAGAAAAATCGCCCATAAATACCTCCTTACAACGAAGACAGCAGCTCCAGGAGCGGCTCCGGGAAATACACATGGAAGACCTTTCCAAACAGCAGGTAGATTCCCGCCGTCACCGCCACGCTTAGGAGCAGGTCCTTGGCGAGGGACTGCTTGTTTGGCCGCAGGACCTGGAAGATACCCAGCAAAAACAGCCCCGTGCTTAGGCAGAAGCCCAGCGGATTCCAAAGCAGCGCGTAGAGCACAATCAGGCCGGTGGAAATATAAACGCGGCGGTCGGTCTTTTCCCACTGGCCCCCCTTGCTTTTAGCCCAGGCCAGCAGGTTCATGGCCAGGCGGATGGCGCAGAGGACCAGCACAAGGGAGAGGACGCAGACAGGGATAGCCATGGAGGAGAGATTTTCTGCCGAGCCAAAGCTGCTTTTAAAGTTCAGCGCTGTATAAAGCAGCGCGCCAAAGCCGGCCATCATCACAAGCAAAACGATGCGCTCAAAAAATTGCTCGTTTCGGTTCATACAGCCTACCAAGCCCTTTCTTCCGAATTTTTACGGCGGACAGCGCCGTTACGGCCCTTCGAATAGAGAGGAGGCGCCCAATAAACAACATTCAAGACAGCCGCTTATTGAGCGCCCCTTTAAAAAGCCTGTTGTTAATTTCCTGCGCAGCCTCCCGGTCAATCGGTGAAAATCTCGCGGCTGGCGTTTTGCAGGCCGGCGAACACGTTGTCCAGATAGGTGTCCAGCTCACTGCCGGTGATGGGGTCAGGGACCATGCCGCTTTCCGAGGCGAAGGTCTGGAAGTTTTCCGAATGGATGGCGGCCTGGAACATCTCCGCCAGCTTGTCCTTCACCTGGGGGTCCAGCCCGGCGGGGGCCATCACATAGGAGGCCTGGGTGATATCCCCCAGGGTGAAGAGGTCATAGCCCATGGAAGCGAAGGTGGGCGCTTCGGGAAGGGCGGACAGAGGCTCCTTGCTGCAAATCCCCAGCACCACCAGCTCGCCGGAGCGGACCTGGTTGATGACCTCGCTGGGCTTGAGGGCCCCGGCGTCAATGTGTCCGCCAATCACGTCGGCGATGACCCTGGAGCCGCCGTCAAAGGGAACGAAGTTAAACTGCGCCTCGGCCGCCTGCCCCAGCAGCACGGAATAGGCCTGGTTGACGGTGTTTGCACCGGGGATTCCAATGGAGACCTGCCCGGAGCTGGCCTTTGCGGCCTCCAGGAACTGCTGGGCGTTTTCGTATTTCCCGCCCGCCTTCGCCACAATGACCACCGGCTCCGCTGCCACCAGGGAAAGGTTTTCCACCGAGGCCAAGTCGGCCTCCATACGTCCCTGCGCCACCAGAATCAGAAAGGAGCTGGAGGCAAGGCCCACAGTGTAGCCGTCGTTTTTGGAGGTCAGCACCTCGGTGATGCCCACAGCGCTGGAGCCGCCAGGGGAGTTTTTGACCACTAGGTCCACATTGTACAGCTCCTTAAAGGCGGGCTGCATGGCGCGGGCCATCAGGTCGTTGGTGCCGCCGGGATTCCAGGGCACCACGATGGTGATTTCCTTGGTGGGGAAGGTGGTTTCGCTGGCAGATGTGTTGGGTGCGGCCGGGGCGGAGGGCTCTCCGGAGGTGGACGGCGGGGTGTTGGGGGTGGTGCAGCCGGCCAGAAGGGCGGCGCAAAGAAGGACGCTAAGAGCTATGCAAAGAAGCCTTTTCATTGGTGTTCCTCCATTCTTCCAAGGAAACCGATTTTAACGTTTCCTGAATGTTGTTGATGTGGACCTCCATCGCCTGGGCGGCTTGTTCCGGATTCCGGGCCTTGAGCGCCGCAAAGATTTGGCAGATCTCCTGCTTGCTGTACCGGGGACGGTCGGTTTCAGCGCCGTTGATGTGCTTGATTCGCTGGATCTCGTAGTTGTAGCGGGAGATGATTTCCGAAATCAGGGGATTGCCGCAGGCGTCATAAATCATCTGGTGGAGCTGGTGGTCCACCTTGGAAAGCTGCACGGTGTAATCCGGGGCGGCGGGGTCCTCCAGCTCCAGCCGGTCAAACCACCGTTGGAGCTGGGCCAGCTGGCCGTCGGTTACCGTTTGGGCGGCGATGTAGATGGCGTACCGCTCCAGAAGCAGGCGTATCTCGCAGATATGGAGCGCCTTCTGGATGGAGATCTCGCTTACAATGGTGCCGGACTGCGGTTTGATGCGCACCAGGCCGTCCTGCTCCAGCCGTCCCAGGGCGTTGCGCACCGGGGCGCGGCTGACGCCGTACTTTTCCGCCAGCAGAATCTCGGAGAGCTTCTCTCCGGGGAGATATTGCAGGGTCAGGATTTCTTCCAAAAGCTGCTCGTATACAGAATCCCCAATGGTGTACGTTTTTTTCAGTGCCATCTCGATTGCTCCTTTTCTTTTGTTTAAATAAGCTGCTAACATCCTAATATAGTAGCAGTTTTCTTAGGAACAATCAACTGAAAAGTTCCTTTCAGGACTCCAGGGCAACCATTATGATTAGTTTGCAAGGTCAATCGACCTTTGCAGACTATTTTTTTATGTCTTTTATGACGGGGGTGAAACAATGTCAAAATCGCGCTCCTATGAGGAGCGGAAGAAAATCCAGGAGATGTGGGAGGACGGGAGGAGCATACCGGAAATTGCGTGTGCGATCAGCGCCCCCGTACGCTCTGTCTACGCAGAGATGGAACGAGGGCGAAACGGAGCCCGCCTCCCGGACCAACGGCTCCAGTACGATGCAGACCTGGCACAGCGCAGGTGGCAGGAGGCGATCGAACGCAGGGGCAATCGGAAGGTACGCCAAGCGACGGGACCAGTATAACACAAAAGCGAGAGAGAAAGAAGGACTGGTTATGGTATATTACATCGCCAAGTACCTGCATATGTGTCGGACCATGGGATGGATGCCCACTATCAGCGGGCTGAAAGCATTTTCCAGGCAAATCAAAAGTGGTCTACGGAATGAAAACGGCCAGATGTGCTGGCTGTAACAGCCAGAGGAAGGAGCAGATGATATGAAAAACAATGTACTGCCTGCGCCCCGGAAACTGATGCGGAGTGTGGCAAGAGCCAAGATGCGCCGGGCGGGATTGCGGAAGGTAAACCGCACCCATTTCTTTGCCAACAACTGGCAGGAGTATGCAATCATGCGAGATAGTTTTGAACCTGGGGCTGCGGACTATCCCACCCGCAGAAAGTAAGGCTGTGAAACCAAGAAGCGCAGACTTCACAAGAACCTGCGAGGGATGCCCTCATGTATGCACAGAGGGATGGGATCGAACAGGTAAAATCGCTTTTCGGTGCTTTGCTCCAGGGCCAAACCAGGGATATGTAATCGGGATCGAGTACCTTGTACCATACATTCCGGCGTGGTGTCCACGATTAGAAACGGAGGAATAGATCATGGCAGTAAAGAAAAGCACCCCAAGCAATATCAAACTGACATTGAAAACTGCCCATGAACTGGCAAAGCGGGAATTGGGAACGGCAAAAGGCTTGACACAGGAAGAATCCGCTCTGAAAGACTGGTACTACATGACGGTGGGGAATCTGACGGTGCGGATTCACCCGGACAGAAGCAGCGGATGTATTATGATGACCGCAAGCTGGGCCGCTGGAATGCACGAGACTATTCAGCTTTTTGACCCGGAGACACTGGAGAAAGATTTTGTGGCAGAAGAACGCATCCATATCCAGAAGCAGCAGGATCAGTTTGAAGAATGGGTAGGAGATTGTGGTGTGGACCACTGCTGCGAAAAGGTAAAAGAAGCTTGGGAGAAATTGGAATGAAACACCTTGGGGATATTACAAAAATTTCCGGTTTTGGTGTTCCTCCGGTGGATGTAGTCATTGGCGGAAGCCCGTGCCAGAACCTTTCTATCGCCGGAAAGCGGGAGGGGCTGGCAGGGGAACAAAGCGGCCTCTTTCTGGAGCAGATCAGATTGGTAAAGGAGATGCGGAATGCTGACGTTCAACGGGGCAGGACAGGGCAGCTTATTCGCCCCCGATACATGGTGTGGGAAAACGTCCCCGGAGCCTTCTCATCCAACCGCGGAGAGGACTTCCGGGCGGTCCTCCAGGAGACGATCAGGATCGCGGAACCGGACGCTCCCGACATTCCACTACCTCCCAAAGGGCGGTGGCCACTGGCTGACTGCTGGTACGGAGATGGGTGGTCCGTTGCCTACCGAGTATTCGATGCACAGTTTTGGGGAGTGCCCCAGCGCCGCCGCAGAATCGCGCTTGTCGCAGATTTTGGAGGACACGCCGCCCCGGAAATATTATTTGTCCGCAAAAGCGTGTGCGGGGATATTGCGCCGGGCGAAGCACCGAGGGAAAGAACTCCCGCCGGAATTAAAATCGGCTCTGGAGATGCAATCGCAATCCGAGAAAGAGCCGGACGAGCGGGGGGGGGGTAAAGGCCCGCTTATCCAAGTAGAGCGATCCGGGACCTTACTGATTTATGATGCCAGAGGAAACGGGGACAGGAAAACAGTCTGCACCATCACTGGCGACCACGAAGGTCGTGTCACTGACTACACGGCTATTGTAATGCGGAAGAAAAATTTTGGAGAATACGAAAAGGGGATAGGGACGCTCACGGCTGGGGCGGGGCATGGATATACAGAACATCTTGCAGTAGACGGGTTGGTGCGTTGCTTGACCCCATTGGAATGCGAACGCGTCCAGGGCTACCCGGCCGGGTGGACCGACATAGGACCGTGGGTAGACAGTACCGGGAAACGACATAAAGAGAGCCGCGACACGGCCAGATACAAGGCTCTTGGAAACTCCATCGCCTTGCCGCCCTGGGCGTGGGTGCTAAAGCGGCTTTGTGCTTGCTATGAACGACCGGCCACCATGGCAAGCCTGTTTGATGGGATTGGCGGTTTTCCTCTCTTATGGGAAAGGCTCAACGGGTGGGGATCATGCCTGTGGGCAAGCGAGATTGAAGAGTTTCCGATGGCAGTAACGCGGCGGCACTTTGGAGAAGAGGTGAATTGCAATAGATAAAGAGAAAGTTGCAATCATGCGGCTACAAGAAGCATCCCAAATGTCACTTGCACTTTACGGAATTCCGCTGGTTGTAACAATATCCGGTGGGAAGGATAGCTCTGTTTGCCTGGAGTTGGCAAAATTGATGAAGATTTGGAGGTATAAAAGTGCAGAAAAGTAAAATCGAATGGTGCGATTCCACTTGGAATCCCGTGACTGGCTGTAAGCATGGGTGCAAATATTGTTACGCCCGAAGGATTGCGGAAAGATTTGGCGGGTGCGACAATCCTGTTCCTGGGAGAGGACTTTTGCAGCCGCTTTCCTTCACCAGGAAAAATGGGCAGACTGTTGACGCAGCTTTCCCGTTTGGATTCGAGCCAACGCTTCATCGCTACCGGCTGGAGGAACCACAGTGCGTGAAGAAGCCACAGAATATCTTCGTGTGTAGTATGGCGGACCTATTCGGCCAGTGGGTCCCGCTCCGCTGGATCATAGAAGTGTTGGACGCCTGTGAGGCGGCCCCGCAGCACCAGTATCTTTTCCTCACTAAGAACCAGAGCCGGTATTTGGAACTGGACAAGCTGGCGCTTCTGCCGTATGGCAAAAACTTTTGGTACGGTTCCACAGTAACGGGTATAGACATGGGGGCCATCTACCAGAGAGAAGAAGAAGTCAACACCTTTTGGAGCATGGAGCCGCTGCTTGGGCCGGTGGACATGGAAAAGGCCGAGGGCCTACCCCAGTGGATCATCCTTGGGGCAATGACAGGCCCAGGGGCCAAGAAATACCTCCCGGCGAAAAAATGGGTGAGAGAGATTGTAACCGCCTGCGAGTGGTATGGGATACCAGTCTTTATGAAGGACAGCCTCCTTCCGGTATGGGGAGATGGTCTTCTTCGGCAATTCCCGTGGGAGGATGAACCTTGAAAACAATATAGAAAAACCGCCCCATGTCTACCCTGCAACGGTAAGCATGAAGCGGAAATTCGCCGGTCAAAAGGACCTGTAAACTATGTTCAAATTATATCACGGACCGGCGGGGAAGTCAACAAATCACGCCGCTTTATGCGGCGTCGCGGGCTTGTAATGGGTATTATTTTTTCAGCCAAAGCGGGAACTGGAAAAGAAAATATCCTTTTCCCTTTCTGGCGCCGCCGAGGGTGAGGGGGGATTGTCAAGGGGGGAGAGGGGGGGGGCGCCGATAGGAGCCCTCTCCCCCCTTGACACCCAGCGCCAACGGTAAGGCAGGGGCAGAACCCATTACGGCCCAGCAAAAAATCCGGGAGGACGGGCCGTGAAAAATACATTCATCCGAGAAAAGGCGATCCATTGCGGGAAGGATTTCTTGATGCCGGAGATATTCCCCTACACCGGCAGACAGCAGCAGGCGGTGAGGGGCCGCCGGAAAAAGAAAATCAAAGTTACGGAACCGGCGCAGAAGAATTTGAATGACCGGAGAGCAAAGCGGTATTTCGTTCAGCTTGCCTTGGCAAATTTCGGAAAGGCCAGAGATAAAGATGTTGTAATCCACCTGACATATGCGCCGGAATTTCTGCCGGGAACGGAGAAAGAGGCCCACAAAATTGCGGTTACATACCTCCGGCGAGTGGCCTACCTGCGAAAGAAAAAAGGGCTGCCGCCATTAAAATACATCCTCGTCACCCAAGTGGGCCGAAAACGAAATGGGACACACAGAATACATCACCACATCCTGATGAACGGGGGCCTGGATCGGGACGAATTGGAATCCCTCTGGTGGAAAAAAAGGGCGGCCAAGGGGAAAGAGGCAGTCATGTACGGCTGGGCAAATGCCGACCGAGTACAGCCCAACAAAAAGGGGATCACTGATCTGGCGGGGTATATGGCAAAGGATTCCGCCGGGAAAAAGCACTGGACACAATCGCAAAACCTGGACAAGCCCTATCACAACGGGCCGGATGACAAAAAGTATACCCGCCGCCAGATCGAGAAAGTGGCAAAACTGCCGCCAGACTGCGAGGAATACCGGAAATTTTGGGAACGGCAATACCCAGGCTGGGAATTAGTGGATTCCCAGCGGCAGTATGCGGATCAGTCCGGGTGGTACTTCTACCTGACGATGCGCCGGAGGTGTTAAGGAGGGAGAACTAATGCGTGTTGGGATTCACGATGCGGAGAAAGAACACCTGAAACATAAAACCTTTCCAAACTATGCGCTGATGAAAATATCGGCATATCACAAGGCACAAGGTGATTTCGTCGAGTGGTGGGCCCCATTGCTGACCGCCTCTTTTGACATGATCTACTCCAGCAAAGTGTTTGGTTTCACGCCGGAAAACGAATACCTTCCGTCCTGGACCATAAGGGGCGGAACTGGATACCCGGATATTCCGATCAACCAAACACTTCCGCCAGAGGTTGATTCCATGTTCCCGGATTACAGCATTTACCCGAAGTGCGACTATGCGATAGGATACCTGACACGAGGTTGCCCAAACCGGTGCCCATGGTGCGTTGTCCCGGAGAAAGAAGGTGAGATAAGACCGTACCGTAAGTGGGAGCAACTGGTGAGGACGGACACAAATAAACTGATCCTGATGGACAACAACATCCTGGCCTCCGAGTATGGGATTGCACAGCTTGAAAGTCTGGTAGGGAGCGAGTACGCCATAGACCTGAACCAAGGCATGGATGCACGATTAGTGGATGACCGTATAGCAGGAATACTGGCACAGTTAAAGTGGATTACCTATATCAGATTTTCATGTGACCAAATACCGCAGATTGAAGCGTTAGAAAAAACGGCTGAACTGCTGGGGAAATATGGAGTAAAGCCGTACAGGCTGTTTGTCTATCTACTGGTCACAGCGGATATTGAAAACGCAGCATATAGAGTTGAAAGGTTAAAGCGGTTAAAAGGAATCAGCATTTACGCCCAGGCAGAACGAAATGAGCGAAAAGGGATCATTCCAAACTCTTTGCAAAAGGAATTTGCACAGCGATTTGTTTATGGTAGATGTTACAAAACGGAAACATGGGAGGAATACCTGGAAAGGCATACAGAAGTACAGAGAAGGAGGATTGAATATGGAAGGCAGGATCGAGAAATTCAAAAAGATCATGGAGCCTTGCAAAGAAAGAGTTAGTAGCGTCGCCCTTGATTGGTTGATTGGTAACGATTTCTTTATCGCACCGGCTTCCATCAATCACCACGGGGCCTATACTGGGGGGCTGTTTGAGCATTCACTTGTCGTTACTGAACAGCTTTTGAAACTGACCAAGCAACTTGATTTGAAATGGACCTACAAAGAAAGCCCCTATATTGTGGGGATGTTCCATGATCTTTGTAAGACAGATAATTACCAGTGTATGCCAAATGGACAGTGGGAGTACAAAAACGAGACAAGCCTACCAGGACATGGGGATAAATCTGTTATATTAGCCTTACGATTACTCCATTTGACCGATGAAGAAATACTCTGTATCCGGTGGCATATGGGGGCTTTCGATAATAAAGAGAACTGGAATGCCTACAGTCGGGCCGTTGCAAGATACACGAACGTGCTTCACACCCATACCGCGGACATGATTGCCACCCATATCATCGGGATTTGAGGGGAGGGACGACGGGTGAGAATCGAGGTCAAGGACCTGCCGCCGAAACTCCAGGAACAGGTCTGGCGGAAGGTCATCAAACAGGACCAGCGAAGAAAGCGGGAACCCCTTCCCTCCCCTTCCCTGGCCGAAGGCCAGAAGGCCAGCAAGTACCACAACAGGCACACCGAGAGAGTGGCACCTTCCGGGACTGTGATACGCTTTGACAGCCAGCGGGAGGCCCGCAGGTATGACAACCTCATGGCCTGGCAGAAAACCGGGGAGATCAAGGACCTGCGGCTTCAAGTGGACTTTACCCTCCAGGAAGCCTATACCGACACCGAGGGCCGCCGGGTGCGGGCCATTCGGTATAGGGCGGACTTCACTTACTTGCGGCGATTGATGGGCCGGGAAGGACATACTTGGGCCCTGGTGGTGGAGGATGTAAAGAGCCGGGGAACCAGGACGAAGGACTATCTCTTAAAGCGCAAACTGATGAAAGAGCGTTTCGGGATCGACATAGTGGAGGTGTGATGTGATGCTTGACCTTGTTCCAGTTACTTTTCGGGAGGCAAACGCTTTTGTGGAGCAGCACCACCGACACCACGGAAAGGTTGTAGGACATAAGTTTAGTATCGCCGCCGCCGATACGGAGACAGGGGAAATCGTGGGCGTTGCTATCGTAGGACGCCCGGTATCCCGCCACTTGGACGATGGGTGGACGCTGGAAGTAAACCGGCTTTGCACCAACGGCAGAAAAAACGCCTGCTCTATGCTCTATGCTGCCGCCTGGAGAGCGGCCCGCGCTATGGGGTACAAAAAACTGGTTACATATGTCCTTGAAAGCGAACTGGGAACGAGCCTAAAAGCGGCGGGATGGAAATGTATCGGCAAAGCGGGGGGCCTGCGGTGGACCGGAAAGCGACGTCCAGAAGTGGACTTGTGCCCCGCACAAATGAAATTCAAATGGGAGATTGAAAAAAGTGGGGATTGTTGAGATCATCGCAGCGGGAATATCACTGACACTGATCCATGTTTGCCGCCTGCTGGGCGTGGCCTTTGTTGCCAAAGTAAGCCTGGAGCAGCTGACAGAATTGGTGAAGGCACTCCAAAGCCACCGCAGGAAAATTACAGCGTACCAGATCGATGGCCGGTGGCATATGACGGTAGAAAACGCTACGAAGGCAGACGTTAAAACGGCTATGCAAGAACAGGAGCGATGGAACATAAGGATTCCTCCACCCCCAAGGAAGTCTGAACAAAAAAACAGAGAGGAGAGTGGGCAGAATGGGACCTGAAAAGGAGAGGCAGAAAGGAACAGCCCGCAGGCTGATGGACAAATTTACGGTGAATGACTGGGATGTAGCCAGAAGTGTTGTAGAAGGGCTGACAAATGCGGGATATGATGTTGAGATCAAGGCCGAGGATGCTGTTATAGCGCCAGGGGCTGTTATGAGCAAACAGCGGGAGGTCATCGCCGTTTACAAGCGGGAGGAAAACTGAACATGAAGATCAAGAAGATTGCGGTGCTTTGCAGCCGGGCAGGAACATTCCGACTGTATAACAAAATGGACGGTGAGGGCGTGATTACCCAGTGGCTTGGAACCGGGAACGCTCTATACCCGCTGAATGGCCTCCCTTTGCTTGACGAGGAAAGCCTTTGCGCTATGTTTGACATCCCGGAGAAAAAGCGGGAAAAGCTGGTGATTCTGTGCGAAGATATGTCGGAGATCATAGACGTGGCAGACAAAGACCCGAAAGAAACGCTCTTGGAAGAAAAGGAAATGACCATTGGATATAACGGTATGCAGATGATCCCGCTTCGCACAAAGGACGGTATTATTTTTATCGGGGAGCAGTTTTTGGAACCGCTGGCAGATGAAATAGACTTTTTGAATCTGTACGAAAGAAAGACACCGAAGGGAGTTTCCTATGTAGCGGTCAAAGCAGGGATGATGCTTCGGGGGATTATCGCCCCGTATGACGTGGTAACGGACAAAAAATTCATTACCCAGTTGGAACTGCTGCTGATTGATTCCAAGCGGGAACTCGAAAAGATTACCATAAGCAACTGCTCCACGGCAGACCAGGATGACGGACAGCAGAGCATTTTTGAAGATGCTGACGAAAGCAAGGAGGGGTAAGTGTGCGTGTTGTATCTTTTATCAACCTAAAGGGAGGCGTAGGAAAGACCGTTTCGGCGGTCAACTTTGCCCATATCCTGGCGGTGGTCCACAAAAAGCGGGTGCTGCTGGTGGATGGGGACAAGCAGGGCAACGCCTCCCAGTATTTCCGGCTGTATGGGGCGCAGGAGGGCACGGCGGCCATCCTGTTGAATCCGGCCCTTGACGCCCTGGAAACCATCTACACGACGGTATACAAGGGGCTGGACGTAATTACCTCCAACATGGACCTGTACACCGCCGACCGGGAATTGTACATGGACGAGAGCCGGGACACGGCAGGGGCGCTGAAAGCTGCTCTGTGCCGCCTGGGGGACGATTACGACTATTGCGTGGTAGACAATGGCCCAGCGGTGGACACGGTGGCGCTGAACGTCCTGGTAGCCTCTGACGATGTGATAATCCCGGTCCGGCCTGATGATTTTTCCTTTGCGGGATTGGCAGACCTGGTAGAGCAGGTGGAGAGTGTAAAGGCGATGAATCCGGGGCTGATGTTACAGGGGGCTTTCTTCACCCACTGGCAAAAGCGGGATGCCTTCCTGGAGGCCAGAGAGGCTTTAGAGAAAAGCGGTATCTGCCCGGTGTTCCGGGAGGCAATCTTTTACAATCCCAAGGTGTCGGAAAGCACCTTTGCCCACGAACCCCTTTGCCAGTACGCCCCCCGAAGCTGGGCAGCCATCCAGTACAAAAAACTGGTGGCGGAATACCTGGAGTTGACCGATTCGGACAAGAAAGGGGGCGGGAAGTAATGAAAAAAGAGAATATCCCCAAATGCCGGGAGTGCAAGTATATGAAAACGCCGTGCAACTGTTTGGCGAACGCCAACAACAGATGGCGCCCACGGAGCGTATGCTACTGCACCCATCCGAAAGCAAAAGAGGTATTTGACCTATTTTGCCCAAGAAGCCCAAGGGAACCCGCCTGCATCGGATTTACGCCCATGGGTGGAGATAAGCCCCAAATCAAAACCTCCCCGCACTGGTGCCCCTTACGGCACCCGGATTTACTGCAAACAGAAAAATAATAGGAGGCAAAAAAGCTATGATGATAATGGGGCAGGAGAAGAACAAACTTATAAATATAGCCCATGTAAAAAAGATTTTTGTAATAGGAAACAGCGAAATTGGACAGGTTATAGCGGAAGACGTGAAAGGCGTTGATATTTTGCTTGGAGAGTACAAAAGTATGAAAAGGGCATATCTCATACTGGAAGAAATCCTGGGGAGGTTCAGCGAGGACAGTTGGTTCGGCCCACCAATGACTTATCGGATGCCGAAGGAATAAGGAGGTAACGAAAATGTCGTTTGATATTACAAGTTTACAACGGAACCGGGGAGCAGTCCAGGCAAAGAGCCGGGCGGACGAGCAGGCGGGGCGGGCCACGCTGAAATACATAGACGTTTACGACCTGATCCCGTCGGAGGATAACTTCTACTCCATGTCTGCCATTGAGGAATTGGCGGCGCTGATTGAGGTTTCCGGCGGAGTAAAGCAACCGGGGCTTGTGGTCCCCCTGGGCGGGGGGAAGTACAAGGTCATCGCCGGGCACCGGCGGCGGCTGGCCTCCATCTTTCTGGTGGAGCAGGGCAAGGAGCAGTACCGGAAAATGCCCTGTATGGTGGAGGAGACCTCCGGGGAGAAGCCGGAGGACCCGGAAGAAGCCGCAGAGGCGGCGGAAATCCGGGAGATCGACGAGGGAATCCTGCTGATTGCCACCAACGGCCAGCGGGAAAAGACCGACTGGGAGCGGGTACAGGAAGTTACCCGCCTTCGGGCCCTGCTGGAACGGAAGCGCCAGCACCAGAAAATTCCGGGCCAGACCCGGAAGATCATCGCAGAGCAGTTGGGGACCACCCCGGCCCAGGTGGGGCGATATGAGAGTATCGCCAAGCACCTGACGCCGGATTTCCAAGCGGAATTTGCGGCGGGCAGGGTGAACGTATCCACCGCCTACGAATTGTCCACCCTCCCGGAGGAGGAGCAAGCCGACGCCCTGGAAGAATACCGGCAGAGGGGGGCGCTGTCCCTGGAGGACGTGCGGCGGCGGAAGGCCCAGGAGCCGGAACCCGTTGTGGAAGAAGCGGAACAGCCCACCCAAATACCGGAGGCCGCTCCCTCCCCTTCCCCGCAGGTACAAAGGGCGGAGGAGAGGGCGCCGGAAAAACCGCGCAAGGAAAAGCGGGAGGCAGAGGACACCCCGGAAGAAAAAACAAAGCGGCTGATCGACCGCCTGGATAGCCTCTGCACCTATTGTCTGAACATGGACCGAAGCGGCGATAAGACGAGGGACTGGAAGCTGGACGGAATCGCCCTGACGTCCGCTATTGCAAGGCTGGAGAGTACAGGGGGCGGGGCAGGATGCACATGACGGAAAAAGAGATCGTCACATCCTTCCGACAGGCGAAAAACCGGGAAAGGCAGGTGGCGATCCTGGCGCAGCTGAATGCCTGCACCACCGGGGACATTGTGGAAGTCCTCTTGAAAAACGGATTTACCCCAAAGGATATACCGGGAAGATACCGCAAAGGTGGAAAACGGGATAGAAAAGCCTACCGCAAGGAACACCAGGTCCCACCGCCAAAGCGGGACACAAAAACCGGGAAAATGGTCTGTGCAGAGTGCGGGACATTGTTTGACGGTAAATGCAACGCTGTATTTTGCGCCGCCTGCGGGCAAAGGCGGCGGGAGAAATGGGAAAAGGAGCGCAGACAAAGAGAACGGGAACAGCGGGCTGCGGAACGTGCTGCCAGTGGCAAAAAGTGTGCAGATTGCGGTGCACCGCTAAAAAGCAAGCTATATACCTACTGTTCGGACTGTGCGACCAAGCGAAAGCGGGAATCGCAAAGAAGGAGTAAAGAGAGAAAAAAGGGATAGGAGGAAGTGTTATGAAATACATACTGTTTTGCATCCGCTGGCTGTGGAAAAACCGGACCTGGACAGGGACACGCCAGAAGTACAAGGCCATGGACCTGGACTGGAATCGGAAGCAAACCGGAAGAATGACCTATTACATTTAGGGGGCAGGAAGAATGAGACGTAAGGCCCCCATGCCAGGATATTACCGGAAAAACATTGTAAAAAACGCACAGCGGAAATTCCTTCAGCGGAAAAAGCAGGAGCGGGAGGCAAGGCAGACTGCCAGGACACAGGAAAAGACAGGAACAAAGGAGGAAACGTAAGTGGAAATCATCGCTTTTATTATCTATATTGTTGCAGTAGCTATCGGTTACGCAATCAGTTGGGCTATCACTGTCGGGGTGCTTTGGGGGATCGCTTGGTGCTTCTCCATTCCCTTTTCGCTTAAAATCGTAACCGGAATTTGGATTGCGATTTGCTTAATAAGAATTACATTCCACAGGGGCAGCAAGGAGTAATAACAAAGCGTCAGGCAGAAGGTCTAAAGCGGGAAACGGAGGAGCGAAGATGCAAAAAGGGCAGGCAGAAACGATTATCATGTATTACCACGAGATACCGGGCATGATGCGGCTTCTCCGTCAGGAGCGTGAGGACCTGGAAGAGGAATACTGCGGCCTGCGGGGGACACCGGTGGATGGTGTTCCCCACGGGTCCGCCTTGGGCAATCCAACGGCGGTGTTGGCGGAACGGGCAGAGGAAAAAGGTCTGGAATACCGTCTGCGGGAAATCGAAGTGAAAATGACAGTATTGGCCGGAGATAAGGCGGTGATCCAGGGCTGTATAGATTCCTTGCGGGGTAAGTACAAACGTCTGCTTTTCATGCGGCATCCAGGTAGGTACAGTTGGGCGAGGATTGCGGTGGAAATGGGAGTGCCGGATACCACTGCCCGCCGTTGGTACGGAAAGGCGGTGGAACGGTTGGGGGAAGCCTTGGCGGATGTGCCTATGGTGGAGGAGATTTTGGGCAGGGCTTCGTGCGCGCGCGTTTAATAGGTATAAGAGGTCTGCTTACAAGATAGCTGGTGGTGAGATTTGCCGCTCAAAAAATGAGAGCATAAAGCCAAACTTTTGGAAAAGGCGGGTATGAAAAGATAGCAGAAAATCATCATTTTGAAATGGGCCAATATGCGCGGCGCAAAACCATTTCCGCAAGCCCGGAAGGGCCATCGGAAAAACAATTTGCGAACAAACAAAGAAACACCCCCGACCGGCAGGGGGCGGCGGGGGTGTGATGGTTACTTATCTTTCATTTGGAGTTCGGCCAGTTTCCTGATCTGGTCAAGGGCGTAGTCTTGAAACTCCGGGCGGAGGCCCTTGAAGATTCGGATGGCTTCTCCCGCTGGGTCCTGGGGAATATCCTTCTCAAACATATCCCCTTCCCCGGTTTCCAGCCAATGGCGGTTTATCCTGCACTGTTGGCAAAGATGGATCAAAAATGGTTCTTTGGGCGGAACACGGCCATACTCAATGTTACCAATAACATCCCGGCTAACACCAAGACCCTCCCCAAACTCACGTTGCGAAAGATTAAGGGCTTTTCGCACAGCCCGGATTCTGTTGTACACGCGATAGCCCCTCCTTTTTTGATGTTGTGTATATCTTACAACACAAAAAAGGTCGTGTCAACACAAGCGGACGGGCCAAAGAACGTTGACAACACCATAATACCATGGTATATTGTGTGTATAACGCAATACCTGAAAGGAAAATGCGGTTATGACGCAAAAGGATAGCAATTCTAAAGAAATGGAATTGGTCAAAATTTTTTTGGCTCTGGATGAAAGAGGCCAGGAAAGCGCATTGATTATACTGAAATCGCTGGAGTTTGCACAGTCGGTGATGTGCGGGAAGAAAGAGGAACAGACGGAAAGCGGCGCTTAAACAGATGTATTTCTAAAAGGAGAAATAACTGTTATGCTAAAATTATATTTTGTTCTTGTTGTTATTTACTTTCTGTTTGGTTATTTTTTTCTTCCAGACAGCATCTGTTCAACAGGATGGTATTTTCTTAGTGCTGCTTTGTTTCCAGTCGCCTTTTTTATCGTTATTGGTTTGCTGGCCCAAAAAGGTATTATTAAAAATTCATCACAACCAGGGACAGAGGCGGAAAGCGGTGCTTTTCCGCCCCACGAACAACAAGATGTGAATAATCAAATTGATAAAAAAGAACAAAAGAAAACGGATAAGTTGTTATTGACTTATATTGATTCCGAAAATTTTGATAATCGTTTTCTTCGCGCCCGAACGGAACCACTTGAAATTATAGAATTTTATGATGAATCCCATATGTCAGCCAAAATTAAAAATGTTGAAAACGGGCATACTTATTTTACAACGGAAATGATGTGCGAGTGCGACGATTATAAAAAGCATCACAAACCGTGTAAACATATGTTGTTTCTCGCACTCCAAACTATGCGCTTTTGGAGATACGAGAAACCGATTCCAAAAGAATCCTTTCTTGCAAAGGCAACAATTCAAGGTAAATTCATTCCAATTTACTGGGAATATTATCACAAACAACCACCTGGCCTTGGCTACACGAATTTGTTTCTGTTTTCTGTCTGCGGGAGATTAAAAGGAGTAAGCAAAAAGACTGGACGGTCTACAGATCGGAAGAAAAAAATCGTTGTAAGTGCCACAGATTCGGAAGATGCAAGAAAAGCGGCGGCAGAAATTGGAGTATTGCCTCCATATCAAATCAAATTTATTGACACACCACCATCCTATGAGCAATACAGGTATCTTCGCGGCGTGGGGATACCGTATCCGAATCTAATTTCGTCACTTGATGTTTCGGCGCTACTTACGCGCTATGAAGATCAAGACGATAAATTTTGTTCTGATTCTCTTTTTGAAATGGCTACACAATGCAGAGTGCGTGTTTCCTATTTCTCGTCACCGGATTCAGTAATGTCGTGTATATGGAGCGCAGCCACAGAAACAAAAAAAATAGCACTTTTCTGTTATGCAGTGTATTGTAGAGAATGCGGATATAATTTTGGGTGTGGTAATATAAAGCATACCGATTCTATTTTTTCTGTTTTTTCACCTACGAAGAAAGAACAAGATTACATACTTTCGATAACAGAATTTGGATATACATTTGGGCATGATCTAAGTAGGCTAAATAGAAGATTATCATCATACCAAGATGCAGTTGCACAGATGATTGAAGCGGGCCTCTATTTGCCGCAACAGGCAACAAAAGTGAAATGGGTTTACCAATGAAAACCGCCCCCGGCGGCCCGCTTTTGGGCTTGCCGGGGGCTTTTGTGTTTTGTAGGGGATGCTATGCGATCCCCAGGATGCGCCGGGCGTCATACTCTGCGTTTTGGGTAAGCTGCCGCTGCCATGCTTTGTTTTTGGGAGACCAGCGGAAGCCATGGGACTTTAGGGCCGCCCGGACATCTTCGCCGGGGATTTCGTCAAAAAGGATTTGCAGGCGGTTTTCTTCGGCGTTTTGGATGATACGCCCGCCCGGAAAGGATTCTTCGGCGGCGGGCTGATCCTGCCGGGCCTCCAGGTTGTCCAAATCGGTCAACCGCTTTTGTGCGGTCTTGATTTTATTCCGCAGGCTGGCAAGTTCAAAGTCCGGGCAAGGGACTCTGGCCCAGGATGGCCCTGCCGCTATGTCCTTGTCCAAAGCGTCGGCTTCGTCGTCAGATAGGCCGGGAAAGCCCCGGAGGGTTTTGTACTTGCGGTAGTGGGCGTTCATCTTCTTGCCCCGGTCAAGCCGTTCCTGCAAGCGCCGGATGCGGTCCTCCAGCATTTCACGGGCGTGGGGGTCGGTAAGGTCAACAGGGCCAGTCCCGATACTGCGGATTTTGTCAAGGATGCCTTGGATTTCCTCGTACTCTTTCCAAAGCGCGCTATCCTTGGCGTTCTGGCGCTCCTTTTTGCGGGTGGGGAAATTGGCGCCGCCGCAAATCAAGATGGAGGGACAGCTTGCACCGTTGCGGCTGTGGTCGTTGGTCCACTGGGCCATACGCCGGGCGTACCGGTCCAGAAGGGCGGCCAGTTTGTCGTGGTAAAAGGGGCTGACCTTCTGCTTCTGCCGCTCCACCAGGGCAGCGGCTTGGTCTACCATCCGGCGATATTCGGCGGTGGTGCTGCCGGGGGTGTAGTCTCTCATAGACATCATTTCGTGGGCCCGGCGGGCGGTGGTTTCGTCGATGGGGTAATACATCATGCTTCCTCCTTTTTGTTTGGGCGGCCTATACGTTTAGGCTGTTTGATTAAACGCTGCACACGGTCCCATGTTGGATTGTCTATAATGGGAGGGTGGGAACCTTGAAACAACTGGCCGCAATAGCTGTTGTAGCCAATGTAGATAGGGCGAGTAAGGATCGTCTTGATATGTTCGGCCCGAAAGGTCCTGCCCCGCTTTCCGGTGTAGCCTTTTAACCTACACAATTCGGCAACAGCGGAAAGATTGTGATATTTTAGGTAGCGGTCAAAAATGTATCGGACGCGCTCGGCCTCTGCCTCATTTATTTTTAGGCCATCTGCTCCGTCCAAATCATAACCCAAAACTTCGTGGGCAGTGCGCTTCCCTTGTGCGGCTCGTTCGGCCATGGCCGTCCTGACGCGTTCAGCGGTGATCTCCCTTTCCATTTGGGCGAAAATTCCCAAAAAGCCAATCATAGCCCTACCCATAGGGGTTGTAGTATTAAACGCTTCTGTGTGCGAGACCAGAGAAACGTTGTGACGCTGGAGCAATTCCAAGATTTTGTATAGGTCGGCAACGCTCCTTGTAAGGCGAGACAGGGCCCAAACAAGGATTATGTCAATACCCCCTTCTTTTATCTCCTCCAGCATCTCACGCACCGCAGGCCGGTGGGAAATGTCCTTTCCGCTGATACCTTCATCCGCATAAACATGGACGACCTCATAGCCGTGTAAAGTGGCATAATCTTCCAGTGTTTTGCGCTGGGCCGCCAGGGAGTAGCCGTTTCTGGCCTGGTCCAATGTGGACACGCGGATATAGATTGCGACTTTCTGTATCATTTCTGCGCCAGCAGCCGGAGGACGTCTTGGGGGTCCACGGTGCGGATGACACCGGCGCAAAAAAGGCAATAAGCGCCGGTTGCATTGAACCGGATCAGGACGCCGGAGGCACCGGTTTTGGGGTTACGGACAGCGTGGGAGCCGATGACCTGGGAATTGGGCGGGATTTTATATGCTCCAAGCATGAGTTGGACCGGCAGATAAGGAACGTATTCCAACATAATAATTTCCTCCTTGATTTTTGGGACTGGCCCCTGTATAATCAAAGGGCCGCTGGTGGGGTTGTGGAAACTCTCCGGGGGCTGCCCTGGCCGGTGCTGCGTACCGGTTGGGGCTCTTTTGTTAAATCATAGGCATCACGTCCTTTTAGGTAGGGATTATGGGCTTCTATAACCCATGAGCGCCCGCCCCGGTGGGGGCGGCTGGGCTTGCACCAGCGGCGGCGGGAACCGTCGGCCTTGCGGGTCAGTCAAGGTATGTTTCACGCTTGATTTTGTACTGCTCTTTGAGTTTGGCATAGGCGCGGAGCGTGACCTTGTAAGTGCCGTTGCTCTCGTTGTAGGTGATACCGCGCCCACGAAGCCGGGGAAGATCATCACGAAGCGGGTAGAGAAAATAGTGATTTCCATAATAGGCCAGGTCAGCGGAGAAGTCACAGCCGGTAGGCGCGTGGTCCATTTCGTAGCAATAGGAATACTCGCCGGGCCTGTCCGCATGGATGGCGGGAGATTTGGCCGCTTCCAATGCGTCATAGTCGGGGGCGTAGCCGTGAAGTTCGCCGGTCTCTGGAATGAAGCTGGAGGCGCACATATCCGGGACAAAAATGGTTGTGCTTTCATCAATCCTCTGCTCGTACCCGCCGGGGACTTTAGAAAAGGTGCCGGGAATCTTTCTTTCAACTGCTGCCATGATGTAAACCTCCGTCTTGTAGTTTTGGGTTATGACCCATGAGCGCCCGCCCCGATGGGGGCGGCTGGGCTTGCACCAGCGGCGCAGAGCGTCGGCCTTGCGGGTTTTGGGATTTAGGCGGCCTGGATATAATAGGCGGAGCGTTTGCCGGACCACTTTGCCCCCAGCTTTTCCAGGGTGGTCTTGTGGGCTTCGACGGTTCCGCCTATCCAAACCACCGGGGCGGAAGTTTGCGCCCCCTTCACGGTGGCGGTGATCCCATCCAGGCTTTCCAGGGCGGCCAGGACAGCGGCGGCCTTGTTGGCAGGCTGCTCCGGGGCGGCGTGGGCTTTGGCCTGCTTCAATTCCTCACGGAGCCTTTCAACTTCCTCCAGTGCGGCGGAAAGCTGGGGATCGGGGGCGGTGGTTTTGGCTTTTGGGTACTTGCTGGTGGAATAGGCCAGGACAGCGGCGGTTATGGAGGGGTTGTCAACCCGCACAGGGAGAAGCAGGGCGACAGGTTTACCATTGTGGGAAACAATCATCGGGGAAGCGGGAGAAGCGCCCCCAAGATTCACCCGGTCAAAGGAGACCATAGCGGTGTATTTTGTGTCAAAGAAGGACACAAAGCCGTTGTTTGCACTGCAAAAGGCGGTGACAGAATAGGCTTTTTTGGCTTCCATCGAGAAGGTAAAGGGGGTGTGGGCCATGGCGGAAAGATCGCTTCTGCTGTCAAAGTCGGACAGGGTGCGGGACAGGTCAAGGGGTTTTCGTTCTGTTGGCTGGCCCTTTTCGTCGATGGTCCAGGAACCGGGATCACGCTGGGTGACAGGACGGACAAATTCGTCGTATTCGTGGGGAAGCAATTTCACAAGGAAAAAGCCGTTGCTAATGTAGGTATACTCCCCGTCGGTCTGGCACTGGATAACGGTGGGGCGGGTTTTAAGGGCTTTTGTCAAAGCGGGAGTAAAGATACTGGCGGATTTTTTCATGAGCGGACCTCCTGAATTTTGTGTTTTGGGTTTTGCTACCCATGAGCGCCCGCCCCGGTGGGGGCGGCTGGACTTGCACCAGCGGCGCGGAGCGTCGGCCTTGCGGGTTACAGTTGAAGCAATCTTTTAGCCCTGTCAATGTCGATGAAGTTCATCCAACCGGACCGATAGAGTTCAAGCGCAGCTTCCTCCAAGGTCATTTTGCCGGATTTTACATCGTCAGAAAGGGATTCAAGAATACCCGGAATTTCAAAGGGCTTTGTTTCCTGCATTTTGTGGTCCTCCTTGTTTTGTTTTGGGTTTGTTACCCATGAGCGCCCGCCCTGGTGGGGCGGCTGGGCTTGCACCAGCGGCGCGGAAAGCGTCGGCCTTGCGGGTTTTGTGTTTTGGATCAAGCGGTGCAAAGGTCACTTTCCGGGTGACTTCCCCCGGACAGGACACGGGAGCCATACTTGCCACGGATTTCCGCCATACTGGTGGACCGGTGGCGGCGGATGGGGGCGGCGTCGGAGGGGTGCCAGTACCACATGGATTTTTTGGCGGCCCACTTGCACCCGGCGGCCTTTAGGTCATCTTTGACCGGCCTTGTGTCGCCGGAAATCCAGAGCCAGGAGCCGCACAACTCCACCGTGATCCCCCGGAGCCTGACAAGGGCGTTGATGATGGCGATAAACTCCCCGGCGGTTTCGCTGGTTTGCTTCTCACCGTCGGCGGCAGCCCCGTTTTTCAACTGGTTAAAGGCGGCCTCATACTGGCGGTTGATTTCCTGCATAGTAGCGACATCGCCGCCAACGTCGGGGTGATGGATACGGGCCAAACGGCGGTATTCGGTTTTGAGTTCGTCCAGAGTGTGGCAACTGTCAAAGTATTTCATGGTTGATCCTTTCCGGCCTGGCGGCCTGTCCAAAATTTTGTGTTTGTGTAGGGCGGTTTTGTCACCCATGAGCGCCCGCCCTGGTGGGGCGGCTGGGCTTGCACCAGCGGCGGCGGGGAACCGTCGGCCTTGCGGGTTTTGTTAAGTGAGAACAGCAGCGAATACCATACAGTTGAGATCAACCGATTTCCCCAAAACTTCCACGCCGGAGGCGTCGCGGTAGTAGGTGGGTTCGGTGTACCCGGCCTGCCTTGCGGCCTCTTTGTCGGTGTAGATTTCTTTGATCCGAACGGTGCAAAAGCGGGGGGTTCTCACGTAATCGCCAATTTTCATGTTGTAATCCTTTCCGGCCCGGTGGGGGCCTATCAAAACTTGATTTTTTGGGGCGGTCGTGGTATCCTTGAACCGTCCCCCCAGTGGGGCCCCGAAGGCGGCAAACTCACCGCCGGGGCCGCTGGAGGAGGGGAAGCGTCGGCCCGCTATGTTAAGAGCGGGGGCCGGCGCTTTTTACTTTTCCGGCGGGGGTGTGGCGCTGGTGATGTACTTGATACAC
>OFFY01001150.1_pt1 | contig 23532 bp, 16 predicted proteins | sample 1521481 | NCBI WGS metagenome assembly OFFY01 (sample SAMEA3504117, study PRJEB24116) | mouse gut metagenome | biome: mouse gut; feature: mouse-associated habitat; material: faeces | place: Denmark | collected 2011
TGCGTTGGGGGCTGTCAATATTGGTGTTCCGTTTATCACTTTTGTTGTTGCTATCGCAGCCATGTTCCCTATGGGCGGCGCAACCGTTGTTGCTATCAGAATGGGGCGGGGAGATAAAGACGGTGCAAATCATGCTTTTATGACGGCATTTTCTTTAACTGTTCTGCTTTCCATATTGCTTATGGTTGTGGGTATGGCATTTTCTCAGCAGATTGTTGATTTAAGCGGTGCAGGAAAACTAAGTGAAGAAATGCGGAAAATGTCAGCAGATTATTTGTTTTATTATTCTGCTTTTTCCATTCCTATGCTCATGAGTACCTGTCTTTCTGTTTTTGTCAGAAATGACGGATCACCTGCTCTTTCCTTTGCAGGAATGTGCGTAGGTGCAGCAGCAAATATCTTTTTGGATTGGCTGTTTATCTTCCCGTTAGATATGGGTGTGATTGGCGCGGCAGTTGCGTCCGGTTTGGGGCAGGTTCTTTCCGTCCTTGTCCTGCTTTCCCATTTCGTGCGAAAAAAGGGCGAACTGCGGATTAAGCCATTCAAAATTGATTTTTCACTGATGAAAAAATATGCAAGCGTGGTGTGCCAGAAGCCGTTACGCAACTCACAACACCTGTTACCGCACTTTGCTATAATCTTATGTTAGCAAGCCTAATAGGGGATATTGGCGTATCTACCTTTAGCGTTTTGAGTTTTATTTACTCTCTTGCAAACGCTATCCTTTCTGGTGTAGCGCAAGGTTTACAGCCTCTTTGGGGGCATTGTTACGGCAAGCAAGATACAGCGGAAATAAACTGGTATTTCCGTTGCGGAATTATCATTAACAGCATTTTGTCAATTTTAATATACGGAGCATTATTTATTTTTGATAAGCCCGTAATTTGCATATTTAATCAGGACCCCGACCTTGTACAAACAGCTTCGGCAGCTTTGCCATTATTTAGCCTGTCCTTTATCCCTATGGCACTGAACCTTATTTACACTGCATTTCTGTTTTCGACAAAAAGAACAGGATCGGCAAATGCCATAGCAATTAGCAGAGGTATTGTGCTGAAAGCACTTGCCATTTTCTGTATTCCTATACTCTTTGGAAGCGACGCTATTTGGATTGCTCCATTTGTGGCAGAAATCTTGACTCTTATACTTGCTATCGGGCTATGTAAAACAACGAAATTAATCTATCAATAACTTTTCTAAGGATATGACGGTATCGAGGAGATCCCTGTCTTTGCTGTTAGGCGGCTAAGAGAGCGTAATCGGATAAACCGCTTACGCTCTCAATCCATTATGGAATGTGTTACGCGATAGAGTGCTTTTCTCGCTTGATTTAAGCGGCATTACAGCGGCGATAGGGGCAGGCACAATGGTTTTATACTCCCACCCTTAAAAATGGCGTTCTATTGCGTAACATAGCAAACGATATTTCTTTGTGTTGCTATTTCCATTCCATTCCTTTCCGGCGGCTCTGCCGCTTCTTTTGGAAAGGGATTAAGGGAAAGGATAGGAATGGAATCGGTATTTGATTAAATCCGTATTTGGTTTTTCTTTAGTTATTTATATCTTTATTTAATTGCGTTGGATTTTCCAACGTAGGCTTTTCCAACATAGGGCAATCCGAGATAGGCGGTCTATGCTCCGCCGGATAATTACCGCGGTTTTGTTACGCAGTAGAAAGGCGTTTTTGAGGGAAAAGGTATAAATCCCTTGCCGCATGGGAAATGCGCCCACAAAGCCGCCTGTATCAATGCTTTTTCAGCCCCTACTGCGTAACAAGGGGCATGAAAAAAGCGGGCAAGAAACGCTTTGTTTCTCACTCGCCTTTTTCTGCACCCCGTATGACAGCTACCCTATTTCAGTTTGTTGGTTGATACTGTTTTATGAGTAGCTACCTTTCGTGCAGGCGTTTTTTTCGTACCAGGTCGATGAGATGCTGTCCGAACATATGTTTGATTCCTTGTTTGAGGTAAAAGCGAATCTCCCGAAAGAACCAGGACAAAGTGGGGCGAAAGACGCCCAGTTCTTTTTGCATCCGGTGCTGTTCTCTGTGGGAGCGGAGTTTGTTCTGGTCCGAGTAACCGGCGATCTCGTAGACGGAGACCGGAAAGGGCAGGCGGGCGAAGGAAATTTGCTGCAGATACATGGACAAAAAGAAGTGATGATCGGCGCAGACCCGGTAGGTGATGTCATAAGGATGTTCCAGCAAAAGCTCCCGTCTAATAAAAGCGGACTGGTGGCAGAAAGCCATCTCGTAGGTGAGGTGAGAAAGGGGCAGGGCGGGATAAAGCTTTTTCTGTCCCTGATAGATACAGAGGGTATCTCCATAGAGAATCTTAGCTTCCGGCGGGGTCTTGAAGGTCCGGGCAAGGACTTCTGGATCCAGGAGCAGGTCGCCGGCATTCAAAAAGAGAAGCCAGGTCCCGGCTGCCATGCGGACCCCCTTGTTCATGGCGTCGTAAATTCCCTGATCCGGTTCAGAGAGAAAGCAAAATGGAATGCCCGCCTGAGAAAAGGCGGGGGTGGCCCCATCCAGGAGCGCTTTGGTGCCGTCGCCGGAACCGCCGTCGATGACCAGGTACTCAAAATCAGTCCAGGTCTGCTCCAAAAGATTGGTCAGCGTGGCCTGTACCTGGTCTCTGGCCTGAAAGCATACCGTTATGACAGATAATACAGGTGTCTGGTTCATGGCTCCTCCTGCTTCCGGTCAAAATTCCAGGTATCCCGGATGACATACTGGGGGCTGTTGTTGAGGCTGATATAGATCCGTCCGATGTATTCTCCGCAGATCCCAAGCATCATCATGATCATGCCGCCGATGAACAGGATGGCGGCCATAAGAGAACTGTAGCCTTCTAAGATGGCAGAGGGCTCTAAAAGCTTCCACAGGATGATATAGACGCCCCGGAGAAATCCAACTGCCGAGGTGAAACAGCCCACAAAGGTTGCGATCCGGAGCGGCTTGATGGAAAATGCGGTGAAGGCGTTGGAAAACAGGGACAAAAGCTTGACAAAGGTATAAGAAGAGGAGCCGCTTAACCGGGTCCGGTCTTCCATGGGCACATTGGCGATCTTCTGGGTGGAGCGCAGAAGCAGTCCGTCGATGAACGGGTATGGATTTTGATACCGGAGAATCTCTTTGGCGATAAAGGCTTTGAAAGCGATAAAATTCGTCATCCGAAGATCTTTTGGTTTGCCTAAAAAGGAACACATCATGGCATCGGTAAGCCGGCTTCCCATCACCCGGAAAAAAGATTCCTTGCGTTTTTCAAACTCGTATTGGGCAAAGGAGACATCGTAATCCTGCATAAGGGGTGCAAGAAGGTCCCAGAGCCGGTCCATGGGACACTGGCCGTCGTCGTCCAGAAAGACAATCCACTCTCCGCAAGCGAGGGAAAGGCCGGCCATCATGGCGGCATGCTGTCCAAAATTTCTGGCCAGATCCACAATTTTTAAATAGGAATGAGAAGCAGCGTACTGGTGGAGTACGTTGAGAACCTGGTCCGGGGACTGATCGTTTACGGTGATGATTTCATAGGTGTATTCCGGCTTTTCCGCCATTTTATCTTTGATCTCTTCCAGAACCGGAAGAATGGTATGTTCACTGCGGTAACATGGTATGACAAAACTAAGTTTCATGGAGTCCCTCCTGTTACTGGCCCGGATGGAGCAGTAACCCTTTTGCACAGTTATGCATGTTAAACACAGCTATTATAAGGGGAATAAAACAGGGTGTCAATAGACTGTATTCGACATTCTCAAAAAGAACAGGCGGTAATCCTTGTAAAAGAAGTAAGAAAGTGTTAGAATACAAGCGACTAAAAAGATGAGGGAATAGACTGCCATGGATAAATTTGATCAGTACAAAAGGCTGATACGTCTTGGAATTGCCGGTGTCGAGATTCTGATTGAGACCCTGTTTTTTGCATTTGTCTGGTTGTCCCTGTACAACGGCCAGATGCGCAACCCTTATGAAAACAAGGGAAACCTTATGATGATCGGGTTTTATATGCTCTATCTGGTAGTTTTTATCTATATGTACGGCGGCATGAAATATGCTTATTATAAGAAGGGACAGCTGATTCTGTCCCAGACACTCGGGACGCTGATTGCCAATGCAGTGATCTACCTTCAGATCATTATGGTATTCGGCATGTTTCCGTTTCCGATTGTATGGCCGATTTTTGCCCTTTTGGGGGTGGAGTTTCTCGTGATTTTGGTGGTCAATCAGATCACGGATCAGGTGGTGAAAAGAATCTTTCCGCCAAGGAAACTGCTCCTGGTCTGCGACCTGGAGCTAAAAGACAATCTGATCCGCAAGCTCTCGGGCAGAAAAGATCTGTATGAGATCTCCAAATGTGTATCTGCAAAAGAACCTCTGTATAAGCTGCAGATGGAAGTGCAAAGCTGCGACGCCATGATGCTTTACGGTCTGGAAGAGCAGAAGCGCAACATTCTGTTAAAATACTGTTATGAGCGTTCCATCCGGATCTACGTGGCGCCGGAGATCACGGACATCCTGCTTCGGGGGGCGGACAAGGTGCATTCTTTTGACACCCCGTTTTTGCTGCTGCGCAATTACGGACTGTCCTTTGAGCAGCGCATCGTCAAACGGCTGATGGATATCAGCCTGTCGGGCATTCTGCTTTTGATCGGCGCTCCTTTTATGGTCTTGACGGCTCTGGCCATCAAGCTGGAAGACAAGGGGCCGGTGCTCTTTAGACAGGAGCGGGTCACTGCAAACGGAAGGAAATTTTTTATCTACAAATTCCGGAGCATGATCGTGGATGCGGAGAAGCACGGTGCACAGTTTTCCAGCAAAAATGACAGCCGGATCACCAAAGTGGGGAAGTTTATCCGTGCTACCCGCTTGGACGAGCTGCCTCAGCTTCTGAATATTATCAAAGGGGATATGAGCATTGTGGGTCCCCGGCCGGAGCGGCAGCAGTACATCGAGGAATTCTGTAAGGAAACGCCGGAATTTATCTATCGCCTGAAAGTGAAGGCCGGCCTCACCGGTTATGCGCAGATTTACGGCAAATACAATACGACTCCTCTGGACAAACTGAAGCTGGACCTGATGTACATTGAGACCTATTCTATCTTGTCGGATATCCGGCTTATATTTTTAACTCTTAAGATTATGTTTACCAAAGAAAGTACAGAGGGCGTGGAGGATGGACAAAACCATGCATAGATTTTGGATTTTCAATCATTATGCGACAACCCCGAAGACCGGACCGATGCTGCGGCATTATTACTTTGCAGAATGCCTGAAGGACAAAGGGATCGAGACGACCGTCTTTGCGGCCAATGAGCTGCATCAGACCGGGGACCGGGTGGATATAGAAGGGAAGCCATATCTTCGCACAGAGGAAGGCGGGGTCCCCTTTGTGTTTGTAAAGACCAGCCCATATCAGGGCAACGGAATCTCCCGGGTGAAAAATATGCTGTCCTTTTTCTTTGGGCTTCTGCGCATTGCAAAAGGCTGTGCCAAGAAGTACGGGAAGCCGGATGTGATCATGGGTTCCAGCGCGCATCCGCTGACGGGCATCGCCGGGATTTTCGTGGCGCGCAGGTTTCGCGTGCCTGTCATTGTGGAAGTGCGGGATCTTTGGCCGGAGGCGATCTTTTCCTTTGGAAAGGTGAAGATGGACAGCGTAGTGGGAAAACTTCTAAGCGCCGGGGAAAAGTGGATGTATGTCCATGCAGATGCCATCGTGTTCACCAAGGAGGGCGATGTAGATCATATCAAAGAGATGGGCTGGGATACAGAGCACGGCGGAACCATTGACTTGAACAAATGTTTTTATGTAAACAACGGAGTGAAGCTGGCGGATTATGAAAGAAGCATTCAGGAAGATATCCTGGAAGACAAGGACCTGGCGGCAGACAGCTTTAAGGTGATCTATACCGGTACCATCCGCCCGGTGAACAACGTGGGAAATCTTCTGGATACGGCAAAGCTTTTGAAGGATTATCCGGATATTCGTTTTTTGATTTTCGGAGGAGGCAGTCAGCTGGAGGAACTAAAGAAGAGAGCAGAAGCGGAAAAACTGTCCAATGTGGTTTTCAAAGGATTTGTGGAAAAAAAATACATTCCCTATATTCTGAGCCGGTCTTCGGTCAATATTCTGAATTATTCCCAGTCCCAGTACAACTGGTCGAGAGGGAACAGTTCCAACAAGCTGTTTGAATACATGGCCAGCGGGAAGCCGATTATTTCGACGGTGAAGATGGGATACTGCATCCTGGATCAATATCAGTGCGGCCTCTCTCTGGAAGAATGCACGCCAGGGGCTCTGGCAGAAGAGATCAAAAAGCTCCATGATCTTCCGGGAGAAAGTTATGCCGTTATGGCAGAAAACGCAAGGCAGGGTGCAAGAGACTTTGATTTTTCAGTACTGACAGAGCGGCTGTATCAGGTGATCCGATATGTGGAAAAAGATTGAAAACTATTACTGGACATTAAAATATTTGAAAAAAGAGCAGGTTGGTTATCTGATGAAGAACCGGCTGGAGCATGGAAAAAAGGCGGTAACCAGCCTTCCGGCACCGGCCGCGGCACCTCTGCCTTTGTGGATGGAGGAGCTGGATGAGGATGCGGATTATTTGAACCGGTTTTCTCTTGAGGAACTTCTAAGTGGAACCGTCACGCTTCTTCATGAAAGCGGCCGGCCGGGAGGAACGGACTGGAAAGAGGATTCCAAATCCCATCTGTGGAATTTTAATCTGCATTATCTGGAATTTTTGATTCCGCTGGCGGCTGCCTGGCGCAGAAGCAGAGAACAAACCTATTATGAATGCTTTCGAAGGTACGTCAGGCGCTGGATTTTGGATAACCGAAAGGGGAGCGGTGACGGCTGGCATCCCTATACCATTTCTCTGCGGCTGACCAATCTGTGGATTTGTATGGACGGTTTTGGGGAACTGCTAGAGGCGGATGAAGAGTTTTTGCAGGAGCTGCAGAACAGCATGTATGCTCAGTACTGTCATCTGCAGAAAAAGCTGGAACTGCATCTGCTTGGAAATCATTATTTTGAAAATCTGAAGGCAGTGCTTTTGGGTTCCCTCTATTTTCAGGAAGCAGACGTATATAAAGAATACAAGAAAAAATTAGAACAGGAGATTCGGGAGCAGATTCTGCCGGACGGTGTGCACTATGAAAGAAGCATGATGTACCACAAGATTATCCTGGAAGATCTCCTGCGCACAGCCAGAGCCATGGAGGCTTTTGGAAAGAAGGTGAAAACGCCGCTTATCAAAGTTTTTCAGAAGATGGCGGATGCGGCGTATTCTCTGGAAGAGGGTATGGGTCAGACACCGCTTTTTAACGATTCCGGGGACAATGTGGCCAGACCGGTGGGCGGCCTTCTAAGAGCCCTCGGAAAGTGGTTCGGGATTGTGCCAGAGGAACAAACCGCTTTTGCGTCCGCCGGGTATTACTGCCTGAAAGATGAGAAGAAAAAGCTGGTCTTTGATGCGGGAGAGATTGCTCCGGATTATATGCCGGGGCATGGCCACTGCGACGGGCTGAGCTTTGAACTTGCCTGGATGGGACGTCCTCTTTTTGTAAACGGAGGGACCGGACAGTATCAGGGAGAACTTCGCTCTTATTTTCGCAGCACCATGGCTCACAATACGGTGGTGCTGGAAGGTGAGGAACAGTCAGACTGCTGGGGCGAACACCGGGTCGGCAGAAGGATCCGTCAGGTATCCGGAAGCAGCGACGGCAGACAGGTGAAAGGAAGCCTGGTTACCTGTACGGGAAGATCCCAGAGCAGGAGCATCCGGTTTGACAAAGACGGTGTGGTGATCTGTGATCAGGTATCCGGACAGGCAGACAGTTATCTTCATCTGGCGCCGGAATATGAATACGTACAGCAAGGGGAAAAGATACAGGTTTTAGACCTGGAACATAAAAAACGGGTGATCTGCGAGATCTGCCTGGAGGAAAAGGACAGGCAGGAGATTTATCAGAATGGAAAAATCACTTCTTATGCACCGGAGTTTGGACTGATCCGGCAGGCCCAGGTACTGAAGATCTCCTGGGAGGGTGACGGCGGGGAGCATCGGGTGCTTCTAAGATTTCCTGACGCTGCAGAAGAAGGCTTCATGCAGTAAAATCAGGACCCCGGTGAATACTCTTACCGGTCACAGAAGGAGCCATGACTGAGAATTTGAACAGGAGAGAAGGACAGAGATGATTAACGTAGTAGGACTTGGATATATCGGCCTGCCCACCGCACTGATGTTTGCGGCGCATGATGTGGAGGTAGTGGGGACAGACTATAATGAAGATCTGGTGAATACGCTGAACGCAGGCAGGACGACCTTTGAAGAAGAGGGGCTTTCCAAGCTGTTTCAGGCGGCGGTGGAGAAAGGCATCCGTTTTTCCAGTGCGTATCAGCGGACCGATCTTTACATCGTGGCAGTGCCCACGCCCTATGACAAGGCCAGCAAGAAAGTAGATGCCAGTTACGTGGCAAAAGCGGTGGAGAACGTGATGGAAGTGTGCCCCAAGGGAGCGGTGGTCGTGGTGGAATCCACCGTATCCCCCGGCACCATTGACCGGTATGTGCGCCCGGTGGTGGAAGCCAGAGGGTTTGTGATCGGAGAAGACATTCACCTGGTCCATGCGCCTGAGCGGATCATCCCCGGAAATATGGTCTATGAGCTGAAGCACAATTCCCGCACCATCGGAGCGGATAGTCCGCAGATCGGAGAGCGGGTAAAAGAACTGTACCGTTCTTTCTGTGAGGGGGAGATCGTGGTCACGGACATCCGGACGGCGGAGATGACAAAAGTCGTGGAAAACACGTTCCGGGATATCAACATCGCCTTTGCCAATGAGCTGGCCAAAATCTGCCGTTCGGACAACATGGATGTCTATGAGATCATCCGAATTGCCAACAAGCATCCCAGGGTCAATATTCTGTCTCCGGGACCAGGAGTGGGAGGTCACTGCATCTCTGTGGATCCGTGGTTTTTGGTGGGAGATTATCCTGGACTGGCCAATATCATTCTGTCAGCCCGCAAGATCAATGATTCCATGCCGGACTTTGTACTGGAGCGGATTCATGCCATCATGAAAGAAAACCACATGACGGATGTGGGCAGGGTAGGCCTCTATGGTCTGACCTACAAAGAGAATGTGGACGATATGAGGGAGAGTCCCACGCTGCAGATGCTAGAGAGCATGGAGCGTCACCTGTGCGGCGGCCAGATCAAAGTCTACGATCCTTACGTGACCCAGGATGTGACCGCGAATCAGTATCACGATCTGGATGCCTTTCTTCGGGAGGTGGATCTGGTGGTGCTCTTGGTAGGACACGATGAGATCAAAGAGCAGATGGAGAAGCTGAAGTCGAAAATCGTTCTGGATACCAGACATATCTGTTTCCTGGACGGGACCTATCGCCTGTAGAACGGAGAAGAAGATGAAGCAGTTATTTTTGAATGTAAAAGACGGAAGCGTGAAGCTGATCGATCAGCCCATGCCGACCGTGAAAGAGAATATGGTGCTTGTGGAGAGCTTGTACACGGTGGTCAGCGCCGGCACGGAGCGGGGACTTGCGTCCTTTGGAGGAAAGAATCTGGTGCAAAAGGCCATCGAGCGGCCGGATCAGGTAAAAAAAGTGCTGGAAAAGCTGTCTACGGACGGACTTGTGACGACGATGGAGAGCGCTTTTCACAAACTGGCGGAACCTATGCCCATGGGATATTCCGGAGTGGGACGGGTGATTTCCTGCGGTACGGGAGTGACCAAGGTGCAGGCGGGGGATCTGGTGGCCATGGTGGGCACTGCTTATCACTGCGAGATCAACCGGGTCAGCCGGACCATGATCGCAAAAGTGCCAGAGGAGCTTAAGGATTACCGGCAGGCAGCCTTCTGCGCCCTGGGGGGAATCGCGCTTCAGGGGATTCACCAGGCGGAAGTAATCCCGGGAGAGACGGTGGCGGTCATCGGCATGGGACTGGTGGGACAGATTGTCAGCCGGATTCTGGATGCCTATGGCTGCGATGTAATCGGCTATGATGTGGTGGATAAGCAGATGGAAGGGACCCGCCTTTTATCCTTTATCCACTCGGATGATGACCATGCAGTGGATATGACCAAATCCCTGACCCACGGGCGCGGGGTGGACAAGGTGATCATCACGGCGGCCGCGGACAGCAACGCTCCTATGGATCTGGCGGCGGCCATTGCCAGAGACCGCGGCATCATCTGTATGATCGGGGTCACTAGGATGAACATCGACCGGCGTCCCTATTATGAGCGGGAGCTTTCTTTCCGGATTGCCCGTTCCTACGGGGCCGGACGCTATGATCCGGTTTATGAAGAAAAGGGCATCGACTATCCTCTTGGCTATGTGCGCTTTACTGAAGGACGCAACATCGAGGAGTTCGTGCGGCTTTTGGCCCAGGGAAGACTGAAGGTGTCGGATCTGATCACCCACGAGATCCCCTTTGAGCAGGCGGCAGATGCCTACGAGATGATCACCAAAAATCCGAAGCAGGAACGCTATATCGGAGTACTGTTAAAATACAGTGAGAATAAAGGAAAATGGCAGAATAAAGTTCCGGGTGCCGGGAAAAAGACAAAGGTATCCGGCGGGAAGATCTGCCTTGGCCTGATCGGGGCGGGGAACTTTGTGCGAAGCACCATGCTGCCCGTGATGAAGGAGAGCGGAAAATACGAATTCCGGGGACTGGCAACCACCGGCGGAGTGGGGGGTGCCCAGGTCAATGACGCTGTGCCTTTTACCTATACGACCAACAATTACAAAGAACTGCTGGCAGATCCCAGGATTGATCTGATTGGAGTCTCCACCCAGCACAACAGCCATGCAAGATTCATTGTGGAAGCACTGGAAGCCGGCAAACATGTGTACTGTGAAAAGCCTCTGTGCCTGACGTTGGAGGAGCTTGAGCGCATCAAAAAGGCGTATGAGTCCTCCAGGGGAGAACTGTTTTGCGGACTGAACCGAAGACATGCACCTTTGATCTGCCAGATCAAAAAAGAGATGCAGACGGACCAGATACCGGCGGTGTATGATTTTATTGCCAATGCGGGCTTTATTCCGGAGGACCACTGGGTACACGATGAAAACGCAGGAGGCGGACGGATCCTGGGAGAAGCGTGCCATTTTGTGGATCTTCTGCAGTATCTGGACGGCAGCGAGCTGACCGAACTGCAGATCACGGCGGCGGACAATCCGGCGTATCCCATGAAAGACAATGTGCTGATCTCTTTAAAATTTGCCTCCGGTGCCATCGGAAATATCATCTATTCTTCCATGGGATCGAAAAAGTATCCAAAGGAGCAGCTGCGTGTTCTCTCCAACGGAGCAGTCTATGTGATGGACAATTTCATCCGGCTGCAGAAGTACGGCAGCACCAGGGCGGTAAAAGAGAAGTTAGAGCAGGACAAAGGCATCCGGGCAGAGTATGAATACATGGCACAGGTGCTCAAAGGCAAACGAAAGAATACAGCGATCCAGGATGCGTTCAGGGGTCAGGAACTTCTGATCAAGGCCATGCAGAAGGTGAAGGGATGAGGATTCTGGTCTATGACGTGGCGGCGGACAGCGGCGGGGCGGCCACGGTGCTGCAAAGCTTCTATGAGGAGTTCTGCCGGGACAGGGCCAACCAGTATGTGTTTGTGCTGAGTGTCTTTCATCTGGAGAAACGGCCGCATATCAAGGTGCTGAATTTTCCCTGGGTGAAGAAAAGCCCCCTGCATCGGCTGTATTTTGACTACTTTATAGCGCACAGACTGGTAAAAAAATACAAGATTGATCAGGTGCTTTCCCTGCAGAACATCGAACTGCCCCATGCAGGAGTGCCCCAGATTGTGTATGAGCACAACGCCCTTCCTTTTTCAGAGTATCGCTTTCGGCCCTGGGAAGCCTTTCGTCCCTGGACAACCCAGCAGATTTTGGGACGTATGATGAAGCGGTCCATCCGGCGGGCAAAGAAAGTCCTGGTACAGACAAACTGGATGAAGGCGGAGATCGTAAGGCAGTGCCGGATCCCAAAAGACCGGGTGGAAGTCAAATTTCCGGCGGTGGAGATGATAAAGACGGCACCCTATCATCTGGATGAACAAAGGCCGGTCTTTTTCTACCCGGCCAACGCTTCCGCCTACAAAAATCACAGGACTTTCCTGAAGGCCTGTCAGTATCTGAAAAAGGCGGGATATGAGAATTATGAAGTGATCTGGACCGTGACCGGGGAAGAGAACGAGGGCATTCGGGCTCTCAGAAAAGAAGTGCAAAGACAGAATCTTCCGGTCCGTTTTCAGGGGTCCATGCAAAGAAAAGCATTGTTTGATCTGTATGCCTCCTCCGTACTGGTGTTCCCCTCCTATATCGAGACCATCGGCCTGCCTCTTTTGGAAGCCCGGTCTGCGGGGGCCTGGATTCTTGCGGCAGACTGCCTGTACGCCAGGGACTGTGTGGGAGATTATGAGCGGGCGGCGTTTTTTGAGACCTTTGACGGAGAAAAACTGGGGCAGATGATGGAAAAGTGGTTGAGGGAGTAAAAAAGTGAATACAAATGAGAAAAAGCTTTACAGGACAGTGATCCTGTTTTTTCTGCTTGCATCGGTGCCAATGGTTATTCTTTCCTTTTTTAATGTGCCAAGTGCGGATGATTTTACCTTTGGCCGGCGGATGCAGGCGTACATTTCTGAAAATGGATACCATATGTTCGGAATGATCAAATGTGCAGTGGAAAATATGGCAGATTATTATATGAGGTGGGAGGGACGGTATTCAGAATCCATCATTGCTTCCTTTATGCCTGATATCTTCGGCTGCTACTGGCTGTCTGCAATTGTAATTTACGGGCTGCTGACAGGAGGTATTACATTTTTCTTTTATACACTGGCAAAAGGCCTTGCGGGAAAAGAAAAAGCCTGGGCCGGCGTCTGCATTGCACTGACGGTCTGTCTTGCGGCGGTTCAGAATGTGCCGTATCCGGTGGAAGCCTTTTACTGGTTTATCGGAGCCATGGCGTATATGTTTTATCATGCTTCTTATCTGTGGATGTGCGGCGTGGTCATTCTTTATTTTACGTCTCAGGACCGAAGGCGGGATATCGTTCTTTTGACACTTCTTGCGCTTTTGTCTGCCTTTGTGGCCGGCGGGAATAATGTGACAGCCTTTGTCAGTATTCTTACCTACAGCGCTTTTGTGGTTCTTTCGCTTGTCATCCGGAGAAAAAGAGGGATCATCTTCCCGTTTTTGCTGAGTGTCGGAGGTTTTCTGATCAGCTATCTGTCGCCGGGAACGACAGTCCGCGGAGGAGGAAGTGAACATTACACACCGGTGGTGGTTACGATTATCAAATGTTTTCGATGGACGATCCGCCAGTATCTGCTGGAGTGGACAACAGCAAAAATACTGCTTATGCTTTGTTTCCTGACACCGTTTCTGCTGAAAATACTGTTGGAGATGGTGGACAGATACCATTTTCGCTTTCGGTTTCCGGGGATAGCTGCTCTTGGAGGAGTCTGTTTTCTGTCCGCCATGTCCAGTCCGCCCTTTTACATATTAGGAGAGCCAGGTCCGGGAAGGCTTAGAAATATTATTTATGTCAGTTATCTGGTGGTAACTGTTCTGGTATATGGTTATTTTCTGGGCTGGGCGGCGGCCATGGAAGAGAACAGAAAAACGGCGGAAAAGATCGCGGATCTGTATCAGAGACTTCCGGTGAAAAAGAGCATTGCCGCCGGCATTGTGGTGATGGGACTCATGTGCATTGGAGATGCAAAACGGTATGGAGTCAGTATAGAGGCCTGCAAAGAGATTGCACAGGGACAGGCGGCACAGTATCACAGAGAAGCTGCAGAACGAAAAAAGATGTATCAAAGTGCAGAGGAAGCGGATCTGGAAGTAGCTCCGTATTCTGAAAAACCGTATCTTTTGTTTTTCGATGATATTACGGATGACCCGGAGAACTGGAAAAATATGGCGGTCAGCGCTTTTTACGGGAAGCAGACTGTAAAACTGAATGCCTACGATCCGGATGTGGAATACGATTAAAAATAAAAATTGAAATATACCGCAAAATGTTATATATTATCACTATGTTGTATTAGACTAGGAAAAGGATGGTTGATGAAGATGGCATTATTAAAAGAATGGCACAAAATTGCATACGATGATTCCAAGGATAAGGGAGCGATCCAGAGATTCTGGGCAAACTATTTCAATCTGGAAAAGAGCGTATACGAAAAACTGCTTGCAGACCCGGATACGGAAGTAAAAGGAACCGTCAAAGAGCTGGCAGAGCAGTACGGACTGAGTATTATGGAGATGACCGGTTTTCTGGACGGGATCAACGACAGTCTGACAGAGCCAAATCCCATCGAGGAGATGGAGGAGGATACGGTAGTCAGTCTGAAGTTTGACAAGGAAAGACTCTACAAAAATATGGTTGACGCCAAGGCAGACTGGTTATATGAGCTTCCGCAGTGGGAGAGCATCTTTGATGAAGAGACCAGAAAGGCACTGTACCTGGAACAGAAGAAGTCAGGAACCATTGTGAAGGGACCCAAGATCGGAAGAAATGATCCCTGTCCCTGCGGCAGCGGCAAAAAATATAAGCAGTGCTGCGGGAAGAAAAAATGAGACTGACCATCCAGGCAAATGAGAAAAGCGGTATATCCAAAAAAGATACCTTGAAATATGCAGGACTTGTCCTCTGCTTTGTCATATTGGAAACCATTTTTCGGATGCAGCCGGAACTTCAAGTCCGTTACGTTTCAGTAACGGATGAAGTTCCGATTTTGTTTGATCTTTTGTACAGTGTTATTTTTGTAACGATCATTGCAGTCATTCCAGGAGAGCGAAAAAGAATCAAAAGGGCAGTATATATGGCATTCTATGGGTTCTTTTCGTTCTTCCTGCTTTCTCAGTTTATATACTGCAGAATTTTTGACCGGGTGTACGGACTGAAAACCTTGCAGTACGCCGGAGAAGGCGGAGACTTTGCGGCAATGGTGCTGTCCTATTTTGATGTTTCTTTTTGGATGCTTCTGCTGGTTCTTGCGCTGATTGGAACAGCGGGATATTTTCTGATTCCGGATTTTCCTCTGCATGGATCAGGGATCAAACAGGCAGGGACTGCAGGGGTTTTGCTGGGGATCTGTTTGACCGGGATTCTGCTGGTCCCGTCCATGTTTAAGGCCCCGCCGGAAGACGGAGGAGGTACGTACCGGTTTAAAAAGACCGTCTATGAGGAATGGATTGACAACAAACGCGCGGTCAGTATGTTTGGCGCGTATGAATTTTTGTTCCGCGACTGCTATAAATTTTTCCAGAAACCGGATGTGTCAGAAGAAGATATGGAAACGATCAGGGTATATTTTGCCTCAAATAAGCAGACCGAAAATGAAATGACCGGCATTTTTGAAGGAAAAAATCTGATCCTGGTGCTGATGGAGAGTATGGATGACTGGCTGATCAATGAAGAGACAACGCCGACCATCTGCAGCATGATGGATGAGGGAATCCAATTTACCAATATGTATACACCGATTTTTGGAAGTGCGGCGACGCTGAATGCAGAGTTCTGCAGTTATACAGGACTGACTGCGCCGGCAGACGGAACTCCGCTGGTGTATTATACGAATCATGCATATCCATACAGTCTGCCCCATCTGTTCCGGGAGCACGGATACCGTGCAAAATCTTTTCATTACAATTCCGGTGAATATTATAACCGGCAGAATATTCATAACTCGGTTGGATTTGAAGAATATGTTTCCTACCTGGATTATGAGGAGGACGAAAAGGCACAGAGGGACAGCACCATAACAGAGAACGATGAGATTTATCAAAAACTCACCGAAGGAGATTCTTTTTTTGATTTTGTGATCACATACAGTGCCCATGCCACCATGGGGGCTTCCAAGCCCTATTCTCATGAGGATGAAGCGCTGGAAGTGTATCCGGAATATCTTGGAAAATACCGCTCGGAAGAGATGGATTCCATCAGTGCAAAGGCAAGACTGACGGATGATATGTTTGCGGCGCTGTTAAAGAGGTTACAGCAGGATCATCTTCTGGAAGACACGGTGATCATCGCTTATGCAGATCATTATGACTATACGATACTGGATCAGGATTACCTGAAGGAGCTGTCAGATGCTGAGAATACCTATGAACTGTCCAAAACCCCGTTTTTTATCTGGGCGGAGGGCGTGGATCCTCAGAAGATAACAAAGACCGTGAATACCATGGACATTTATCCCACCATCTGCAACCTCTTTGGGCTGGACAACCAGGGATATTTTCTGGGAAACGATGTGTTTGACCGTTCTTATGAAGGATATGCGTTCTGGCAGGACGGATCCTGGATATCAGGAACGGACAGTTTTTACAGTACAAGCGGAACCTATGGCGGAGAAGGAAAAGAGGAACAGTACCGAAATATGGATGCGCTGATCACAGAAAAGCTGAAAGTCAACCAGCTGTTGATGGACACGGATTATTTTGCCCAGAATTTTGCCGGGTACTGACCATGGGAGGTTTCAAGGAATGAAAAAACCAGTACATAGATTAAAATGGGTGCTTCTTCACTTGTTCGTGCTGGGGGTTCTTGCCCTGATCTTTTTAAAATTTTCAGAGGAGATGACCGCATTCAAGGCGAACATCTATTACTTGATGCAGGATTCCCGTATGGACAGCCACATCGATTTTACAGATTATCCGCCGGTTCGTCATGCAGAAAACAGATGGTATGAGAAAACCAGGCTGGTCTATCATGCAGGCGGAGGCATGGATGGTCTGGACTATACCAACTCCAAAGAAGCGATGGAAAACCTCCTTAAGCGGCAGCAGTCTTTTGCTGAAATAGACTTTATGTATACGTCTGACGGTGAACTGGTCTGTATGCACAGCTGGAAAGATCAGTGGAATTCAGAAAGCGTACCGTCACTGCAGGAATTTAGAGCCGGTAAAATATACGGAAAGTATACAACCATGACGGCGGCGGAACTGGTTCAGTATATGGTGGATCACCCAAAGCTTCATATCATCATTGACACAAAGGAAGAAGATCAGATAAGCGTTGTAAAAACACTTGTGGATCTAAGCGAATCCCATCCGGATGTCACAGACAGGTTTATTATTCAGCTTTATGCGGCGGGAGTGAAAAGCGAGATTCAGAAGCTTTATCCTTTTGATGATGGAAATTTTCTGTTCACTACATACAAATTTGGATACCGTTTTCCCAACAAAATCATGAAGATCTGTTACGATGAAAATATTTCTGTCGTCACTGTTCCCTATGGTGTATGGGAAGAAGAGGTCAGGCAGTTATACGTATCCAAAGGTTTTATTCTGTTCGAACATACAGTAAATCGGCCGGATTTTGCCAATGGATCACTGGAAAAGGGTGTCTGGGGCTTTTATACGGACTTTCTGGCACCGGAGGATCTGAACGTCCAGTAAACATGCGCGGGTCCTGAAAAGGCTGCAGAACAGATACAGAGGATAAAAGATGTTCAAGACCGATAAGAATAAAAAAAAATTTCTATTTGGAAAAAGATTCAATGAAGCGCTGATGATTCTTTACGCGCTGGCGGTGATTCTGCCAGTGAGCTATGACACCATAAGAGGATCTGCCCCAATGCCGCCTCTGATGAAGAGCTTGTCTGCTGCAGTCTTAAGTCTTCTGATGGTACTGGTGTGTCTGCTGGCACTTCGTGCAGTTCGTTCCCTGCATCTTCCGGGAGGATACCGGGAACAGGTACAGAAAGACTGGATCTTTTTCGGAGTTTTTTTCATCATCTCTTTTGGGGTGCTGCTTCTGTGGTACATCGGATATTGCCCCGGCTTTTTTTCGGTGGATTCACAGATTCAGATGGAACAGGCGGTCAGCGGCATTTACCGTGACAAGCATCCGGTTCTTCACACTTTTACGGCATTTACCATACCGCTTAAAATGACAAACGGATGTATAGAATCCATCATTTTCTTTCAGATCCTGTTCTTTTCCCTGGTGACCGCTTATATGGGGATGGTGATGCTGTCTTATGCAGGCCGGAAGGTGGCGCTTCTTTGCGTTTTGTTTCTTGTGTTAAATCCGGTTACGGGAAAAATATGTTTATATCCATGGAAAGATGTTGCGTTTGCCATATGGAGCCTGCTGCTTATGACCTTTGCCGCCGAGATTTATTTTTCCGACGGCCAATGGCTGAATCAGGCAGCACACACACTGGTGGTCGGGACCGGGATGGCACTGGAAATGATCATCAGACACAATGGAATCCTGTTTGTTTTGCCTCTGCTGACAGGCGTATTGCTGTATGCTGACCGAAAGCGAAAGATATGGATTCTGCTGGTGGTTTTATTGACCGCTGCGGGCATCAAAGGCCCTTTGTACGCCGCCCTTCAGGTGGAGGACATAAAAAAAGAACAGGTGGAGATTCTCGGAGTTCCGCTGACAATCCTGGGGAATGTGGTGACAGAGCAGCCGGAAGTGCTGGATGAAGAGACCAAAGCGTTTGTCTATGAAATAGCAGAACAAAAGATCTGGGACACATATTATACAAGGGGAAGTTTCAACTCAGTAAAGAGGCGTGAAGGTACGGACCTTTCCATCATAGAGCAGACCGATGTGCTGTCTGTCTTTTGGATGACCTGCAAAAGCATGGCTGCAGCACCGGTTCCATCGGTGGAAGCGGCGGTTGCTCTGACAAAAGTCGTGTATGCGCTGGATGAATCTTCGCGTTTTTACCACCTTGGTATTGACCTGGAAGATTACGAAGTTCCATATCGTGGGAACCGGTACATCCGATCCTGGCTGGAACAGTATTATGAGGGAGTAAACCACAGTGTCTTCCGGTATATCTTTTGCTATGTCGGTATGATGAATCTGATCATGGTAATCTGTATTCTGGGAAAGACGCGGTTTGGCGTGGGAAAAGACTGGAAGAAACTGATGCTTTGTATTTCGCCTCTGGCATATAATTTTGGCACCATGTTGTTTCTGATGGGCAGAGATGACCGGTTTTTCTATCTTTCCTTTCTGGTTTGTCCGTGGGTGCTGGTACTGATGCTGACAGAAAAGCAGAGTGTTGCTGCTCACTCGGTGAATGGCGCTTAGAGGTCCGGGCATGGAAAATTCAAAGAGATCTTGACAACCCATGAAATCGTGCTATAATTGTAAAAAATATTGAGAATGCGAAGACAGGAAGAGTAAGATACAGGAAACACTCAGAGAGAGAGGCAGTATGGTGGAAGCCTCTTGTGCGAAATGGATCGGAAGACCACCCTGGAGCGGCTTTCACACAGCCCGGCTGACCCCGTTACCGGTCAAATGAGTGGTGCATACAACAAGGGTGGAACCGCGGTATTTTGTATATCGTCCCTGAACAGTTTTCGGACTGTTCAGGGATTTTTATTCCCGCGGGCAACGAGCCAAGTGGCTGCCTGCAGACATTTGGCGACTGCCGCGAGGGTCGAAGACCCCGCTGCTTTGCAGCGCTGCAAGTTTGATACCCCGTTGCTTGCAGCAGAGTCTTTGATTAGAAACAAATCAGGAGGAGAATCATATGAAGATCACATTAAAAGACGGAACCATAAAAGAATATGCAGAAAGCAGAGCGGTGATCGATGTTGCCCGTGAGATCAGCGAAGGGCTGGCCCGCGCTGCCTGCGCCGGAGAAGTGGACGGAGAAGTGGTTGATCTGCGCACGGTCCTTGACAAAGACTGTACACTGCAGATTCTGACTGCAAGAGATGAGGCAGGACTTCGGGTGCTGCGCCATACCTGCTCTCACGTGCTGGCAGAGGCGGTGAAAAATCTCTTTCCAGATGCAAAGCTGACCATCGGTCCGGCCATCGATACGGGCTACTATTATGACTTTGATGCGGCTCCTTTCTCCAGAGAAGATCTGGACCGGATTGAAAAAGAGATGAAGAAAATCATCAAAAAAGGGGCAAAACTGGAGAAGTTTACGCTTCCGAGGGAGGAAGCGATCCAGTTTATGGAAGAAAGAGGAGAGTCTTACAAGGTAGAACTGATTCAGGATCTACCAAAAGGCGAGGAGATCTCTTTCTACCGGCAGGGAGAGTTTGTGGACCTGTGTGCAGGGCCGCATTTGATGAGCACCAAAGGAATCAAAGCTTTTAAACTGACTTCTTCCTCCGGGGCGTACTGGAGAGGGGATTCGGATAAGGCAATGCTTCAGAGAATCTACGGAAGTGCCTTTGCGACGAAAGAGGAGCTGGAGGCTTATCTGCAGCATCTGGAGGATATCAAAAAAAGGGATCACAACAAACTGGGCAGAGAGATGGAGCTGTTCACCACAGTGGATGTGATCGGACAGGGACTTCCGCTTCTGATGCCGAAAGGAGCGAAGATGATCCAGACGCTGCAAAGATGGATCGAAGACGAGGAAGACAACAACTGGGGCTATATCCGCACCAAGACTCCTCTGATGGCCAAGAGCGATCTGTATAAGATCTCCGGTCACTGGGACCATTACCAAGAGGGGATGTTCGTGCTGGGGGATGAGAAGAAGGATAAGGAAGTATTTGCACTGCGTCCTATGACCTGTCCGTTTCAGTATTATGTCTACAAAGCAAGTCAGAAATCTTACCGGGATCTGCCTCTTCGCTACGGAGAGACTTCCACGCTGTTTCGCAACGAGGATTCCGGAGAGATGCACGGCCTGACCCGTGTTCGGCAGTTTACGATTTCGGAGGGGCACTTGATCGTTCGTCCGGATCAGATGGTGGAGGAGTTCAAAGGATGCCTTGCGCTGGCAAAAAAATGTCTGACGACCCTGGGGGTAGAAGAGGATGTGACTTATCATCTGTCCAAGTGGGATCCGGACAACCGGGAAAAATACATCGGAGAGCCGGAAGTATGGAATCAGACAGAGCAGCATATTCGTGAGATCCTGCAGGAACTGGAGATTCCTTTCGTGGAAGACATAGGGGAAGCAGCTTTCTATGGACCGAAGGTGGACATCAATGCAAGGAACGTCTATGGAAAAGAAGACACCATGATCACGGTCCAGTGGGATGCGCTTCTGGCAGAACAGTTCGACATGTACTACATTGACCAGAACGGAGAGAAAGTGCGCCCCTATATCATCCACAGAACTTCCATCGGCTGTTATGAAAGAACGCTTGCATGGCTGATCGAAAAGTACGCAGGCATGTTCCCCACCTGGCTGTGTCCGGAGCAGGTAAGAGTTCTTCCGATATCCGACAAGTATCTGGATTATGCGAAAAAAGTCCATGGTCAGTTAAAAGAGAACGGGATTCTTTCCACCGTGGATGAACGGGCAGAAAAGATCGGATATAAGATCCGCGAGGCGAGAATCGCGAAAGTCCCGTATATGCTGGTGGTCGGTGAAAAAGAAGAAGCAGAAGGCAAAGTGGCAGTCAGAAGCCGTTTTCTGGGAGATGAGGGCCAGAAGGAACTGCAGGAATTCATAGATGCGGTGTGCAGGGAGATCCGCACGAAGGAGATTCGCGCGGTCCAGGTACAGGAACAAAAATAATGTTCACACTATAATCATTTTATGAAATAAAAAATCGAAAAAACTGTTGACAACCGACTTTGGTTCTGGTATTATAACAAAGTCGGTTGTGGGACAGTAAATAAAATATGGCGAGATAGCTCAGCTGGCTAGAGCACACGGTTCATACCCGTGGTGTCGAGGGTTCGAGTCCCCCTCTCGCTATTTGATAAGGGGCGGAAAGCGCTGATAACAGCGTTTTCCGCATTCTTTATATTCAGATACAGACAGGAGGCAGGACAATATGAGAGTTGGCATGGGATATGATGTACATCGTCTGGTGGAGGAGCGCAGGCTGATCCTCGGAGGGGTGGAGATTCCTTATGAGAAAGGGCTGCTGGGCCATTCGGATGCAGATGTGCTGGTACATGCGGTCATGGATGCTCTTCTGGGGGCGGCAGCCATGGGGGATATCGGAAAGCATTTTCCGGATACCGATCCGGCCTACAAAGGGATTTCCAGCATGAAGCTTCTGCGGCATGTGGGACATCTTCTGCAGGAGGAAAACTATCAGATCATCAATATCGACGCCACAATCATCGCGCAGAAACCAAAGATGGCGCCGTACATTCCGAAGATGGTGAAAAATGTGGCAGAAGTGCTGGGGCTGGAGACGGATCAGGTAAATATCAAAGCAACAACAGAGGAAGGACTTGGATTTACCGGAAGCGGAGAAGGAATCTCGGCACAGGCGATCTGCTCGCTGCTGCCCATTGCTGCCTATATAGAAGAAGACCGGACCCGGAAAAGAGAGGCATGTGAAAGGTGTGAAGGATGTCCGAACAACTAAAGGAACTGCCGGTTCCCCGTTATCTTCCAAAGGAGCAGAAATTGCGGTCCAGAGAGCTTTATGAAAACGTGTTTCCAGAGGACAGCAGAAGGTTTGTGGATTTCTATTACGAATATAAGACAAGAGATAATGAGATTCTGGCACTGGAAGAAGACGGGCAGATGGTGTCCATGCTTCACCTGAATCCGTATACCATGATTCTGAACGGCTACGAGGTAAAGAGCAATTACATCGTGGCCGTTGCAACCCGGAAGGAATACCGGCACCGGGGATTTATGCGTCTGCTTTTGGAGAAAGCGCTTCGGGACATGGCGGCCCTTGGGATACCTTTTGTTTTCCTGATGCCGGCCAGTGAACTAATCTATGCACCTTATGATTTCGTCTGGATCTGCCGCCATACGGATCTGCCCGGGCGGGTGCTGCAGATGGATGCAGAAAAACAAAATGAGTACCTGGCCATGTGGTATCAGATGTTCTGCAAAAGAGATGCGCGCTATATGGAGAATCAGAAGGCAGAACATCTGGCTGAGGAAGGAGAGATCCCGCCTGTCAAAATTCCGCCTTATATGGCGAGGATTACTGATGTATGCCAGATGCTGCGCCTGGCGGGGAGCAGGCAGGAAAAGACTTTGTATCTGCAGGTAAAGGATCCCGTCATCAAAAAGAATGACGGATACTTTCTATGGCAGGTATCAGAAGAGGAAAGTCGGGCAGAACGTCTTGCGCACAATCCGCCGAGACTGGATTTTGTCCTGACCGTAGGAGAACTTGCGGCCATGATCTTCGGAAGCTTTCGGATCTGCCTGTCGGAGATGGTTTAAGGCTTGACAAAATCTTTGGAATCTCATATGCTATAGTATAGAAAAATGCAGAGAACGGATAGAGTAGTCCTTTTGCTGCTGTTTACGAAGTGAACAGCAACATTTTTGCAGCACCCGCAGAGAGAGACCGTCATCGGCTGAAAGCGGTCTTGGGAGGCGCAGGATGAAAGTGCATCCGGGAGCAGACAGAGGGAACTCATTTTTAGAAAGTATCTCTGTACGCAGGCATGCGTTACATGTGCAGAGTGGAAAGCATAAGCTTTTCAGTAGAGTGGAACCACGGATACCTTCGTCTCTATATGGGAGACGGAGGTTTTTGTTTTATTCCCGCGGGCAACGAGCCAAGTGGCTGCTTGCAGACATTTGGCGACTGC
>OFFY01001158.1_pt1 | contig 23434 bp, 24 predicted proteins | sample 1521481 | NCBI WGS metagenome assembly OFFY01 (sample SAMEA3504117, study PRJEB24116) | mouse gut metagenome | biome: mouse gut; feature: mouse-associated habitat; material: faeces | place: Denmark | collected 2011
AAGTTTCATTATCTCTATCAGAGCGATACCCTTACCGGTTTTTTGCATCCGGCAGAGCCTTATACGCCTTACCGCGTTAGTGGGCCGCTTGTAAGAATATGCGGTCAGACCGTTTCACCGCGCCTTGAGACGCGGCCAATATCACATCCTTACAGGGAGAGTGCAGGCCACCCGTTCCCTGTTATACGGGTAGTCCTGGCTCCCCAAAAAGCTCCGCGGCCTGCCTCATGTTCTCCACGATGGACACCGAGAAGGGGCACCGCTTCTCACAGGCCCCGCAGGCCACGCACTCCCCGGCGTGGTGGGGAAGGACCGCGTAGTGCTCCCGCACCGTCTCGGGCACCCCGCCTTGGGCCTTGGCCAGGTTGAGGAACTTGGTCACCGACGCCACGTCGATGCCCTGGGGACAGGGGGCGCAGTGGCCGCAGTACATGCAGTGGCCCTCCCAGCTGATCTTGGGCATGGCGGCGAAGGCGGCGGCGTAGTCCTTTTCGCTGTCCGGAGCGTCCTCATAGGCGGCGCAGGTTTCCAGCTCCTTTACTGTCCGGGCCCCCGCCATGACGCAGGCCACTCCGGGCCGGGTGAGGGCGTAGTGCAGGCACTGGAAGGGGGTAAGGGCCACCCCGGCGGGGGAGCATTGGCTGAGCAGGTCGCCGCCGCCGAAGGCCTTCATCACCGTGACGCCTACCCCCTGGCGCTGGCAGCTCTCATACAGGGCCTGGCGCTGAGGGTCCATGTTCACCAGCTTGTGCGCATATGCCGACTCTGCCCACAGCTGTTCCACGTCCTCGCCCGCGGGCTGGAGGTCGTAACAGGGGTTGACGCTGAACATGAGCACGTCGATGAGCCCGCTGTCCGCCGCCGCCTGGCCCACCTCCGGGTTGTGACTGGATAGGCCGATGCAGCCGATCTTTCCCGCGGCTTTCAGCTCCTTGGCGTAGGCCATCACAGGGCCGTTGACTATCTCGTTCCAGTCGGACAGAGCATCGGAGTAGTGGATCATGCCGATGTCGATGAAGCTGGTGTCCAGCAGGCGGAGCATGTCCTCAAAGCCAGCCTTTACCTTTGTGATGTCCCGGGTGCGCAGGTACTGGCCCTTCTCCCAGATGGAGCACAGGTGGGACTGGAGGACAAACTTGTCTCGGCGGCCCTTCATGGCACGGCCCAGATTGGCCCTCATCTCCGGATTGGGGGAGTACAGGTCGATGCAGTTGACGCCCAGCTGCTCCATCTTGTCCACGAACGCCAGGACCTGCTCATAGCTCTTGTCCACCAGGCCCTCGCAGCCCATGGCGATCTCGCTGACCGACAACCCGGTGCGGCCCAATGTACGGTAGTTCATGGGATTCCTCCTTACTTTTGAATGGAGCCATCTTATCACTTGAAGCCGGGTTTAAGTCAAGAGGGAGTTTCCCCGTGCGTTGACGGAAAAGGCGGGCGGTGATATAATTCAGAGCGGCAGAGTTGAATTATGGTTGTCCGGCGCTGACCAACCCAAGCAGCAGCAAGTGAGCGGGATAAAAGATGTACCACAGGTACTTGTCCCCCGGAAAAGCGGGACCCTTCTTTCCATTGTAGAAAAAAGTAAAGGCCACCCCAAGCAGAGGCCCCACAGCATTGACGCACAGCATATGAAACCAGCGATAAGTAAACAACTGCTCAGAGAAGAACATCCAGATCAATCTGTACCGGACCAGGGGCATGAGGAACAGCCACAGCAAGGCCTTTTTCCGGACCGGCCACTGTTCGGTGAGATAAAAGACCAGAATGAACAGGATGTAGCGCCCTTTGCCCTCAGCAAGCGCGAAGTGTTCAGCGGCAATTACCACCCCGGCGGCCAGAACATACCCCAGTCCCGCCCGCTTTTCGTTGCCCCAGTCCATCAGACGCAGAGTAAGCAGGCCCAGCAGCAGAGTGAACATGATGTTTCCGTGGAAACCGAACAGGAGATAGTAGGGCCACTCAGCCAGACAGGCAAAGACCAACAGCCGCAGAGCATACCTTTTAAGATTCCGGGTGTGCCGGTAGCCGTTGGCGATGGAGAACAGGAAGATGGGGGCGGCGATGCGTCCGATGTAATCGGTGGCTCGCTGAAGGACCAGCAGCGCCGGGACCGTCTCAGCGTTGGGGAAGAAGAGCACCTCCACTGTCAGCGCCAGGGGCCAGACGTGGGTGAGGTGGTCCCACAGCATGGACAGTAGGGCGATGGTTTTCAAGGCGAAAAAGCTCATAATAAATCAAATTCCTTTCTGTATCAGATACAGGGAGAATACCAGATATTTCTTACAAAAAAGCGGATAAGTTCCTTACAAATCTCTGACATTTCAGGAGGTCTCCTATGAACATCCAATGGTATCCAGGCCACATGACCAAGACCCGGCGGCAGATCGAGGCCGACCTGAAGCTGGTGGACATCGTGGTGGAAATCATCGACGCCCGCATCCCGGCGTCCAGCCGCAACCCGGATATCGACGCCATCTGCGCCGGCAAGCCCCGGCTCATCGTCCTCAACCGGGCGGACCAGGCCGACCCCGCCCAGAACAGGGCCTGGGGGGCGTGTTTCCGGAGTCAGGGCCGCTCCGTCCTGGAGACCGACGCCCGCTCCGGCCGGGGGATCAACCAGTTTTCGGCGGTGGTTCAGGAGGTGCTCAAGGACCAGATCGCCAGGTGGCGGGAGAAAGGTCAGACCGGCCGGCCCGTCCGGGCCATGGTGGTGGGGGTGCCCAATGTGGGCAAGTCTACCTTTATCAACAAGGTGGCCAGAAAGAAGTCCGCCAAGGCGGGCGACCGCCCCGGCGTCACCCGGGGCAAGCAGTGGGTCCATGTGGACCAGGGGCTGGACCTGCTGGACACCCCGGGTATCCTGTGGCCCAAGTTTGAGGACGAGGCCACCGGCATGAACCTGGCCTACACCGGGGCGGTGAAGGACGAGATCATGGATGCGGAGACTCTGGGCTGTCACTTCATGGCGCTGCTGGGGGAGCGCTACCCCCGGGCCCTCATGGATGGCTATAAGCTCTCTGAGCTCCCCGCCCGGGAGGAGGGGGAGAACGACGCGGCCTGGGGATATCGGCTGCTCCAAGCCGCCGCCGCCAAGCGGGGAATGCGTATTTCCGGCGGGGAGGTGGACACCGAGCGCATGGCCCGGGTCCTCCTGGACGAGTACCGGGGAGGCAGGCTGGGGCGGTTTACCCTGGAGCTTCCGGAGGGAATGTGACGATGGACTTTTGGCAGTATGAAAAAGAAGCGGCCGCAGAGGGCTATGCCGCCGTCTGCGGCTGCGACGAGGCGGGGGCGGGGCCGCTGGCCGGCCCGGTGTACGCCGCGGCGGTGATCCTGCCCCTTGGAGAGGATATCCCCGGCCTGGACGACTCCAAAAAGCTGTCGGAGAAGCGCCGTGAAGCGCTTTTCCCTGTCATTCAGGAGAGGGCCCTGGCCTGGTCGGCGGCTTTTGTCAGCGCGGAGGAGATCGACAAAACGGATATCCTCAGCGCCCGGATGCGCGCCATGCAGCTGGCCATCGGCGGGCTGAACCTGAAGCCGGATTTCGCGCTGATTGACGGCAACCGGGACCACGGCAGGAGCGCGGCCATTACAACCTCGCACCGCTGTATTATAAAGGGGGACAGCTTGTCGGCCTCCGTGGCCGCGGCCTCCGTCCTGGCCAAGGTGAGCCGGGACCGTTTTATGCGGGAGATGGCGGCGAAGTACCCGGAGTACCGCTTTGACAGGCACAAGGGCTACGGCACCAAGCTCCACTATGCGCTGCTGCGGGAGTACGGCCCCTGCCCCATCCACCGGAGGACCTTTCTGAAAGGAATGGCGCCATGAGCGGCCGGGACAGTCGGCTGCTGGGCCGGTGGGGGGAGGACTTGGCGGCGGAGTATCTGCGCCGCAAGGGGTATCGCATCCTCGCCGCCAATTGGAGATGCCGCCTCGGGGAGCTGGACCTCGTGGCGGAGGACGGGACGTACCTCTGCTTTGTGGAGGTCAAGCTGCGGAAAAACGCCGCCTACGGCCCGGCGGCCGCCTTTGTGGACCGGCGCAAGCAGGAGAAGCTGCGCGCCGCCGCCATGCTCTACCTGTCCCGGCACCCCACGGACCTCCAGCCCCGGTTCGACGTTGTTGAGATATACGCTCCCCAGGGAGTGGAGACGGAAAAACCGGAGCTTTTTCAACTGGAAGACGCCTTTTGACCCCAAAATCTCTTGACCCGGGGGAGAAAAGCTGGCATAATAGGACCCATCAATGATTAAAGTGAGGAAGGATTACTATGCGGTATATCAGCACGCGGGACAATACCATACAGTATTCCGCCGCCCAGGCTATTACTCAGGGGCTGGCCAGAGACGGCGGGCTGCTGACTCCCTTCTTCATCCCCAAGCTGCCGGGCAAGGCGCTGGAGGACCTACGGGATATGGCCTATCAGCAGCGGGCAGTGTATGTGATGAAGCAGTTTCTGGATGAATTTTCCGTGAAGGAGCTCACCAATTTTGTCAACGCCGCCTACGGCCCGGACAAGTTCGATACCCCGGCGGTGGCCCCCGTTCATACGGTGGACGGCGACACCCACTGCCTGGAGCTGTGGCACGGCCCCACCTGCGCCTTCAAGGATATGGCCCTGCAGATGCTGCCCCACCTGCTCACCGCCTCCCTGATTAAGACAGAGGAGGAAAAGACGGCCTGTATCCTGGTGGCCACTTCGGGCGACACGGGCAAGGGGGCCCTGGAGGGCTTCAGGGACGTGCCCCGGACCAAAATTCTGGTGTTCTACCCCAAGGACGGGGTGTCTGAGGTCCAGAAGCTGCAGATGGTCACCCAGGAGGGGGACAACGTGGGCGTGGCCGCCGTGGCGGGCAACTTTGACGATGCCCAGACCGGGGTGAAGGAGCTGTTCTCCGACGAGGACGTCCGCCGGGAGCTGGCCGAGAAGGGCTGTTTCTTCTCCTCCGCCAACTCCATTAACTGGGGCCGGGTGCTGCCCCAGATCGTCTATTACATCTCCGCCTACTGCGACCTGCTCCGGGATGAGAAGATCACCCCCGGACAGGCGGTGAACGTCTGCGTCCCCACCGGCAACTTCGGCAACATCCTGGCCGCCTGGTATGCCCGGGAGATGGGCCTGCCCATCAACCAGCTCATCTGCGCCTCCAACAGCAACAACGTGCTTACCGACTTCATCCGGGAGGGGGTCTACGACCGCAACCGGACCTTCTACAACACCATCTCTCCCTCCATGGACATCCTGATTTCCTCCAACCTGGAGCGGCTGCTCTACTCCCTCACTCAGGACACGGCGGAGGTGAGAGGATACATGGCCCAGCTGGCCGAGACAGGCCGGTATCAGGTGAGCGACAGGGTAAAGACCAAGCTGCAGAAGCGGTTCAAGGGCTATTTCTGCGGCGACCGGGAGACCCAGCGGATGATCCGCGCCATGTTCGACCGATACGGCTACCTCATCGACACCCACACCGCCGTGGCTTTCTCCGCCCTGGGGCAGTACCGGCAGGAGACCGGGGACGACGCCCCCGCAATCGTGGCCTCCACCGCCAGTCCCTTCAAGTTCTGCGCCAGCGTCTTGGAGGCCCTGGGGGAGCTTGCCCCCGCCTCCGGCCTGGACGCTCTGGACCAGCTCTCCGCCCGGACGGGCCAGCCCGTCCCAGCCCCTCTGGCCGGGCTGCGGGATAAGGCGGTCCGGTTCACCCAAGTGGTGGAGAAGGACCACATGCTGGACGCGGTGCGGTCCTTGCTGGAGTGAGCCCATGGCCCTGTACGCCATAGGAGACACCCACCTGTCCTTGGCCTGCGACAAGCCCATGGACGTGTTCGGCGGCAGGTGGGACGGATATGTGGACAAACTGCGGGAGGGCTTTCAGGCTACGGTGTCCCCTGAGGACACCGTGGTGGTCTGCGGGGACGTGTCCTGGGGTATGAGCCTGGAGGAGGCGAAAGCGGATTTTGCCTTTCTGAACGCTCTTCCCGGGGGACGGAAGCTGCTGCTCAAGGGCAACCACGACTACTGGTGGACCACCGCGTCCAAGATGAAAGCGTTTTTTAAGGAGAACGGCTTTGCCACCCTGGACATCCTTCACAACAACTGCCATTTCTACGGGGAGGCCGCCCTGTGCGGCACCCGGGGCTGGTTCTACGAGGAGGATCGGGGGGAACACTCCGCTAAAATCTTCAACCGGGAGCTGATCCGGCTGGAGGCGTCGCTGAAGGCGGCGGGGGAGCGGGAGAAGCTGTGCTTTCTCCACTACCCGCCCCTGTACCAGGGCTACCGATGCGGGGAGATCATCGGCCTGATGGAGCGGTACGGGGTAAAGCTGTGTTGCTACGGCCACCTCCACGGGGGGAGCCACCGGCTGGCCGTCACCGGACAGCGGGGAGATGTGGAATACCGCCTTGTCGCCGCCGACTATGTGGGCTTTACGCCCGTCAAATTGCTGCCCTAAAGCCTTGCTTCCCTTGCAAAAGGAAATAATCTGGAAAATTTTCAAAAAAAGACTGTTCAAACCGCCGCGTATCTGATAGAATATCGTGGCGAAAGTAAAAGGGCCCCTCCGCCGGCCGTTCCGGAGGCGGGACCGACAGGAGGAAATTGTACAAATGAAGGTCACCAGTGTTGAGAAGAAAGAGAAGAGCACCGTAGAGCTCACCATCCAGGTGGAGGCCGACGTTTTTGAGGCGGCCATCCAGAAGGTCTATCTGAAAAACCGCGGCCGCATCAACGTCCCCGGCTTCCGCAAGGGCAAGGCCCCCCGGAAGATTATCGAGGGTATGTACGGTTCCGGCGTGTTCTACGAGGACGCCATCAACGAGTGCTATCCGGCCGCCTATGAGCAGGCCGTGAAGGAACAGGGCCTGGACGATGTGGGCTACCCCAAAATGGAGATCGTGGAGGCGGGCAAGGAGGGCTTTACCTTCAAGGCGCTGGTTTCCGTCCGTCCCGAGGCCAAGCTGGGCGAGTACAAGGGCCTGACTGCCCCCAAGGAGAAGGTCGAGGTCACCGAGGAGGACATCGACGGGGAGCTCAAGCCCTATATCGACCGGGCCACCCGTCTGGTCAGTGTGAAGCGCAAGGCCAAGAAGGGCGACACCGCCGTCATCGACTTTGAGGGCTTCGACAACGGCGCCCCCTTCGAGGGCGGCAAGGGCGAGAACTACGATCTGAAGCTGGGCGCGGGTATGTTTGTCCCCGGCTTTGAGGAGCAGGTCGTGGGCATGAAGGCCGGCGAGGAGAAGGACATCGACATCACCTTCCCCGAGGACTACCATGCCGACCTGGCCGGCAAGGCTGTTGTATTCCATGTGAAGGTCAACGAGGTGAAGGAGTCCCAGGCCCCCGAGGTGGACGACGAGTTTGCCAAGGACGTGTCTGAGTTCGATACCCTGGCCGATTTCCGCAAGGACCTGGGGGAGAAGCTGCAGCAGCGTAAGGAGGCCCAGGCCAAGAGCGACTTTGAGAACGCCGTTCTGGAGCAGCTGGTGGAGAACATGGAGTGCGAGATTCCCGATGGAATGGTGGAAGCCCAGACCGACCGGCTGATGGACGACTACGCCATGCGCCTGCAGAGTCAGGGTATCCCCATGGACCAGTATATGTCCATGATGGGTATGACCCCCGAGGTGATGCGCGCCTCCGCCAAGCCTGCCGCCCTGAAGCAGGTGCAGGTGGAGCTGGCCCTTACCGCCGTGGCCAAGGCGGAGGGGATCGAGGTGTCCGATGAGGAGTGCGAGGCCGAGGTGGCTAAGCTGGCCGAGCAGTATAAGATGGAGGCCGACCAGGTGAAAGCCATTGTCACCACGGACAGCCTGAGAAAGGACCTGTCCTTGCGCAAGGCGAACGATGTGGTCATCTCCAGCGCCAAGGAGGGCAAGGCAAAGAAGAAAGCCGCCTCTGGCAAGAAAGAAGACGCGGGTGAGGAGAAGCCCAAGCGCAGCCGTGCCAAGAAGGCCGAGGAGTCCAAAGAGGAAGCGGCCGAGTAATGAAAGCACACGTCCCGGGGCGGCCCGTTCCGCCCCGGGCGTAAGAATATCACAAGGAATGAATTTCCAGCGGTGTGGGTATACTCTGGTATCCCACTGAAAAAAGGAGTGTTTTTATGAGCTTAGTTCCCTATGTAGTAGAGCAGACCAACCGGGGCGAGCGTTCCTACGACATTTTCTCCCGCCTGCTTAACGACCGGATTGTCATGCTGTCCGAGGAGGTCAACGACACCACCGCCTCTCTGGTGGTTGCCCAGCTGCTGTACCTGGAGGCCCAAGACCCGGATAAGGACATCCAGTTCTATATCAACAGCCCCGGCGGCTCTGTCACGGCGGGCATGGCCATCTACGACACCATGCAGTATATCAAGTGCGACGTGTCCACCATCTGCATCGGCATGGCGGCCTCCATGGGGGCCTTCCTGCTGTCCTCCGGAGCCAAGGGCAAGCGTCTGGCTCTGCCCAACGCCGAAATTATGATCCATCAGCCCTCCGCCGGCACACAGGGCCAGATCACCGATATGGCCATCCATCTGCGCCGGCTGGAGATCATCAAGACCCGGATGAACCGCATCCTGTCCGAAAACACCGGCAAGCCTATTGAGGTGGTCACCGCCGACTGCGAGCGGGACAACTTCATGACCGCTCAGGAGGCCATGGAGTACGGCCTGGTGGATAAGGTGCTGGACAAACGGTAAGAGATTGAAATTGAGGTACTGCCATGGCAAGAAATGAGGAAAAAAGAATACGGTGTTCCTTCTGCGGCAAGCATCAGGATCAGGTAAAGCGGATCATCGCCGGTCCGGGCGTGTATATCTGCGATGAGTGCGTGGGCCTGTGCATGGCGGCCATGGGGGAGGACGCCCTTTTCCTGGAGGGCGACGGAGCCCAGTTCCCCGGGGAAATCCCAGACGTCATCCCCACACCCAAGGAGATACACGCCGTTCTGGACCAGTATATCATCGGCCAGAAGAAGGCCAAGGTGGCCCTGTCGGTGGCGGTATACAACCACTACAAGCGCATCTATTTCGGCGGAGCGGAGGATGTGGAGCTGCAGAAGAGCAACATTCTGCTTATGGGCCCCACCGGCTGCGGCAAGACCCTCTTTGCGCAGACTCTGGCGCGGGTGCTGAAGGTGCCCTTCGCCATTGCCGACGCCACCACTCTCACAGAGGCCGGCTATGTGGGCGACGACGTGGAGAATATCCTGCTGCGTCTGGTTCAGGCCGCCGACTACGATGTGGAGTTGGCCGAGCGGGGCATCATCTACATCGATGAGATGGATAAGATCGCCAGGAAGAGCGAGAACACTTCCATCACCCGTGACGTGTCCGGCGAGGGCGTGCAGCAGGCGCTTTTGAAAATTCTGGAGGGCACCGTGGCCAACGTCCCCCCCCAGGGCGGACGGAAGCACCCCCACCAGGAGTTCATCCAGATCGACACCCGCAACATCCTGTTTATCTGCGGCGGGGCTTTCGATGGCATTGATAAGATCATCGAGCACCGGCTGGATAAGCGCTCCCTGGGCTTCGGCGCGGAGATTCAGAGCCGCAAGGAGCGCAACATGGGCGAGCTGATGAAGGAAATCCAGCCCCAGGACCTGCTTAAGTACGGCATCATCCCCGAGCTGGTGGGCCGTATGCCGGTGCTGACGACGCTGGAGTCACTGGACCGCGGCCAGATGGTCCGTATCCTCACTGAGCCCAAGAACGCCCTGGTCAAGCAGTACAAGGTGCTGCTGGACTACGATCAGGTGGAGCTGGAGTTCGCCCCAGAGGCGTTGGAGGCGGTGGCCGAGCGGGCAGTGGAGCGGGAGATCGGCGCCCGCGGCCTGCGGGCCATCCTGGAGGAGGTCATGAATCAGATCATGTACGATATCCCCTCCGATCCCACCATCGTCAAGGTGATTATCACCGAGAGCTGCGTCAGGGACGGGGCGGGGCCGGAGCTGGTCCGGGACCCGGAGCGTACCCAGCGGCCCAAGCTGGGAAAGGCCGCCGTCCAGGTAGAGAAATCCGGTCCGAACGGCCGCTATGGCCACGCAGGTTGAGATAAAATATATCCAGACGTCCCGCGGCACCCCCACAGCGGGGCGCGGGGCGTCTGTGTTATCCCCCGAAAGGAAGTGAACGACTATGTCCAAAGAGTGGGACATTCTCCACACCAGTACCATGCCCGTTATCGCCCTGCGGGGGCTGACGGTCTTTCCCAACGTGCTGATCCACTTTGAGGTGGCCCGGGAGGCCTCCGTGCGGGCGCTGGAGGCGGCCATGACCGCCGGCAGCCCGGTATTTCTGGTGGGCCAGAAGGACATCGGGGTGGAAAAGCCCGGGGCAGACGACCTGTATCAGGTGGGCACTATCTCCAACATCCGGCAGATTCTCCGTATGCCCGGAGATAATGTGCGGGTAATGGTGGAGGGGGCTGCCCGGGGCAGTCTGCTCCAGCTGCTGGGCACCGAACCCCATCTGGAGGCGGAGGTACGGGAAATTCAGGAGGCCTCCGTCCGGGAGAGCGCCCGGACAGAGGCCCTGATGCGCTCCGCCTATGAGCTGTTTCAGGACTACGCCGAGCTGTCTCCCAAGCTGTCCCCCGATCTGATCGTCCATGTGCTGGCCAGCCAGGACCCGGGCCACATCGCCGACTATATCGCCCAGAACATCCCCATGCGCAACAGCGACAAGCAGTCCATCCTGGAGGAGCTGCGCCCCGTCAGACGGCTGGAGAAGCTCTACCGCCTGCTGGAGCGGGAGGTGGAGATTCTCACCCTGGATCAGGAAATCCAGGAGCGGGCCAAGGAGCAGGTGAACGAGAACCAGCGGGACTACTACCTCCGGGAGCAGCTGAAGGCCATCCAGGCCGAGCTGGGGGAGGAGGCCGACGAGATTGAGGAGTACCGGGAGAAAATTGCCAAGGCTAAGCTCCCTGACCAGGTGCGGGAGAAGCTGAACCGCGAGCTGGGCCGTCTGACCAAGCAGTCCTACAGCTCCTCGGAGAGCACCGTCCTGCGCAACTACCTGGACATCTGCCTGGAGCTGCCCTGGGGCAAGACCACCAGGGAGAAGGTCAACGTTGCCGCCGTGAACAAAGCGCTGGATCAGGACCACTTCGGTCTGGACAAGGTGAAAAAGCGGGTGCTGGAGTTCGTGGCCGTCCGCCAGCTTGCCCCAGAGCTGAAGGGGCAGGTCATCTGTCTGGTGGGCCCGCCAGGAGTGGGCAAGACCTCCATCGCCATGTCCATGGCGCGGGCCATGAACCGGAAGCTGGCCCGCATCTCTCTGGGCGGCGTCAGCGACGAGGCGGAAATCCGCGGTCACCGCAAGACCTATGTGGGAGCCATGCCCGGCCGGATCATCACCGCCATCAACCAGGCCCAGAGCTGCAACCCCCTCATCCTTCTGGATGAGATTGACAAGCTGGGCTACGACCACCGGGGGGACCCCTCCTCGGCGCTGCTGGAGGTGTTGGACGGGGAGCAGAACTCCACCTTCCGGGACAACTTTTTGGAAATTCCCTTTGACCTGTCTCAGGTCATGTTCATTACAACCGCCAACACCACCGACACCATCCCCCGGCCCCTGCTGGACCGGATGGAGGTCATTGAGCTGTCCAGCTACACCGACGAGGAGAAGGTGCAGATCGCCAAAAAGCACCTGCTGCCCAAGGAGCTGAAGCGCCACGGGCTGACCAAGGCGCAGCTTAAGCTGACCGACGGCGCCTTGCGGGAGATGATCGCCGCCTACACCCGGGAGTCGGGGGTCCGTATTCTGGAGCGCCGGCTGGCCGCCATCTGCCGAAAGGCCGCCATGAAGGTGGTGGCAGAGGATATAAAGGCTATCCGCATGACAGAAAAAGACCTGGAGGAGTATTTGGGCGCGCCGCGCTACCACCCTGAGCGCCAGGCTCTGGAGGAGCGCGTGGGCGTAGTCAACGGTTTGGCCTGGACCAGCGTGGGGGGCGAGCTGCTGGAGGTGGAGGTAAACGTGGTCCCCGGCTCCGGCAAGGTGGAGCTCACTGGCAACCTGGGCGACGTGATGAAGGAGTCGGCCCACGCCGCTTTGAGCTTTATCCGCAGCCGGGCCGACCAGCTGAATGTCCCCGCCGACTTCTACAAGGAGAAGGATATCCACGTCCACTTCCCCGAGGGGGCAGTCCCCAAGGACGGCCCCTCCGCCGGCATCGCCATTACAACAGCGATGGTGTCCGCCCTCACCGGGGTGTCCGTGCGCCGGGGGATCGCCATGACCGGCGAGGTCACACTCCGGGGGCGGGTCCTGCCCATCGGCGGCTTGAAGGAAAAGACTATGGCCGCCTTCCGCAGCGGCGTCAAGACGGTGATTATCCCCGCCGACAACGCCAAGGACCTGGAGGAGATCGACCAGACGGTGCGCAAGGCCCTCCAGTTTATTCTGGTGGAGCGGGCGGACCAGGTGCTCTCCCACGCCATGAACCGCCCGGTGGAGGCCGCCGCGCCCCGCCGCAGGGGCCGTCCCAGAAAGAGCGAGGCTCTGCCTGATCTGCCCCCCGCGGCCAAGGGGAAAGGCGGATCCCGTCTGAGCCAATAAGGAGGCCCATATGCCTGTCAATCTACAGAAAGCGGAGTTCGTGCTGTCCGCCGTCTCCCCGAAAAACTTTATCCAGGACGGCCGGCCCCAGGTGGCCTTTGCGGGGCGGTCCAACGTGGGCAAATCCTCGGTTATCAACCGGCTACTGGGGAGGAAGAACTTCGCCCGGGTGGGGGCCGCTCCAGGAAAGACCGTCCATGTGAACTACTTTGACATCGACGGGGCGTTTTACCTGGTGGACCTGCCTGGCTACGGCTACGCCAAGGTGTCCAAGGCGGAGCGGGATCGGTGGGGAAGGCTGATGGAGGACTACTTCGCCCGGCCCGACCTGCTCACCCTGGGGGTGATGATCGTGGACTCCCGCCACAAGCCTACCGCAGACGACTGCACCATGTTCCGGTGGTTCAAGGACACCGGATGCCCCCTGGTCATCGTGGCTAACAAGCTGGATAAGCTGAAAAAGAGCGAGATTGAGGGAAACCTCCAGCGCATCCGGGACACCTTGGAGCTGGGGGAGGAGGACATGGTGATTCCCTTCTCCGCCGAGAAGGGGACCGGCCGGGAGGAGCTGCTGTCAGCCATCTTTGCGGGGATAGAATAGAGCAACGCGGCGGCCTCCATAGGGGGTCGCCGTTCTCTGTGACTTCTTCGGAATTTAACTTGTCTTTTTCCGGACAAACTGTTATAATAACAGGAAAGATAAACTTAAAATGGGGAGGTGGGCCCTTGGAGGCACCCATTTACCACCTGGAAGGGGTGGTGAAGGCGAAGGAGGAAAGCATGGGGGACTTTGTGGGTCCACTGGACCTGATCCTCCACCTGCTGAGCAAGAACAAGCTGGAGATCAAGGATATCCAGATCGCCCTCATCCTGGACCAGTATATGGAGTGGATGAATCAGCGCCGCGAGCTTGACCTGGAGATAGCCAGCGAGTTCGTAACCATGGCCTCCCACCTGGTGTACATCAAGACCCGGATGCTGCTGTCCATCCACGACGAGGAGGCCATGAGCGAGATGGAACAGCTCATCGCCACTCTGGAGGCCCACCAGCGCAACGAGAACTATCTGAAGATCAAGGCGGTGATCCCCGCTCTGGACGGCCGGTATCAGATCGGCCGGGACTACCTGACCAAGGTGCCCGAGGCGGTCCAGCCGGATAAAATATACCGTTATGTCCACGACAGAACCGACCTGCTCAGGGCCGTGACCGACGTGCTGGGCCGGCTGGACAACAAGCTGCCTCCGCCGGTGTCCGCCTTTCAGGGTATCGTGGGCCGGGAGCCATACCCCGTGGCCGACAAGGCGGGGGAGATTATCAAGCGGCTGATTGCTTTCGGCGTCACCCGATTTCGGGCCCTGTTCAAGGGCAGCCGCAGCCGGTCGGAGGTGGTAGCTACTTTCCTGGCCGTGTTGGAGCTGTGCAAGGCCCGCCGCCTGCACCTGGCGGGCACCGAGTCGGACTGCACCGTCACCTGCACCCGGGAGGAGGGCGCAGTGGAGTTTACGTCGGAGAATTATTGATGAAAGAGGGTGCCCCCGATGGAGGTAAAAGAGTTGGAATCTGCCCTGGAGGGGGTGCTGTTCGCCGCCGGGGAGCCGGTGGCGGTGGAGCGGCTGTGCCTGGGCCTTGAGGTGGACCGGCCTACCCTGGACGCGGTGGCCCAGCGGCTGATGGACCAATATAGCTACGACCGCCGCGGTATCCGTCTGGTCAAGCTGGATACCAGCTATCAGCTGTGCTCCGCGCCGGAATTTGCCGGCTACGTCCGCAAGACGCTGGAGAGCCGCAAGCCGGCCCGGCTGTCTCAGCCGGCGTTGGAGGTGCTGGCCATCATCGCCTACTACCAGCCCGTCACCCGGGCCTATGTGGATCAGGTGCGGGGGGTGGACAGCTCCTACACCATGGGACTGCTGCTGGAGCGGGAGCTCATTGAGGAGGCGGGCCGTCTGGCCGTCCCCGGCCGGCCCATGCAGTTCCGGACCACCAAAAACTTCCTGCGCTCCTTTGGTCTGTCCAGCCTGGACGAGCTGCCCGAACTGCCGGGACCGTCTCAAGAGGGCAGTCAGATGACCCTGGAGCTGGAGGCCAGCCTTCAGCGTCTCCGGGAAGCGGAGGTGCTGGAGGAGACCCCGCCGGAGCCCCCGGCAGAGGGGACATGAGGGCCGTTTACATCCTGACCGCCGTGGCGCTGGTCCTGTTCCTCATCGGACAGGTCCGGGTGGGCGGTCGGGCGGAGTTCAATGCCCAGGGCTTTTTCCTCTGGGTCCGGCTGGGCCTGTTTCAAATCAAAATTCTTCCCATGTCCCCAAAAGAGGAAAAGTCCGCAAAGCCCCGAAGGCCGAAGAAAAAAAAGGACCCCCAAAAGCCCAAAAAGGAGAAGGAGCCCGTACCGCTCCCGGAGAAGATCGGCGGGGCGCTGGAGTATGCCCAGGAGCTGCTGCCCGTAGTCCTGGAGGCGGGGAGAGGCATGTGGCGGGGCCTGCGGGTGGATACGCTGGAGCTGGAGCTGACCGCCGGCGGGGGCGACCCGGCGGACGCGGCCATGCTCTACGGCCAGGCCAACGCCGCACTGGGGGCGCTGTGGCGTCCCTTGACCGAGGCTTTCCATGTAAAGGAGGGCTCCGCACGGGTGAAGCTGGACTTCGATGCCCCAGGTACGACGGTGTACGGCACGGCGGCCCTGTCCATCAAGATCGGGACGGTGACCTGGATCGGTCTGCGGGCGGGGGTAAAGGCCTTGACAGGTGTACTTGCCGCGAGAAAGCGGCTGAAACTAAAACGGAGAAAGGCGGCATGACCGATGGAACAGGAGAAGAAGAACCCTCTCAGCGAGCTGATGAAAACAACGATGGAGCATGTCAAAACCATGGCGGACGCCAATACCATCATTGGGACTCCCATCCATGCGGAGGGCGTCACCCTGATCCCCGTGTCCCGCATGTCCTTTGGCGTGGGCGGCGGCGGCTCGGAGTTCACCACCAAGAGCGCTCCCGTTAAGGACGGCTTCGGCGGCGGCTCCGCCGCCAGCGCCAAGCTGGAGCCGGTGGCATTTCTCGTTGTCCGGGAGGACGGCAGCGTGAAGCTGCTCCCGGTGGCCCCGCCCCCCGCCACCACCGTGGACCGGGTCATCGAGACAGTGCCCGAGGTGGTGGACAAGGTGACCGGCTTCATTGAGAAGCAGCAGGAGAAGAAGGCCCGGAAGGAGGCCGAAGAGGACTTCGCCGAGTAGGCCGCGGAAAAACAAAAATTTCCCTGGAAATAACGGAGAAAAGCCGCTCCATACTATTGCTATCCGCAAAAAAGAAGGTGGCAAATGTTGAAGCGACTTTTTTCTGCGCTCCTGATTGTGGAGCTGCTGTGGTGTACCTTACCCACTGTCCGTGCGGAGGGAACCGTGAAAATCTCCGCCGCGGCCGCGGTGCTGATGGACGCCGGCACCGGCCGGGTGCTCTGGGAGCGGGACAGCCATACGCCCCGGCTCATTGCCAGCACCACCAAGCTGATGACCGCCCTGGTGGCTCTGGAGTCGGGGCACGGCTTGGAGGAGATGGTCACCATTGCCCCTGAGTGGGCGGGGGCGGAGGGCTCCTCCATCTACCTGCGCCCGGGGGAGGAGGTCACCCTGGAGACCTTGCTCTACGGCCTGCTTCTCCGCTCAGGCAACGACGCCGCCCTGGCCATCGCCGGATACTGCGGGGGGACGGTGGACAGCTTTGTCTCCCAGATGAACCAAAAGGCCAGGGAACTGGGCATGAAGGATACCGGCTTTGCCAACCCCAACGGCCTGGACGCCGAGGGGCACCGCTCCAGCGCCTACGACATGGCCGTTTTAGCCCGGGCCTGCCTGGAAAACGAGACCCTGGCCAAAATCGCCGCCACGAAATCCATCACACTGGGCGTCCGCACCTTTACCAACCACAACAAGCTGCTGTGGCGGTACGAGGGCTGTTTGGGACTGAAAACGGGCTACACCAAGGAGGCGGGCCGCACCCTGGTCTCCGCCGCCAGACGGGACGGGCTTACCCTGATCTGCGTCACCCTCAACGCCCCCAGCGACTGGGCGGACCACACCGCGCTCCTGGACTGGGGCTTTGCCAATTACGAGGCCCGTTCCCTGTCCGGGACAGGGGAGCGAATCGGATACTTGCCTGTCTCCGGAGGTCTGGCCCCTGCCTGCCCCGTCGAGATGGCTGCCGGCCTCACCGCCGCCCTGGCCCCCGGCGAGAAGCCGGAGCGGGTCTGGGAGCTGTCCGAAGCGGTGCTGACCGCCCCGGTAGTCAAGGGGACCCAAGTGGGCGAGATTATATATTATGTAAATCAAAAGGAGCTGGCCAGAGTGCCGCTGGTCACTGGCCGGGATATTCCTGATTGTTCAGCGCCGAAGGGAGGAGGGTGGCTTTGGAGGAGCGTATTCAAAAACTGATTTCCGCCTGCGGGCTGGCCTCCCGGCGGGCGGCGGAGGAGTGGATCGCCGCCGGGCGGGTGACGGTCAACGGCGAAAAGGCCCGCCTGGGGGACCGGGCGGACCTGGACCGGGACACCGTCCTGGTGGACGGGAAGCCTCTGGCCCCCGGGGGCGGACGGACTTATCTCATGCTGAACAAGCCCCGGGGGTATGTGACCACCCTGTCTGACGAGAAGGGGCGAAAGACGGTGGTTGACCTGGTGGCCGGCTGCGGGACCCGGGTGTGGCCGGTGGGAAGGCTGGACATGGACTCCGAGGGGCTGCTTATTCTCACCGACGACGGCGCGCTTACCCACCAGCTTCTTCACCCCAGCCACGAGGTGGACAAGGAGTATCTGGTGTGGGTGACGGGGAACGTGAATAAAGCGCTGCCCATCCTGTCCGCCCCCATGACCCTGGACGGGGAGCGGCTGGCCCCCGCCCAGGTGCGCCGGGGGAGGGACAGCGGCGGGGTCCACCAGTTGTCCGTTACCGTCCACCAGGGGAAAAACCGGCAGGTGCGCCGGATGTGCGCCCAGGCCGGGCTGGAGGTGCTGCGGCTCAAGCGGGTGCGGGAGGGGCCGCTGTCCCTGGACCGCTCCCTGAAAGCAGGCCAGTGGCGCACTCTCACCGACAGGGAACTATTGGAGCTTACAGGGCCGTTAAGCGATAGATGAGAGATTTTTGCGGGAAAAGCACGAAGCTTCCGCAAAAATCTCTTGCGTTTCTCCCGGAAAGCGAGTATGATTAATTTCGTGATTTGACTGGGAGGATGCAACGTATGAGCCGAGATATTTTGACCGTAATCCAGGACAGCATGCACACCTTTTCCAAGGGACAGCGGAAAATCGCCAATTTTATCCTGGAGTCTTACGACAAGGCCGCCTTTATGACGGCCAGCCGTCTGGGCCAGAAGGTGGGGGTGAGCGAATCCACCGTGGTCCGCTTCGCCTTTGAGCTGGGCTACGACGGCTACCCGGATATGCAGCGGTCCTTGCAGAAGATGATCCGAAGCCGGCTGACCACCGTTCAGCGCATCGAGGTGACCCGCGACCGGCTGGGGGATCAGGACCTGCTGTCCATGGTGCTCCAGTCGGATATCGAGAAGATCCGCCAGACCCTGGAGGAGCTGGACCGGGACAGCTTCTACAACGCGGTGGAAGCCATTGTGTCGGCCCGGAAAGTTTACATCATCGGCGTCCGCTCCTCCGCGTCCATCGCCTCCTTCCTATACTTTTATTTCAATCTGATTTTTGACAATGTGGTGCTGGTGTCCGCCAACACCGCCAGCGAGATATTTGAGAGCCTGCTCCGGGTGGGGGAGGGGGACGCGGTCATCGGCATCAGCTTCCCCCGGTACTCCAGCCGCACTGTCCAGGCAATAAGCTTTGCCCGGGATCGGGGAGCCACCACCATCGCCATTACCGACAGCGAGACCTCCCCTCTGGCTCCCATCTCCCGGTACTCCCTCATGGCCCGCAGCGACATGGCTTCCTTTGTGGACTCCCTGGTGGCCCCGCTGTCCCTGGTGAACGCCTTGCTGGTGGCGGTGAGCCAGCGGAAGAATGAAGACTTGTCCAATACCTTCCATACCCTGGAGAAGATATGGGAGGAGTATAACGTCTACGAGAAGGTGCCCGAATGACGGACATCGTTGTGGTGGGCGGCGGAGCCGCCGGCATGATGGCGGCTGTCACGGCCGCCCGGATGGGGACATCGGTCACACTGGTAGAGCGCAACCGGAAGGTGGGGCGCAAGCTGTACATCACCGGAAAGGGCCGGTGCAACGTGACCAACCACTGCTCCCCCGAGGAGGTCCGGGCGGCGGTCTCCTGTAACGGAAAATTCCTTTACAGCGCTTTGGAACATACGCCTCCCGCCTGGGTAGAGGAGTTTTTTGAGACGCTGGGCGTGCCGTTGAAGGTGGAGCGGGGGAACCGGGTGTTTCCCGTCTCCGACAAGTCCGCCGATATCATCGACGCCCTGTTCTTTGAGCTGAAACGGCTCAAGGTGCCTGTCATTCAGGGGCGGGTTGTGAGGATTCACGCCCAGGCTGTGGAGCTGGAGAGCGGAGACAGACTTTCCTGTAAGGCGGTAATCCTTGCCACCGGCGGGCTGTCCTACCCGGCCACCGGCTCCACTGGCGACGGCCACCGTCTGGCCAGGGAGCTGGGCCATACGGTGATTGACATAAAACCGTCCCTGGCACCGTTGGAATCTCCCGACCCCTTCTGCGGAAAGATGCAGGGGCTGGCCCTGAAAAATGTCACTTTGACGGTGAAAAATCAGAAGAAAAAGACCGTTTTTCAGGAACAGGGGGAGCTGCTGTTCACCCACTTCGGCCTGTCCGGGCCGCTGGTGCTGTCGGCCAGCGCCCACATGCGGGACTTTGACAAGGAAAAGTACACCTGCGCCATCGACTTGAAGCCCGCCCTGGACGAGGCCACCCTGGATGCCCGTCTGGTGCGGGAGCTGACCGCCGGGGCCAACAAGGACATGGACAATCTGATGGGGGCGCTGGCTCCCCGGCTGCTGGTCCCCGTCCTGCTGGAGCGGGCGGATATCCCGGGAAACAAGAAGGCCCACGACCTGACAAAGGGGGAGCGCCGCCGTCTGCTGGAGCTGTTTAAAAGCTTCACCGTGGCGGTGTCTGGACCCCGGCCCATCGAAGAGGCCATCATCACCTCCGGAGGGGTAAAGACATCGGAGGTGGACCCGAAAACCATGATGAGCAAAAAGGTCCCCGGCCTGTTTTTCGCCGGGGAGCTGCTGGATGTGGACGCCTGCACCGGCGGCTTTAACCTCCAGATCGCCTGGGCCACCGGGAGAGCCGCCGGGGAAGGTGCTGCCGCCTTTATAGATCAGCGCCCAGAGTGACCCCCGTGCGCACCCCCAGACGGAAGCCTTGTGCGGCGTATAGGGCCAGCACTTCCTGGAGGGTTTTCCGCATTTGAGGGGAAAGCTCATTGTTCAGCAGGTCGATCTGCAAGGCTTCACCTTCATCTATAGGTTGGCTTTCAATGTTGGGCTTGATATAATGGTCGTACATCCAGCGCATTAGTTCCGTCATGATAATACCTCCAGACGACTTATTTATTGGTATTATACACAACTAAATTATTCGTGTCAAGGGTTTTGGGTGATATTATGGAAAAAAAATTGTTATTAGTTGAATTTGGGAAACGCCTAAAGACTTTGAGAAAAGAAAAAGGTCTAAAACAGACTGATATGGCTGATATTATGGGAATGACAGACCGTCAGTATCAGCGTTATGAATATGGAATGATAAACGTTCCCGCGACGACCCTGAACTTTTTCGCCGATTTCTTCGGCGTGACGGCGGACTATCTTCTGGGAAGGGAAGAGAAATCATGAGCTATAAAAGCGTTGCCATCGACGGCCCGGCCGGGGCGGGGAAGAGCACCCTGGCCCGGAAGCTGGCGGAAAAGCTGGGCTTTTTATATGTGGACACCGGGGCCATCTACCGCACGGTGGCCCTGGCGGTCCTGCGGGCGGGACTGGACCCGTCGGACGAGACCGGGGCAGGCGGCCTGCTGGGCGGGCTGGACATGAAAATGGCCTACGGCGAGGACGGCGTACAGCGGATGTATCTGGCCGGGGAGGACGTATCTGCGGCCATCCGGGAGCATCAGATCTCGGGCGTGGCGTCGAAGGTATCCGCCATCCCGGCGGTGCGGGTCTTTCTGCTGGACTATCAGCGCAGGCTGGCCCGGGAGGGTAGTGTGGTCATGGACGGCCGGGACATCGGGACCGTGGTACTGCCCGGGGCCGATGTGAAGATTTTCCTCACCGCCGCCCCGGAGGCCAGGGCCCGCCGCCGGCTGCTGGAGCTGGAACAGCGGGGACAGAGCGCGGATTATGAGACCGTCCTCCGGGACATCAGGGACCGGGATTACAGCGATGAGCACCGGCCCATTGCCCCGCTGAAGCGGGCAGAGGATGCCGTCCTGCTGGACACCACGAATTTAGACCTGGAACAGAGCCTGGAGGCTCTGCTGTCCATGGTAAAGGAGAAGATTGCGTGAGCGAGGAAGCGGCCGTCAAGGCGGAGAAGAGAGGAAAGGAGACGCCGGAGCGTCGGAAAAAGCGGATGGACTGGTTTTTCCACTTTCTCTATCTCATCATCTACCCCTATTTTAAGCTGATCCATCCGGTGTACGCCATAGGCCGGGAGAACATCCCGGAGGGTCCTGCGGTGATCTGTCCCAACCACTCCACCGCCGGCGACCCCTTCTATGTGGTATTCGCCTTTGGCTACAAATGGCCCATGCGGGCCATGGCCAAGGTGGAGATCATGCGCGTGCCCTTTATCGGCTGGATTTTGTCCAAGGCGGGGGTGTTCGGCGTGGACCGGGGCACCACCGATGTGAAGGCGGTGCGCACCGCCATGAAGTTCCTCAAGGAGGGCGACAAGCTGCTTTTGTTCCCCGAGGGCACCCGGGTCCGGGGGGACGAGGACGTGGAGGCCAAGGTGGGCGCGGCGCTGTTTGCCACCCGAACGGGCGTGCCCTTGCTGCCGGTGTACATACAGCGGAAAAAACGGCGGTTCCGGCGTAATACCGTGGTGATCGGGGAACCCTATTATCCGGAGTATGAGGGCCGCAAGCCCTCCGAGGAGGAGCTTCAGACCATGGCCCGGGACCTGATGGGCCGGGTAAAGGCCCTGGGGGAGGGCGTGGGATGAAGATTATGCTGGCCAAATCCGCCGGCTTCTGCTACGGAGTCCGCCGGGCGGTGGAGCTGGCCGAGGAGAAGGCCGCCCAGGGCGTTCCCTGTGTCATGCTGGGCTCCCTCATTCACAACAAGGACGTGACCGGACGCCTGGCCGCTCAGGGGCTTCGGACGGTGGACCGGCCGGAGGACGTACCTGATGGCTGCGCCGTCATCATCCGCTCCCACGGAGAGAGCCGGGCTGTCCACGAGGCCTTCGCCCGGCGGGGAGTGGAGGTCTTTGACGCCACCTGTCCCAACGTCACCCGCATCCACGAAATCGTGGCGGCGGCGGAAAAACGGGGCCGGCAGCCCGTGATCGTGGGCGCTCCGGACCATCCGGAGGTGCTGGCCATTGCCGGATGGTGTGAGGCCCCGGTGGTACTTTCCGGGGCGGAAAACCTTGAAAAATGGCTGAAAGAAGACAAAAAACGCACAGAACAACCCCTTACCTTTGTTTCCCAAACCACCTCTACCCAGAAAATTTGGGATGATTGCGTGAAAAAAGCAAAAAAACTATGTACAAACGCGGAATTTTTTGATACAATATGTGGAGCGACGTCCAAACGCCAGGAGGAGGCCCGCCAGCTTGCCGCGCAATGCGGCCTGATGGTGGTGGTAGGCGACAGACAGAGCTCCAACACCAGGCGGCTTGGGGAAATCTGTCGGGAATCCTGCTCCAACGTCCTGCTGATCGAGCGGGCGGAGGAGCTGGGCCGGTTGTCTCAAGCGGATATGGTCGGCATCACGGCGGGCGCGTCCACGCCCGCGTGGATAATAAAGGAGGTCATTGACAAAATGAGCGAAGAAATCTTAGAGATGGACAAATCTTTCCAGGAGATGCTGGAGGAGTCGTTCAAAACTTTGAATAATGGAGATAAGGTTACCGGCACCGTTGTGGCCATCACGCCCACCGAAGTCCAGGTTGAGCTGGGCATCAAGTACCCTGGCTACATTGCCCTGACCGAGCTGAGCGACGACCCCACTGTCAGGCCTGAGGAGATTGTGAAGGTGGGCGATGAGATCGAGTCCATCGTGGTCCAGGTCAGCGACCGGGACTGCATGGTCAAGCTGTCCAAGCGCCGCCTGGACATCAACAAGGGCTGGGAGGAGATCGAGGCCGCCCGGGAGAACGAGACCGTTATGGAGGGCTTCGTCACCGAGGACAACAAGGGCGGCGTGGTGGTCTCCGTCAAGGGCGTGCGGGTGTTCGTCCCCGCCTCCCAGACCGGTCTGCCCCGGGAGACTCCCATGAGCGCGCTGCTCAAGCAGAAGGTCCGCCTGGTCATCACCGAGGTCAACCGGGCCCGCCGCCGCGTGGTGGGCTCCATCAGCCGCGTTACCCGTGCCGAGCGGGCTGCCGCCGCCGAGAAGGTCTGGGCCGAGATCGAGGACGGCAAGCGCTACACCGGCACCGTGAAATCCCTGACTTCCTACGGCGCTTTCGTGGACATCGGCGGCGTGGACGGCATGGTCCACATCTCCGAGCTGTCCTGGAGCCGCATCAAGCACCCCTCCGAGGTGGTCAAGGTGGGCGACACCGTGGATGTGTATGTCATCTCCGCCGACAAGGAGAAGAAGAAGATTTCTCTGGGCATGAAGGACCACAGCCAGGACCCCTGGACCGTGTTTACCAGCACCTATCAGGTGGGCGACACCGCCAATGTGCGCGTCGTCAAGCTGATGACCTTCGGCGCCTTCGCC
>OFFY01001196.1_pt1 | contig 23007 bp, 22 predicted proteins | sample 1521481 | NCBI WGS metagenome assembly OFFY01 (sample SAMEA3504117, study PRJEB24116) | mouse gut metagenome | biome: mouse gut; feature: mouse-associated habitat; material: faeces | place: Denmark | collected 2011
AAAGACATAACCCAGAAACAATCCTGCCATGATGACACTGCAGGCGATGATAATAAGCACCGCTTTCCGCTTCGGCGGCTGTCTCCGGATACCTCGCAGAACCTTTGCGAAAGGGCTCCTCCGCCTCCGCGTAGCTCTGCCCCTTCTGCCAAGGAGAAAAAACAGCGCCATACATCCGGCAGCCCCCATCAACCACACATACCATCTCACATATTCGAAAATATTTCCGTCAGCCACAATCGCCGCCTTTTCGCCCCGCAGCTTCATCAGAAGCTCCATCAGGGGCATACCCAGGAAAAAACCTGCCAGAAGAGCACATGTCTTCCTCAGCACCGTTCTCCGCCTTCTGCCCAAAAGAATACACATCCCCGTGCATACCGCCAAAAGCAGCCAACCGCTCTGGCTTCCCTGGATCCCCAGCAACACAAACGCTGCCGCCGATGCCGGATAGAGCAAAAGCAAAATCCCCCGTCTGGTCTCCTGCAGATAATGAGTCGTCAAAACTGCCAGCGCCACACTGTAATAGCCGCACAGCCAGTTAATATTTCCCAGGGTGGAAAGCATATGGCTGTATTCCCAGTCCCCGCTGTTCCATCCGTTCATCAGTCCCAAAGGATCCAGCCCCAGGCGGTGCAGCAATCCGAAAACCGTTACCAGTACCAGCGCCGCTTCCCCCAGCCGGACGGGCCAGCCTGCCCCATCGAACTGTCTTGACACAAAAAAGTAAATCGCCACAAACAGCAGCTGGGATGCAGCCCCCATATACCATCCCTGATACCCTTTCCATGCCAGCTCTTTGTAGGAACTGCATAGTGCCGAAAGCACCACGCATCCCCCATAAGAAAGCATTGCAAGATCCACCATGCTGAAAGGATTTTCTGCCCATACCCAAGCCATACCGTGCCTGCGCCAAAAAGAAACCGCCCTTCCCAATTGCCACGGGATCCCCACTGCCAGCCAACATCCCAGACATAAGAGAGACATATTGCAAAACAGCATATATTTCTCATTTCCCATCTGCCAATACCCCTCATGGACATAGAGCGGCAGCAGCGCCAGCAGCGCTGCTATATACAGGTTGCAGAGCAACGCTAAAAATTCGTTTTTTTCGTTTTTCATAATTCCTGATTATACTCTATTTTCCGCGGTTTGAAAAGAGTGCCGCGGAAATTTTCGGCAAACATGCCACTGCGGCTGCGCTCAACATACTACGCTTGGCCTGAGGACAGTTTCTACCGGTGCCCATGACCATGCCTGCCGGAATGATGGCTGCCGGCGTCTTCTCCTCCCACACCGCTTTCTTTCTCTGTTTCCCATGCATTCCCTTGTTCTTCCGGCTCACCGAACCGACTCTCCGCAGCGCTTTCCCCGTTCGTATCGTCCTGCTCTGTACCCTGTGCTCCCTCTATATCCCTGAACTCTGTATTGTGCCCTTCCTCCATGTCGTGGCCGGGCTCTGCATTATGCTCTTCTTCTGTGTCATGGCCAGCCCCTGCATTATGTGCCTCCTCCATGTCATGGCCAGACTCCGCATCATGCTCCTCCATTATATCATGTCCTTCTTCCTCGCCCTGCTCTTCTTCTCTATCATATCCCGTCTCTGTACCATGTTCTTCTCCATGTCCATGCTCATGCTCTTCAATCAGTCCGTGTATTTCGGACATGCTCATATTATGGCAATCTTGCGCCGTAATGGTATCGTCATATTGGGCCAGCGTCTGATAAGCCGTATATTTCCCCAAAGAAAGCCCGCTTTCATGCGCCGCTTCCAGGGCCCGGAAATCTGCTTCATACCCCACCCCGCCGTGTTTTCTGCAGCCGGAAGTATTTTCCAGCCCGGACAGCAATACAAGCTCTCTGTCTCCGCTGTCTGACGCCACCGTAAAGCTCAGCCCCGCTTTCTCCCACAAATAAGGCTGCATGGCCTCGCTTTCCACCACTTTATCGACGGCATCCGTATAATACATTCCTTTTACCGACAGTGCATTCAGAACCGCCTCTCCGTCTGCGTTATAAGCCCTGGCCGATATGACGCGGTCAATACGGTTCAGTGACAATTCAATGGACGGATTTACGTCTATGCTCACACAGGAAACAGGTTCCAGCAGCATGGCATAGCCACCGGCTCCCAGGGCCGACGCAAACAGGAGACACGCCATTCCTACCGCCAGCCGAAAGGCCGGATACACAGCAATACCGTGCCTTCTGCCCTTATGCTTCCATGCTGTTTTCAGGGAATCTTTGGTAAAGGATTTTAATTTGTCGCCCGCTTCAATACAGGCAAAGGCATCGTAGACTTTATTTGACTGACGCATCACAACTCACCTCCCAGCGCTTCCTTAAGCATGGCCCGTCCGCGGGACAGCAGCGAATAAATCGTATTTTCTTTCTTTCTCAAAATCCCGCCGATCTCTGCAGCAGAATAGCCTTCGTAATAGTGCAGATAAATAACGTCTCTATATTTTGCCGGCAAAGCAAGTACCGCATCCAATACCTCGCACTGCTCAGGCGGAATGGACGCCGCTTCCTCTGTCAGCTCCTCAATGGATACCGTACGGCGCCGGAACAGACTCTTCATCTGATCCTTGCACGCATTGACCGTCACACGGATAAACCATGCCTTCTCATGCTCCGCGCTTTCAAAGTCTCCCTCATAAAGTAAATATTTTAAAAAAACTGTCTGAAAGATGTCTTCCGTATCAGAAGCATTTTTTAGATGACAGATACAAATCCTCCGGATCATGTCCGCATATTGATCTACCGCACGGTTTATCTCCAATTCACTGCGCACCAGCTCACCGCCTTATATTCCAGTTTTATACCAAAAAAGCGGCCGCCTCCGCAAAAAAGCCGCCGCTCCTTTTCCTGTTCTTATCTGTGATGTCCTCTCCCATGGTGCCCCGAACCGCGATGCCCGGAACCGCCACAGCCGCTTCCGGAAGAAGTGTTGTTGTCCGGCCGGCTCTCCTGGTACACGGGATTCCCGCAATCATCGCACACGCCGTTCCCGTCCGCATCCGTCCAGTTCGTGCAGTGGCCGTCCGCGATTTGGCAGTTGCTCCCGTGACCCGTCCCGCTGTGGTGCTGCCACCCTGTGATATCACAGTAACCATTTTCCCCCACGGTACAGGGCGTCCTGCCCATGTATTTTTGCGAATGCTCTGCATGATGACGCCATACGGCCTGAGGCGCCATGGCCTTGCTCAAAAACCGGGATTGCCCCGCTGCCAGAGCCGTGACACTCATCCCTGCCATCAGTAACAATGCCGCTCCTGCAATGAATAATTTTTTCATTTTTGTCTCCTCATCTTTCTGTTGCGATGGATTTTGTTCTTTTACTTATAATACGATCAGAACACGAAAAACCTTGCAGGATTGGTTATATTATTTTTTATGTTTTATTTTATCAAAGATGCTTTCTTTTGCGCCGGCCTTTCCCTCATTGCCATGCTGCTCCGGTTCTGATGCGGATTTTGCGGCATTGAGCGTATTTCCGGTCACTTCGTCAAACTGGCGCAGCAATTCCCTCGCCTCCGGCTTCAATTTATCCGGAACCTGCACCACCAAAGTCACATAATGATCTCCTCTGACATCCTTATTTCTCCAGGAAGGCACTCCCTTGCCCCGCAGGCGAATTCTGGTATCTGTCTGGGTCCCGGCCTTCACGTCATAAATCACCTTGCCGTCCACCGTATCTATCAGCACCTCACCGCCCAAAGCAGCCACTGCAAAAGAAACCGGCACTGTAGAATAAATATCGAAATCCTGTCTCTGGAAGATGGGATGTCTCCCCACAATCACCTCAATCAGCACATCGCCTCTGGGTCCGCCGTTTATGCCGGGCTCACCCAAACCGGGCATACGGGTAGACTGGCCGTTATCGATTCCGGCAGGAATATCCACGGAATATCTTTTCTTCATGGCAATGTATCCTGTGCCCCGGCAATCTGCACACTTATCCTTAATAATTTTTCCGCTTCCCTGACAGTCCGGACAGGTCTGCACATTTCGAACCGTTCCGAAGAGGGACTGCTGTGTAAACATTACCTGCCCCTTGCCGCCGCACTTCGGACAAGTCTCCGGGCTGGTTCCGGGCTTCGCGCCTGAACCGTTACAGGTCTTACAGGTCTCCTTTACATTCAGCTCAATTTCCTTCTTGCAGCCAAATACAGCCTCCTCAAAGGTAATACGCACACTGGTCCGCAGGTTCGCTCCCTTCATCGGGCCGTTGCCGCGGGATCTGCTGCGGCTTCCACCGAAGAGATCGCCGAAAATATCACCAAAAATATCACCGAAATCAGCTCCGCTGAAATCAAAGCCTCCTGCTCCTCCCGCTCCGCCTTCGAAAGCAGCATGGCCGAACTGATCGTACTGACGCCTCTTGTCCGGATCGCTTAAGACGGCATAGGCTTCCGACGCCTCTTTAAATTTCTTCTCTGCCTCCGTGTCTCCCGGATTCATATCCGGATGATACTTCTTCGCAAGCGCGCGGTAGGCTTTTTTGATTGCGGCATCATCCGCTCCCTTCTCCACACCAAGAACTTCATAATAGTCCCGCTTCTGCTCTGCCATAATAAACTCCTCATATCATCAATATACACACTATTTTAAAATACCACATTTTGCGCACTTATTCAATCTTTTATTACGGCAAACCAAAATTGCCGGGCAAAATGCAGACAATACCGGGCTCAAGAAAACGGCGCCGCAGCCGGCGCCGTCTTCTTTTTATACTTCGCGGAAATCTCCGTCAATCACATCGTCATCGGGAGCTGAAGTACTCTCTGCGCCTGAGGCTGCGCCCATATCCGGGCCTGCACCGCCCTGGGCCTGCTGCATGTTCTCATACATCTTGGTAAACAGGCTCTGGGCGCTGTTCATCAGCTTCTCCTTCGCCGCCTTCAGTTCATCTACATCGCTGTCACTCATCTCCTGATCCTTGGTTCTGTCCAGGACAGCCTTCACAGCGTCCAGATCGGCCTGAACCGCAGATTTCTCGCTGTCGCTGATCTTGTCTCCCACTTCGGTGAGTGCCTTCTCTGTCTGGAATACAAAGGAGTCCGCTTCGTTTCTGGCCTCAACGGCTTCCTTGCGCTTCTTGTCCTGAGCCTCGAATTCGGCAGCTTCCTTCACTGCTCTATCGATCTCGTCATCGGACATATTGGATCCTGCAGTGATGGTGATATGCTGCTCCTTGCCTGTTCCCAGATCCTTTGCGGATACATTCACGATACCGTTGGCATCGATATCGAAGGTAACCTCGATCTGAGGAACGCCTCTTCTTGCAGGAGGAATTCCGTCCAGGCGGAACTGTCCCAGAGACTTGTTGTCTCTCGCAAACTGCCTCTCACCCTGTACTACGTTGATATCCACAGCGGTCTGATTATCTGCCGCCGTAGAGAAAATCTGGCTGTGCTTGGTGGGGATGGTGGTATTTCTCTCAATCAATCTGGTAGCCACGCCGCCCATGGTCTCAATGGAAAGAGACAGCGGAGTCACGTCCAGCAACAGGATATCGCCTGCACCAGCATCACCTGCCAGCTTGCCGCCCTGTACGGAAGCGCCGATTGCCACACACTCATCCGGGTTCAAAGATTTGCTGGGCTCTTTGCCTGTCATCTGTCTCACCTTATCCTGCACCGCAGGGATACGGGTGGAACCGCCTACCAGAAGCACCTGTCCCAGATCGGAATTGGTCAGGCCTGCATCTCTCATGGCATTCTGTACGGGAATGGCTGTCTTCTCCACCAGGTCATGGGTCAGCTCATCGAACTGCGCCCTGCTCAGATTCATATCAAAGTGCTTGGGGCCTTCTGCGGTTGCGGTAATGAAGGGCAGGTTAATATTGGTGGTCATGGCGCTGGAAAGCTCCTTCTTTGCCTTCTCAGCGGCTTCCTTCAATCTCTGCATTGCCATCTTGTCGCCGCTTAAATCTACGCCTTCTGCCTTCTTGAACTCAGCCAGCATCCACTGGATAATCTTATTATCGAAATCGTCGCCGCCCAAATGGGTATCGCCGTTTGTCGCAAGTACTTCGATTACGCCGTCACCGATCTCGATGATAGATACGTCGAAAGTACCTCCGCCCAGGTCATATACCATGATCTTCTGCTCTTTTTCATTGTCGAGACCGTAAGCCAGAGCCGCAGCCGTAGGCTCGTTGATGATACGCTTTACCTCCAGGCCGGCGATCTTGCCTGCGTCCTTTGTAGCCTGACGCTGCGCATCGTTAAAATATGCGGGAACCGTGATCACTGCCTCTGTAACTTTCTCTCCCAGATAGCTCTCTGCATCTGCTTTCAGCTTTTGAAGAATCATTGCGGAAATCTGCTGAGGAGAATATCTCTTGCCGTCGATGGAACGTCCGTTATCCGTTCCCATATCTCTCTTAATCGAAGCGATGGTCTTCTCCGCATTGGTGACCGCCTGACGCTTAGCCGGCTCGCCTACCAGTCTCTCTCCCGTCTTCGTGAAAGCCACTACGGAAGGAGTAGTCCTCGCGCCCTCTGCGTTGGCAATTACAGTGGGCTTGCCGCCCTCCATCACCGCCACACAGCTGTTTGTCGTCCCCAAGTCAATACCTATAATCTTGCTCATTGTTGTATCCTCCTGAATTTGTTCTTCCATTTACCTTTATTTTAATATTACAAACTTTCTCTATTTTATTTACTGCACCACTGCCACCATGGAATGTCGTACCACGCTGTCCCGATAGGTATATCCCTTCTGCAGCTCCTGTGCCACCGTACCGGATTCATACTCCTCGCTCTCCACCTGCATCACTGCATTGTGAAGATTCGGATCGAATTCCGCTCCCACGGCCTCAATGGGTTTTACGCCTATATTTTCCAGTTCTGTCAACAGCTGCTTATAAATCCGCATCATACCGTCGACAAAAGGATCTTCCTTTTTATCCTCCGGCACCGTGGCCAGACCTCTCTCGAAATTGTCTACCACGGGAAGCATCTTTTCTATGACGCTCTTTGCCCCGGTTTCAAACATTGCATGTTTTTCCTTTTCCGTGCGGTTGCGGAAATTTTCAAATTCTGCCAGCTGACGCTTTACCTTATCTTCCAGCTGTTCGATCTGATCCTTGTACCCCTGGGCCTTTTTGTCCAGCTTCGCCTGCTTTTTCGCGGCGCGCTTCTCCGCCCAGGTCTTCGGATCCTCTCCCTCCGGGGGCGCCGTCTCCGCTTCTTCCCCGCTGTCACTGTCCGGCATATCCTCTTCCGCCGCACTTTCCGCTGCCGCAGCTTCCTTTTCCGTCTCTGTGCTCTCTTCCGCCTGGTCCTGCGTCCCGGAAGTCTCCTGCTCCTTTTCTATTTCCATTTCCTGATCTGTCATACGCCCAATCCCTGACCTCCTGTTCCTTTTTCCATTCTGTTATGAATCCTCTTTATTCCCGTACAATTCGTCCAACTGTGTCTGTATGGTTCTCAGCGTCCCCACAACCTTGTCATAATCCATACGTTTTGGTCCTACGATACCGATTGTTCCCTTCATACCGCCTCCCAATTCATATGTGGCCGTAACTACGCTGCAGTCCCTCATGCTCTTCACCGGCGTCTCCGAACCGATGTATACCTGGATTCCGGTCTCCCCTGTATCGCCGTGGGCCTCCTGCAGAAGCTCTCCCAGCAGCTGCTTCTCCTCGAAAGTATTGATCAGCTCGCTTGCCATCTGCTGATCCGCCAGCTCCGGATACCGGAAAATATTGTTGGTTCCGCTGGTATAAATCTCCAGATCCTCCTCCGCCCGTATGGCCTCCGCCACCGCATCGATGACCTCCCCCACGATATGACTGTGGATCCCTGCCTGCTGCTTCATCACCGCAATCATGGCCAGATTGATCTCGTCGATCGCCAGCCCGTTCAGATGGGTATTCAGCAAAATATTAAGCTTAAGCAGGGTCTCGTCATCCAGCTGCTCTTCCACGGACAGAATGTTATTCTTGATCACATTTCCTTCTACGACGATAACCGCCAGCAGCTGACGCGCATCCACTCTGGACAACTGAATAAACTTCAGCTTACTGCGCTTGGTCCGGGGCGCCGATATCATGGTGGCATATTGGGTATTCTGGGCCAGCACTCTGGCCACCTGCTTCAGCAGCGTCTCTATTTTATTCTGACGCTCCACCAGCATTCCCTTCATATCCACTACTTCCCGCTCCTTCTCCTCCATCATGGCATCCACATAGAAGCGGTACCCCTTGTCGGAAGGAATCCGGCCTGCGGAAGTATGGGGCTGAAAGATATATCCCATTTCTTCCAGATCGGACATTTCATTCCGAATGGTTGCGGAACTCAGATTCAGGTCCGTGTACTTGGAGATGGTTCTGCTGCCAACCGGTTCCCCTGTTTCCAGGTAATTGCGAATGACTGCCTGCAGGATTTTCTTTTTTCTCTCATCCAGCTCCATCCAAGCTGCCACTCCTTTCATTGTTAGCACTCATTCAAATGGAGTGCTAACATCTGATAACCATAAAATAGCACTTACCCTAATCATTGTCAACCGATTTCCCCAAAAATAATTCTAAAAAAATTCTAAATCGAAAAAACGGCATCCGTTCCCGCATTTTCATGCCGGTCCGAATACCGTCCTTCCTGCTTTGTACATACTCTGTCTTAAATGTCAAAACTTCCGGTAGAGTCGCCGTTCATCACATAATAAACCTTATTCTCCTCCGGTTTTACATAAAGCTCGACGCTGGTCAGATCGCCTGCCTTGTGCTTCAGATCATATTTCCATACATCCTTCGCAATCTTCACCAGGTCCTCCTGGGAGAGAGACTTTCCGCCGTACTGAATCTGCAGAGTAGCCTTCACCTCCGTTTTCTTCGCTGTCGTCTTTGCAGCGCCTGTCTTCACAGTCTCCTTCTTTGCTGCCGCGGTGCTTTCGGTCTTCACCGCTTTCTTCTTCGCAGGTGCTTTCTTCGGCTCTGCCTTCACGCTCTCTGCGGCCTTGGGTTCTGCTACTGTTTCTTCTGTCTTTATGTTTTCTGCCTTGGGTTCAATAGCCTCAACCTTTGTTGTCTCCGTGGCCTTTACTTCAGTTTCCACTGCCTTTTTCCGTGCCATAACTGCCCGCTTCCTTTCTCTAACTTCCTGTAAGCATAATTTATATTAACAGGCTCTTAAGGATATTCCTTGCGGCCCGCCTAAAGCATTGTATTCCATTTTTGCTAAAATGTCAACTAAATTATGGTATTTTCGTCTGTTTCAGCCTGTGTTGCGGTATTTTCCGGCCGATTTCCCGCCTGTTCCTGCCCTGTCACCCCTTCGGTACAGCTGCCGTATCGGCCAGACGCCTCATTATACAGTCCCCCGGTCGGACCATGCTCCGATCGGCGCTGCTGCCGCATCGTGGCTTATGGGATCCCTTTTTTGATAGTCAAACAATATATATTCCGCCTCCCGCCCATGAACCTGCGTGCCCCAGAGAGCATAATTCTTCGCCATTTGCCCCGGATCCCACACCGGATAATAAAAAGGCTCCAGATGGACCATTTTACCGGCTTTCTCCCCCCATGTTCTGCGGAAATTCCGGATAGCTTCCTGATGGCAGCTTAAATCCGCAGCAAATGCCGGCCGGCTCTTCATATTTTCCCGCAGATACAGATCATAGGTCAGAAGTTCCCGATATATTGCCTGACGTGTATTGTCGTACGCTTCCGCAAATGCAAGCAGCGCCTCATAACGGCGTATCCGGGCCGAACCGGTAAGGGGATAGCCTTTCGCGCGCACAAAATCTGCCAGTCTTTCATATAGAACAAACGGACCCTCGAAAGCCCTCTCCAAAAAAGGCAGGGTATGTGTAAACTGGCCGCTGTTGTAATAAAACTCCACCATCTCTTCCACACCCTTCAGCCTGCGCAGCTCCCCGTAAGACATCCATCCAGTATACAAAACCTCATAGGGCGGCTGTTCCATGTAACCGATGCCGTAATCCTCCGCCGCCTCCCACATTCCGGAACCCTTCAGCACTTTCAAAAAGCCAAGCTGCAGCTGATGCGGCCCCATCCTGTAAACCCGGTCAAAAGATCTTCCGAAGCTCACGTAGTCCTCATAGGGCAGGCCGGCAATCAGATCCAGATGGATGTGAACATTCCCGCCCTTTCTTATCTTCCTTACCGCTGCTTCCAGCCGGTCTATATCCGTCACCCGCCGGATCGCCTTGAGCGTATCAGGATTCACCGACTGCACGCCGATCTCCAGCTGCGCAAGCCCCGGGCGGAACCGCCGCAAAAGCGCAATCTCCTCATCCCTTAAAATATCGGCGGAAATTTCAAAATGAAAGTTTGTGACACCGTTGTCACTTTCAAAAATATACTGCCATATAGCCATAGTATGCTCATGGCTGCAATTAAATGTGCGGTCCACAAATTTTACCTGATTTACTTTATGATCCAGGAAAAAACGCAATTCCTCCTTTATGATAGAAATATTGCGGAATCTCACCTGATTTTCCACAGAAGACAGACAATAGGTGCACCGGAAAGGACATCCTCTGCTGGACTCATAATAAATAATCTTATTTGCAAAAGGAGATAAATCCTCATATAAAAAAGGAATGGCACTCATATCCGCCGGCGCCCGGCATGGGGTATAGCCCCCCGGCAGACACAGCCCCTTAATATGTTCTAAGGAAACCGGCTCCGCCTGCTTCTTTTTTGCGCTGTCCCCTCTCCCGCAGCCGGCCTTTGTATAATATTCCAGCACCTCTCGGAAGGCAGCCTCCCCCTCTCCTGTCATAATCCCGGTCAATTGTGGATATTTTTTCAATATGACATCTGCGTCATAAGAAACTTCCGGCCCTCCCAGCCAGATCGCCGTATCCGGAAGCAGCTTCGCCAGCTCGACGATCAGCTCCTGCACCAGCCGCCAGTTCCAGATATAGCAGGAAAAACCCACTCCGTCCGGCTTCCTGTAGTAGATATCCGCAAGTATTTCCTCCATCGGCTGATTGATGGTGTACTCCGCCAGTTCCACGAACCGGCACAGTTCCTCTCCGGCACAGGCCCTCAGGCTATATATGGCAGGGTTGGAATGTATGAATTTCGCGTTTACAGCCACCAGCAGAAACTTCATGCAGTCACTCCCTTTCCTGACACCATAGTCACTTTCATAATCCGAACCTTTCCTCCAGTTTTGCCCACTCCGTCTCGGGCATATCCGAGACAGAAGCAGCGCCTGCCTCCCCGGCCGCCTTCTCCATCGCCACAATACACCTGAAAAAATAATTTTCTCCAGTCACGATGCTCTTTTTCACCGCCTTATTTAACGTCATGCCGATTTCATCCAATCCGTTTTCAGTAAATGCACGCAGATACCCCTCCGCATCATAAGAAATGGATAAAAGCCCGGCCTCCCAGCCCTCTTCCGTCCCTGTCAGCATCGCAAACTGAGCCCGTCTGCCCACATCGTCCACGGCAAATCCCAGCGAACCCGGGTTAATATATATCTTTCCCTTATACCGTTCTGTCTCCTGGTGATGACTGTGACCGCCCAAAAGGCAGGAATACTGCAGCTCTTCCATGACCTTCTCCCTAAGCCCCGGTTCCTCATAAACATTTCCCCGCACGCGCCCCGGAACGCCGTGACAAATATACAGCGGCGGGCAGCCTTCTATCCGCACCTCCCGTTCCGAAGGAAGTGCGGCGAAATAGTCCATATCCTTCTCCCTCATATGCTGCAGGGTATAATACAGGACGCCGTTGGCAGAAGAGGGCTTCCATCCCTCCCGGTTATCCATGTTATTCAGCAAATACTCTTCCCTGTTGCCGCGGATGATATAGCATGTATAGTTTTTCTGCATTTCGTACAAAAGGTCCATGGTGCGCTCCGGGCACGGACCGTCTGTCACATAATCTCCCAGACAGATGATCCCATCCGCAGGATGAATCCTGATATATTCCAGAAATGCCTCCAATGCCTTAAAGTTTCCATGTATGTCGCTAATCAGCGCAATCTTTTTCATAGTTCCAGTCCCGTCTCTTTGTTTCTCGTCTGAACATTTTATAACTATCGCAGAGTTCCCAATCTCATCCTCACTCCTCCTTCTTCCGGTACTGCACCGGTGTCAGGCCGTAAATCTTCTTGAACAGCCGGTTAAAATGCTCTACATTCTCATATCCAATCTCTGCAGCCACGGTTTCAACCGTCATATCCGTCTCCCTCAGCAGCGTCCTGGCCTTTTTCATCCTCTCCCTCCGCACTGCTTCCTGAAAGGTCATTCCGGCTTTCTCCTTGATATACTTGGACAGATAGGGCTTGGACAGGTGGAATTTCTCCGAGAGAGTATCGAGGGTTACATTCATGTAGTCATTCTTGATAAAGCTGATGATTTCCACAATCCGCTCTTCCCGGCCTTCCGTAATGTGCTGCTCCACGGCCAGTTTGTTGGCAGCGGAGGCCAGGGCCGCGATGGAAGCCTTGATGATATCCTCGTCCACGCCCACGCCCCAGTAGGTCTTGCCGCCGCAGAGGATAGCCACATAGGCCGCCGCCCTGGAACTTGACCCCTTGGAAATGGCGTGCTCCTCGTATACGGACAGCTGATAGCTGACGCCGAAATAGGTCTTGATGGCATTGCTCACCGCGTCCAGGCGCCCGTTTCCGCCGGCCCTGATGATTCTCTTCTCCCCGTTCTGCTCTATGGCCACCTCCGCCTGAATGCCTTTCTCCTGCCGGAAATGGCACTCCGGAATATGGAAAACGGTTCCCAGGTTGATGTAATTTTCCTCGAAAATCTGGTAAATCTCCGAAGGATGCAGCTCCTGATGCCGCCTGTCGGACACGCCTTTGATCAGATACCCCACTTCCTCCTTCATGGCCGCGGGCAGAGAGAAGCCGAACTGCTGCTTCAGCACAAAGGCCACGCCGCCCTTGCCGGAGACGCTGTTGATGCGGATGACATCGGATTCGTACTCCCGGCCTACGTCTTTCGGATCGATGGGCAGATAGGGCACATCCCAGCGGCTGCCGCTCTTTCCCTCCTTCAGCCAGTTCATGCCCTTGCTGATGGCATCCTGGTGGGAACCGGAAAATGCAGTGAACACCAGGTCCCCCGCGTAGGGCACCCGCTCGTGGACCTGCATGCCCGTAAAGCGCTCATATGCCTCCCGCACCTCCATAATATGGGAAAAATCAAGCCCGCTGTCCACGCCGTGGCACATCATGTTGATGGCAACCGTCACCAGATCCACATTTCCCGTGCGTTCCCCATTGCCGAAAAGGGTTCCCTCCACCCTGTCCGCCCCGGCCAGGATGCCGAACTCCGCGTCACTGACGCCGCATCCACGGTCATTGTGGGGATGAACGCTCAAGACGACATTGTCCCGATATTTCATATGTTTGTGCATGTACTCCACCTGACAGGCAAACACATGGGGCATGGCAACCTGTACCGTGGTGGGCAGATTGATTATGGCCTTGTGGTCCGCATCCGGCTGCCATACGTCCAGAACCGCGTTGCAGACCTCCAGGGCATACTCCGGCTCGGTCTGGGAGAAGCTCTCCGGGCTATACTCAAAAGTAAAGTTTCCTTCCGTCTCCTCCGCCATCTCCTTCAAAAGATTCGCGCCGTCCACCGCAAGCTGCTTGATGGCCGCCTTGTCTTTCTGAAAGACCTGTTCCCGCTGCTCCACGGAGGTGGAATTATAAAGATGCACCACCGCATGGGGAGCCCCCTTCACCGCCTCGAAGGTCTTGCGGATGATATGTTCCCTGGCCTGGGTGAGCACCTGGATGGTAACATCCTCGGGAATCATGTTCCGCTCGATGAGAGCACGGATAAAATTGTACTCCGTATCGGAGGAAGCCGGAAATCCCACCTCGATCTCCTTGAAGCCGATCTTCACCAGTAATTCGAAAAACTCCAGTTTATCCTCCAATGGCATGGGATCGATCAAAGCCTGGTTGCCGTCCCGCAGATCCACGCTGCACCAGACGGGGGGCTTCTCTATGGCGTCCTTCTTCACCCAGTCATAGGTCACCTCCGGGGGCATGTGGTAGGTCTTGCCGTATTTTTTGCTGATCATTGTATCATTCATTTTCTAAGATTCCTTTCCCATTTCTGAGGACTAGCCCTGTATTTATAATGGATTGTCGGGAAGTGCTGCCTCCCTGGCTCCGCCCTGCAGGAGTTTGATTTTGGCAGTGAAAAATCTGTGCTGCCGATTTTAGAATCGTAACACAGATTTTCATATTGCGCAAGTATTAATTTAATGCTTCATATTGATTTATTTTAGTTATTTTCTGTTGTTTTCCTTTGTTTTCACAGATTTTTATTGATATTTTCTTTTGAAATAACAGTTGCAATTTTGTTCCATATATGTCTGTTTTACAGACATCACAGCCGGCTGTTTTCGGCTGTTCTCCGAAAAATGAATTGAAAAATATTCCATTCTATGATAAGCTGATAACAGGCAGGCAGATTTTCTAATAACCGTTTCTGACAGTCAAAGAGTCATCTCTTGAAATTCGGAAAATTCTTGCTTATATTTCAGAAAAACAAAGGCGGGAGTTTCCGTATAAGCTCCCGGAATAAAGGACGGGAGGTATTCAGATGGCACGGGATAAGAACAACTCACGGAACAGAGACATTCTACAGAACAGAAACATTCCGCAGAAAAAGGACATACCGCAGAAGAAGGGCATTCCACAGAAAGACATTCTGGAAAAGATACTGCTGGCATACGGCGATGTATTTGCTGACTGCCAAAATGCCCTGGCCTATGAGGGACAGCAGCGGCTTCGGGCAGAAGATCTGATCCCTGCCCCCACGGAAAGTTTTTATCCGGGAAAAGAGGGCCTGCGCAGCCAGTTCAGCGACGTGAGTTCCTATTTAATGAATGAAGGGAAAATCAAAATACAGTACCTCATCGGAAACGAAACCGGCCTGGAAGGACGGCAGGTACTGCGGAAGGCCTCCTACCAGGGCGGTGCCTACCGGACTCAGCTTGATTCCGGAAAGCCGGTCTATCCCATAATCGGCATGGTGATCGACTGGACCCACAAAGGTTCCAGGATTCCCTTAAGCCTCCATGAACTGCTGCGCAGGGACGGTGTCCCCCAGGAAGATTTGGACCGGGTTGACGATGTAAGGCTTGAAGTCTACCATATGCACAGCCTGCCGCCGGAAGTCCGGAGACGATTCACCAGTGACCTGGGATTTGTGGTGGATTTTCTGAACGAAGGGAGTTTTGAAAACCGTCGGGAACAGCCCATTATCCATGCGGAAGCGCTCTGCGAGATGATGGCGGCCCTCACCGGGGATACACGTTTTACAGATCAGATGGCAGAATTGTTGAAAAAGCAAAGAGAAAGAAAGGAAATCATTATGTGTGAATATATAGATATGTTGGAAGCACGCGGAGAGGAACGGGGCATAAAAATTGGCGAGTCCAGGGGCATTGCAATTGGCGAGGAGCAGGGAGCCGTCAAAGGAGAAAACCGCCTTGCCAGGCTGATTCAGCTCCTCATGAGCGAGAAAAAGTACAAGGATGTGGAAGCCGTATCCTCAAGCCGGGAAAAACGGCATGAATTCTACCGAAAATACGGTATTTAACACGCCGCCCCAATTCCTTTCAATACGTCTCTCTTTCCCGGCTTTTACATGTAAAACAGGTGATCCGAGCGGACTTCCTCCCCTCCGAATTCAACCGGCAGATGAATTCCTCTCCCGCATTCTCCCTCCCGGTTATTGCGCTTCCTGTTTCTATCCGTTAAAATATAGCAACAAGGATCCTGAAACATCCCCAAGCCTACCCATCTGCAAAGCAGAAAACAACAAATATACAACCCCTAAAAAGAAGCAGGCCCCGTATATGGAACACCTGATAACAGGAACAGGCTTTGCATTTGAAACACCCGATTGCAAAAGTAGCCTTTGCATTTGGAACACCCGATAACAGGAACAGGCTTTGCATTTGAAACACCCGATAACAAAAGCAGCCTTCGCATTTGGAACACCTGATAACAGGAACAGGTTTCGCATTTGAAACACCTGATAACAAAAGCATACAGCGCATATGGAACATCCGGAAACAGGAGAAAGTAACGGACATGGAACATCTGAAAACAGGAGAAGTCATCAGCAAGAGACGCCGGGAACTGGGGCTCACCCAGAGCCAACTGGCCAAATCCCTGAACATTTCCTTCCAGGCAGTCTCGAAATGGGAAAACGGCACCGCCTACCCTGACATCGAAATGCTTCCAAAACTGGCCGCCGAACTCCACACCACCGTGGACGCCCTGCTTGGCTACAGAAGCGTAATAACGGATTATGACAAACGATACGATACGGAAGACTATTACTGGGGGCTTCTGCCGAACCGAATCTGCTACGACATCATGAAGCTCCTGCCCCCCATAAAACCCTACCGCGTGCTGGACATGGGCTGCGGCGAGGGAAAAGATGCCGTATTTCTGGCAAAATGCGGCTATGCTGTGACTGCCTTTGACTTATCCTCACAGGGCATCGAAAAGGCCAAACACCTCGCGGAGCACAACCATGTGGATGTGCGTTTTTTCAAGGCTGACCTATTTGACTACAATCCGGATTCCGAGTACGATATCATTTTCAGCAGCGGCGTACTCCATTTTATTCCGCAGCCCAGGCGAAGGGAGCTCTGCGATAATCTGAAGGCACATACAGCCGCAGGCGGCATCAACGCCATGAACGTATTTGTCCGCAAGCCCTTCATCACCCGTTCCTGGGACAATCCGGAGGACGAAAAACTGCGCCATCCCTGGTACTCGGGGGAACTGTTCGGCTATTATCACGACTGGCTGTTCCATACCTGCCGGGAAGAAGTCTTTGACTGCAGCAGCGGCGGCGTGCCGCACAAGCACTGTATGGATACGTTAATTGCACAGAAGACAGCGCCGGACTGCCGATAACATTTTAACAAACCGGGAGTTAAGTTTATAATTACAACAGACAGGAGAACCGCCATGCCAAATCAGCCATTCTGGGAACAAACCTATGCCGACACCGCCGTTTCCACCTTCACCAAAGAACCCACTGTGGATATAAAGGAATTTTACCCGATTTTTCCGCCCAATGCCTCCGTATTGGATGTTGGCTGCGGAGAAGGGAGGAATGCCGTCTTCCTGGCAAAACTGGGGCATTCCGTGGATGCCTTTGACCTGTCCGCCGCCGGAATCGCCAAGGCATGCGGCATCGCCCGCGCTTCCGGCGTCAAAGTCAGTTTCTTCTGCTGTGCCCTGGAAAACTATGTCTTCGAAAAAGATTATGACATCATCCTTTCCCACGGCGTCCTTCACCTGCCGCCAAAGGAAGACAGAGATATCTTCATAGATAAAATGCGCAGCTCCACCAAAGTCGGAGGCTACAATGTAATCGGCATTTTCACCGACAGGCTGCCTGCCACGCCGGACAACGCCCCCTTTACCCACAGCCTTTTCAAAGTGGGAGAATTGCCGGAAAAATACAGGGACTGGGAACTCGTCCACCATCAGGAAGGAACCTTCTCCGATACCCACCCCGGCGGAATCCGACACGAACATGCCTACGAACGTATCATTGCAAGGAAAATACGGTAGCCGGCTTTCCGGTTCCCGGGAGGAACGCAATGGGATAACGACTTTTACATTTAAAACAGGTCATCCAGGCAGATTTCCTCCCCGCTGTGCACATACTGCAGTTGTTCCCCCATAAACTCCTTCATCACCTGAAAGGGAAGTTCCCCGGTACAGTGCCCTGTATAAAACCTGGTGTCCAGAGTCTTCAGTTCCCGGGCGGTTTCCCGTATCAGATTAAGCTCCGCTTCCCCGTAACCTGTTTTCCTGCTCATATGGAAGCCGCTGATCACCGCATCCGGCGCGTCCCCGAAAATCTCCCGGTATCTGTCCAGGATATTCAGGATCCCGTTGTGGGCGCAGCCGGAGACCAGAACCCTTTTTCCCTCTTGCTCCACTACCAGGTACTGTTCGTGAAGAAATTCGTCCTGTTCAAAGTTTTCCCCCGTCTTCCGCATCAGTTCGCGGTTTCCCTGGGGCCACAGCCTCCTCCCTGTCACATGGCCGAACAGGAAGAGCTCCTCATCGATACGCAGGTCCCCTTCCACCCATTCTATCCCCGGAAGGGACTTCGCTTCCCGTGAAATGCCGATGTATTTTTCCATCGCCGCATTCCTGTGATAATAGGCTTCCCCTGCCACGCGGTGCATCCAAATCCGCGCCTCCGGATTCAGTCGGGCAAAGGCCGCAAGTCCGCCCCCATGGTCATAGTGGCCATGGCTTAACACCACCGTGTCCACCTGCTTTAAATCAATGCCCAGATGCTCCGCATTTGCGAGAAAGGCATCGGAAGCCCCGGTGTCTGCCAGAAGCTTATGATTTTTCGTCTCTATGTAAAAGCTAAGCCCATGCTCACACAGACAATCCGCCGTGCCCGGTGTGTTTTCAATTAAATTAATAACTCTCACTTTTTACCTCCTGCAAAACCCCTTTCAGCTCCCCCCCAGTTCTCCACCATAAGCACGCCCTCCTGCCTGGTATAGGGCACATCGATTGCCCCCAGGTACCAGACCGGGTATATCCCTGCATTCCGCGCCCCCAGTACATCGCACTCATAGTCATCCCCCACATACCAGACCTCCTCCGCAGACAGCCCGGCCCGCTCCAGGGCCAGATCAAAAATCCGCCTGTTCGGCTTCCGGAAGAGATATTCACTGGTTGCCAGGATAAATTCAAACCTGTGCCCCGGAACCATGTCGTCAATCCTGTCCTTCAGGGCTTTCCCGCAAAACGCCAGGTTGCTCACCACCCCGGTCCGGATTCCCTGTTCCCGCAGGAAATCCAGGAAATCACCTATCCCTTCCGTGGCTCTGCGCCCGGGCGTGGCCCCGTCCCAGAACACCCTGTCCACTTCCTCCGGCGACAACGGCAGCTCAATCCCCTGGGACTCATTCCCTGGTCTATTAAAGTCTGCCCGTAATCAAACAGAATCATCTTTGGCCTGTTCATCTTTTCGTTCTCCTTATTCAGTATCCTATGCCACTGCACCATTGCATTGTTCTTTGCATCATCTGTCCTGATTACATTTCGCCAAACGGCTTACCTGTCTGAACTTCCGTCTGCCGTGTCAGAGTTCCCGGGCAAAGCCACCGCTGCGCCGCCGGAACTCTGTGCAGAAGCGTTTCGGTCTATGCCTTCCCTTCCCTGCGCACAAATCCGCAGGATATGGCCTGTACGGGGCACACCTCCTTACATTTTCCGCAGCGGATACACTCCGGCCCGTTGCAGTCCCTGGTCACCTCCACAGCCATGGGGCAGACCTTTTCGCACTGCCCGCAGCCCACGCACCGGGAAGAATCCAGGTTCATCTGATAAAAGCTGAACCGGTTAAACAGGGAATAGAACGCACCCAAAGGGCAGAGGTAGCGGCAAAAGGGACGATGGATTACCACAGAAGCCAGAAGTACCGCCGCAAGCACCGCCAGTTTCCATTGAAACAATGCTCCTGCCACCTGCCTCAGCCCGGAATCCGCAAGCAAGAGGGGAATACCACCCTCCAAAGTTCCCGCAGGACAAATGTACTGGCAGAAATAAGGCGGCGTCACCCCGCTTTCCGTCACTGCAAAAGCCGGAAGCAGGATGACAAGCACTGCCAGAACGGCATATTTGATATATCTGGCCGGTTTATCGATTTTCCTGGGAACCTTCCACTTGGGAAGCGGAATTTTATGCAGCAGATCCTGCACCAGGCCAAAGGGGCACAGCAGGCCGCAGATCACCCGCCCAAGAACAATGCCGAAAAGCATCAGCATCCCCAGCACGTAAAAGGGAAAATGGTGCTTGATGCCTCCCAGAGCCGTCTGGAGTGCGCCGATGGGGCAGGCGCCCAAGGCTCCTGGACAGGAATAGCAGTTCAGCACCGGGACGCACACTGCCTTGCTTTTTCCCGTGAAAATCTTTCCCTTATGAAAGCCCGCCGCGTAGCCGTTAAACAGCACTGCCGCCGCAAGCTGAAACATCCGCTGCCTGGAAATCCGGGGGCCGGATGCGCCGCCTGATGCCGCTGCTTTCTCCCTGCCTCCGTTCTGTGGCGCTGTACTCCCGCCATTCATGCTCTCCGGTGCTGTACTCCCGCCATTCATCATGCTCTCCGGCGCTGTACTCCCGCCATTCATGTTCTCTGACGCTGTACTCCCTTCATTCATGTTCTCCGGCGCTATACTCTCAACATCCCGGTTTCCGGGCGCACTATCCTCAGGTTTACCGCCGATTTCCCGCCCCGCGCCCGCTTCTGTTCCGGACGCTGTAGCGGCTCCTCCCTTTACCCGATTCCGATGCATTCCAGGCATATCCGCACCGCCTTTCCCAATACTTCCGTCTGTTCCTGTTTCCACAACCCGATTCCCATCAAAATAAGGGCTGCGGCCAGTACGCTGAAGCGAACGATCCGATACTTCCGATTCCTGCTCCCCATCTTCCCTCCTGATACTATTACGGCAAAACAATGTCCGCCTTAAAAATTCCTCCCGCCACTGCTCCTGACACTGAACAGGCCGATGCCGTTCATTCTTTCCGTTTTCCCTTTTTCCTACCCGGTCATTATCATGCGCCATTCTTATTCCGCATCCGTATCAAGGCTGATCTCCGCCTTCTCCATATCCGTCAGAATATCGTTGATACACCGCAGATAATATTCCGCCAGGTTTTCCTTTCCGCCCACAATCGTCTCACCCACGATATTCCCCTCCGAATCGGCAAACAGCGTAGTGGGGGTATAGCGGAGCTCGCCGCTCAGTGTCAGCAGATCCCCGTCCCCCGACAGCAGCGTCGTTCCCTCAAATGCAGACTTTTCCATCACATACTCCACCAGTTCCTCATTGCCCGCGCCGTCCAGACACACCGTAATCAGCTGCACATTGTCCGGCAGCGCTTTTTCCAGTTCCGCCAGATCCGGCATTTCCGCAATGCAGGGGCCGCAGGTCAGCGCCCAGAAATTAATCACAGTCACATCCCTGTCCGCGAAATCATCCTGGGTAAACTCGCTTCCGTCCAGTGCCGCGGCCTGGAATTTGTTTAAGTTTGTGAACGTATATTCAGGCTCCTGACGAATGCTTCCCGCCGCGGCCTCCCCATTCTGCGCCTCAGATTCCCCGCTCGCTCCTGCCTGCGCCTGTCCTTCCTGCTGCGAACCGCTCCCAGGCACCTCCTCTCCGGTTCCCGGTTCCTGCTTACCGCCGCAGCCCGACACAGCTGCCATTACCGCTGCCACCATACACAGATATAAAAACTTTTTCATAAAGATACCTCCTATTCCAGTACCGTCTCTGCACTACAGTGCCCTTATAGGGGAATGAAATTTCATCTGCAAAGTGCGCAGCTGAAATTCATTCCGGGCACCTTCGTTCCGAGACTGTTATAAAATTTCCTATTGACATTTCTTAACTGGACTATTTTAGTTCCGCAGCCATCCGCTCCAGTACCTGTAACAGCCATGAATTTCCGGCCGCTAACAACTGCATCCGTAAATCCTCCGCGTACCGAACCGGCTTGCTGCTGATAAATAGCCCTGACCCGGATAAACCGGAGCCAATACTTTGCCGCCTTGTGCAGCATATCATTGCTAAGAACCGCATGCCTAAGACCAATACACCGCCCTATTCTCCGGCGGATGTCACTCCATACATGTCCCCAGCTCCGCCACCGCGTCCGTGACAAATTTATCCACTGTAATCTTCCATTCCTCCACCATCACCAGCCCTGTCCTCCTGGCCTGCTCCGCAAACCTGGCGATCCTCCTGAACCTCTCCTCCGGTCCGCCGTATCCCAGGACGATTCCCGCGTAATATATCGGCAGTGCGGCAGTCTTTACCCGGAACTGAACCTCCCTGTCCCCTTCTGTCAGAAAGACAGCATCCTCAAACAGATTTTCATACTGTCTGAACAGCTCCTCCCTCATCCAGGTATCCCCTGCATCCAGGGGACGCCTGTACTCTCCGGCAACGATAACCACGTTGGCCTTTTTGTTTTCCGCAATGCATACCGGCTTACATAAATTCATCTTGCTCCTCTTCCTTTCCTCTTCTCTTCTGCTCCTTTTTCCTTATACCTTCCTTCTCTTCCCTTACACTTCTCCTCTGCTTCTCTTCCGCTCCGCTCCTTTTTCCTTATGCCTTCCTTCTCTTCCCTTACACTTCTCCTCTGCTTCACTCCCTCTTCCTTCCCCGTCCCCGGCACTTATCCGGTCTGCTCCGAAAGCTGCGGCAGTTCCGCACATCCATTCTAACATTAACCCAAAAAACTGGCAACCCATTTCCCATGCCTGCATATAAAGAATAAGGCTGCTGAAGAATAAAGGCCGTACACACAAAATAAGCCCTCCAGACATTTGCTGCTTTGCAATTGTCCTGCATAAAAAAGTGCCTTCGGCACCTTACTAATTCCATGTCCGTCTGACGCCGGACTTTCCTATAAGGTAAAAAAGAATGCTTCCCATTCTTCCATGTGTAACCCAAAATTTCATACGGTGGTCTTTAACCGCTTAGAAGTCCTCTACACACTTTCCACTTCAATCATTTCCGCATCCGCTTTCCTGATGGAAAGTTCATAGCCGCGGACGGTCACCTCAACCGGGTCTCCAAGGGGCGCAACTCTGCGAATCCGGACTTCCGCCCCCTTCGTCACCCCCATGTCCATAATCCGGCGCCTGACCGCTCCCTCGCCGTGGAGCTTCACAACCCGGACGGTATCGCCCACCTTCGCTTCCTTCAATGTTTTCATTTCCATTCTCCTTCTGCTTTTCATTTGATATAGACATATATTGGACACTGCCGCACATATTCCGGCGCATGCTGAATGGGGCTGCTGCATACCTGCCTCTGTCCCCTCCGGCTCAGACCATGATTTTCTGTGCCATCTCCCTGCCGACCGCAATCCGGGAGTCCTTTACATTCACAATAACATTGCCTCCCACGGCATTTATCACCGTGACTGCTGCTCCCACAACAAAACCCAGATTCTCCAG
>OFFY01001210.1_pt1 | contig 22782 bp, 20 predicted proteins | sample 1521481 | NCBI WGS metagenome assembly OFFY01 (sample SAMEA3504117, study PRJEB24116) | mouse gut metagenome | biome: mouse gut; feature: mouse-associated habitat; material: faeces | place: Denmark | collected 2011
GCCGTGGGCGGCATCCAGATTGGTGTGGGCGCAGATGGCGGCGATTTTGTTCTCCGTCAACTTCAGCAGGACCTGCCCCACCAAACTCTCGTCGGTCACCGACTTCACCGGATTGAAAATCACCGGGTGGTGGGCCACAATCAGTTCCGCCCCCAGCTGGGCGGCCTCCTCCGCTACCTCTCCGGTGATGTCCAGGGCCACCAGAATTTTTGTGACCTCCCGGTCCTTCCGGCCCACCAGAAAACCGGCGTTGTCAAAGTCCTCCTGGGTGTCAAAGGGGGCGATTTTGTCCAAAAACGCATAAATTTCTCTCACTGCAGCCACTGTTCCCACTCCTTTTTCATGTCCATGAGGCCGTTTAGGACCTCCTCCAGCTCCCGCTTCCGGGGAATAATCTCTCCTCCCTGCGCCTTGGCCATACCTTCCAGCGCCCGGCTGGTCCGGGCGATCCACATGTTCAGCCAGTCACCCCGGAGAGGATCGGCCGTGTTTCTGCCCGCCCGCAGCTCCGCCGGAGACAGGGTGGGCATCTCCCCCGCCCGGACCAACAGGGCCGTGTAGAGAACGTCTCCCTCTCGGGCCAGCCTCTCCTCCCCGATGGGAAAGCCATTCCTTCCAAGCCACTCCCGCAGATCCGGGAACGAGGACATGGGCTGAAGAATCAGGGGCATGTTCTTCTCCCGCACCCAGGGGGCGGCGGACAGAATGGCGGCAATGGTCTCCCCGCCCATGCCGGCAATGACCACCGCATCCGCCTCGTCAGGCCCGATGCCGGCCAGGCCGTCACACAGACGGAAGGCGATTTTTCCCGTCAGTCCGTACTCCCGCACGGTGGCCCGGGCCCGGTCCAGAGGCCCCCGGCGCAGGTCGGCGGCGACCGCCCAGGGGATTTTTCCCTCCAGCAGCAGGGCGGCGGGCAGGTAGGCGTGGTCGGTGCCCACGTCGGCCAGCCGGGCCCCCGCAGGCACCAGCTCCCCCACCATCCGCAGGCGGGGGGACAGCTCCGGCCCCCTCACAGCTCCGACCTCCGGACAGACATCCAGATGGCCTGGGCAAAGTCGCAGTTCTTCGTTCCGGCGTAAATGGCCCAATCCGGCAAGGCCTTCATGGGGGCGGTTCCGCCGTTCTCCCAGGGGCTGCCCATCAGCACGCAGAATTTCATTCTGTCACCTCAATGTGTCGAACGTTTGTACTTATTCTAGCACAACAGCTTTCACCTGTAAAGGTCAAAAATAATCGCCCTCCCGGGAGGGCGATAGGGGTATCACTTGCTGATCAGCTTGTTGACCTGGGCCAGCAGCTCGTTCACGTCCACACCGTGGACCATGCACGCCTCCTCCACGGTCTCGCCCTGGGAGGCAGGACAGCCCAGGCAGTGCATCCCGATGCCCATGAAGATCGGGGCGGCCTGGGGGGCAATCTTCAGAATATCGCCGATTACGGTGTCTTTGGTGATGGTCATAAAAATTCCTCCGTTTATATTTGGGATGGGGATAGTATAACCGATACACAGCTTTTTTGCAACGAATTTTTTTCTTTCCTTTTGGGCACACCAGCGTTATAATCAGATGACTTCAAACACAAGGATATGATCGTATGGATCAACAAGCACATCCCGCCGCCGAGCGGCTGCTTCCGGTGGCGCTGCTCACTCTCTCCGGCGGACTTCAGGACACCTATACCTACCTCCGCCGGGGTAGGGTGTTCGCCAACGCCCAGACGGGCAACATCGTCCTGCTGGGCCAGAGCCTGTTCGACGGAAACTGGGGCCGGGCCGGCCGCTACCTCCTCCCCGTGCTGGCCTTCGCCCTGGGCGTGGCGGCGGCGGAATGGCTCAGGGTCCGTCTGCCCCACTGGCAGCGCCGGGTGCTGCTCTGGGAGATTTTCCTGCTGTTCCTGGTGGGCTTCATCCCCCACTCCCTGGACCATCTCGCCAACGCCCTGGTCTCCTTCTCCTGCGCCATGCAGGTTCAGGCCTTTCGGAAGATTGGGGGCTTTCCCTTCGCCAGCACCATGTGCATCGGCAACCTGCGCGGCGGCGTGGAATCCCTGTGCGCTTTCCTGCGCACTGGCGACCGGCAGGAGCGCAGAAAGGCCAGGCTGTATTTCCTCGTGATTCTTCTGTTCGCTCTGGGGGCCGAGCTGGGCAGCCTGGCCGTGGAACTGCTGGACCTGCCCGCCATCTGGCTGTCCTGCGCTTTGCTCACCCTGGATGTCTGGCTGCTGGCCCGCGCGTAGCAAATATCCGGACGGCTGCGTTGTTCCGGAACCGCGCGGCGGCGGAGATTTGCACAAAACCATTTGCATAAGAGGAAAATTTCTGATATAATTACAATAAATAGGAACGGCATTTTGCGGCAAAATCCTCTAGTTCTCTCTATCGCTCATCACGGGAGCGCGGTCTGTATGGATAGACCGCGCGCCTGATTGGTTCAACTTGAATCGTACGAGGTAAAGCTTTTATGTGCAAGAAGGAAGACATACTGGACGGGTTCAAGCTTTTTAAGCTGAAGGCAAAGCATTACCTGCATCGGTTTTGCCACCGGATACAATTGCCGTATATCTGCTTCATCATTTCCATCACCCTTTCGCTGTGTATTTTGTTTCCCTCCCTGTTTCACTCAATCCCCATTTTGGAGATGGCGAATCAGAATGGAATTTTTCAATATAAGCTGTCGCTTTCCGGACGGCTGCTGTTCTCCGATGACGCTTCCGTCCAGTATCCAATCAGGGTCTCGGCCGGCGGATATTCCGAACAGATCATGGAGGGGGCCGAATTTTCTCTGACATTCCTGTCCGCCACCAGATCGGACATACCGATTGTAATATCTGACGAAAGCGGCAGATACGTTTTGGAATACATTACATTTGGCGGCAGCAGCTTTGTAACTACATTTCGCTTTTAGCGGCTTTGGGTGATGGACATGAACTACATAGGGATTATTTTAGTTGTATCCGACAATGAGAAAGCAGCGTACATACAAGAAATACTCAGCAAACCACAGGAATTTTGCCTCATTCCGTCCGGGCTTTCTGCGTCCGACGCTGTGAAAAAAGCCGCAGGCGAGAAAGCAAACGTCTGCCCTTGTATCGTCGCCTCGGCGGCAGAGAAAGAGACGCTGTGCAAGAAGGCTGAGGAAAGCGGGCGTTCTTTTATGACCATACGCATCGCAACCGCCCTGAATATGCGGGTTTTGGACACGGAAGGAAGCTTATACACCTACATTATTAAGGGAAGAACCGCAAAAGAAACCACCGCTCTGATCTCAGACTTTTGGGCGTTTCGGGCGACTGGAGGAATGCTCTCAAAGAGGCTGATCTCCTCCTATATCGGTCACAAGCTGCTGATCTGGCCCGATTATTCCGAGTACAATGGCAAAATCAGCCCGTCCTCCTACGATCTGTCCCTCGGAGACGATTATTATTATGGAGGAAAAATATATACATTATGTGAAAAACAGCCCTTTCTTAAGATCGACCCATATGATTACGCAATTGTCTCCAGTGCGGAAACGGTCAATATGCCAAAAGATATTTCGGGCAGGTTTGATGTCTCGGTGTCCCTTTTTTGTCAGGGCGTTATTTTGTCAAACGGCACCCAGATCGACCCCGGCTTCTGCGGCAAGCTGTTTTGCCTGTTGTTCAACACCTCCAACAAGCCGATTTACTTGAAGCGCGGCGACCACTTCGTAACGTTGGAATTCTGTAAGCTTTTGGAGGTAACCGAACCATATCACGGGAAATATAATTATAAAACTTCGATTGTGCCATATATCCCCGCGAATGCGCTGCACGGAGCAATCAATGAGCTGAAACAGGACCTGGACGCAATAAAGAAAGAAAACAGCATGCTGCAGAGCATATTTTTGGGGACTCTTACTCTTATTATCACATTGATTGCATTATTAGTAACCATACGCTAGAGGAACAGCGGGGAAACAGAGGGAATTGCTTTGAACTACTATAATACAGTTATTATCGGCGCCGGCCCGGCCGGGCTTGCCGCGGGACTATTTTTGAAAGAAAAAAAGGTCAATTTTATTATTTTTGATCGGGGCGGCCGATTTTCAGACCGGGACAAGTCGCGCCCGCTTGAGGTCAGCCACGGCGTAGGCGGAAGCGGATTGTTCTCCGACGGTAAATTTTCTTATCCGCCTGCCGCGTCAGGGCTCTGGCAGGAGTGGAATTTAGTAAAGGCGGAACGTATTTACCACCAGCTGGAGGATATGTTCCGCAGATGCAGCATTGGGCTTAAGTCCTGGGAAGATGTAAAGGCCGGAATGCTCCTGCCTGACAGTGAAATAAAAAAATACGATTCCGAAGTATTTGATTTTGCAGAGCGCAAACGGATCATGGAATATATGTGCCATGAGCTGGAAGACTTTATCGCCGCCAACACCGGCATTGTGTCTGTAAAGGAAAACGGCGACCATACCTTTTCCATCACGACGGACGCCGGGGAGCGGTATACCAGCTCCACCGTTGTCATAGCCACGGGGAAAAAGAGTCCCTTGCCGCTTATGCCGGACTATCCGGAAGAAAAAAAGCATAGTATTTATGAGATGGGGATTCGCGTGGAGTGCCCCCAGAAATATTACAGACCTCTGAACAGCGAGTCTGCCGATTATAAGCAGATCATTCAAATAGACAGCGATACGCAGCTTCGGACCTTCTGCAGCTGCAAAAAGGGCTCTGTTATTCAGTCCTCCTATGACGGAATCCGCTTTACCTATAACGGCGACTCGTCCGAGCCAAGGCCATATTCGAACGTGGGAATCATTATAAGGGCCACTTCCGCGGCTTCCGAATACGCGAAGCAGATGCAGCAGGCGTATGACCGCAAGGAAACCCACTGCCTGCCGTTAAAAGAATACTTACAGGGAACGCCCGTTTTAGGCGGCGCAATTGACCGGCAAATCATTGATTACCTGCCTCAGATTATTCCCATCCATGACGAGGACTGTCTGGCTGGCTGCCGCATATACGGGCCGGAGATCGAGCGGTATGGCGACTACCCTGACACCGATCCCAATCAGCTGCTGACAAACGGCCAAAACATTTATATTTGCGGCGACGCGTCCGGAAAGTATCGGGGATTGTTTGCCGCTTTCTTCAGCGGATTCTGCTGTGCCAACGCAATCGATGCGGCCCATATGGCGTGGATAGACGAAAAAATTGCTCAGTTCCGCATTGATACCAGCGAAACCGAGCGCATGCCTACCGCGTTTACCGCCCAATCCAAAGTATATTTTTACTGCAGGGATGCGATATGCGAGTACACGCTGCGGCGAGGCTATCTGCCGATCAATCCGTTCCGGGTGTTTGATTACTTCCTGAGCGACCGGGTGGACCGGGATATGATCCGGCGTGGAAATAATAATCTGCTTCAAATGTGCGACGAGCTCTGGGTATTCGGCCCGATTTCCAACGGCGTGCTGTTTGAAATATTTTCCGCGATCAAGCAAAGAAAGCATATACGTTTCTTCAGTATCGGGACGCGGAAAAAGGATATTGATGACCTTGACCTGGAACAGATTTCTTTTGAACCGGAGGTTCACAAAAATCAAATTCGGAAAGAGGATTTGATTTCTTTTATCAGGGAGTCCAATTACGGCTATTTCAGCAGGCCGGATTCCGATCAGATGTCATTGTTTGACAGGTACTGATTTCATTTTACAGCAATGTTCTGAGGAGAGCGGGAAATATGAGGAAAAACGAGAGCCACTATATCCAGGCGCTGAATGAGGCGTATCTTTCCCACAGTCTGGCTATCTTTTACGGAGCTGGCCTGTCCAAGCCCTTTGGCCTTCCGGAGTGGAAGGAATTGATTGAGAACGTGGAGAGCTATTTTGGCGGCGAGGAGTATATCCGCAGTAAAGCACTGGAGGAAAAACTGAACAAAAATGAATTTTGGCTTGCGATTTCTCTGCTCCAGGAAGAACTGAATGTAAGCGCCGAGAACATAAAAAGCCAGATTGGCAAGGTAATCCGGGAATGCGAGGATATGAACTGCAACGCCCCTATGTCATTGCCATGTCTGGACAATAACTACTCAGATCTGGCAAAACTGGATATTTCTCTTTTTATTACTACAAATTTTGACCGGATTTTATCCCGATATATGCCCGGAGCTGAAACAACAGATTTTTTAAATCGCGGTCAGGCGCTAAAGGACAGGTTTGAACAGCATACCAAACGAATTATCCATCTTCACGGAACGGCAACTGACCCGCAATCTATCATTATATCAAAAAGAGATGTGGCGAAGATATACAGAGACCGATTCTGGAAAACAAGCTTTGAAACAGCGGCAAATATCAATACGATCCTATTTATTGGGGTGTCATTCAGCGATATTTATCTGAAGAATTTCCTGAAACAGCGATCCAAGACTACCAACAATCGGTGCTATGCGATCATGCTGGAGGGCGAACCAATATTAGACGGGCTTTATTCTCCTATCATCGTGAGTAAAGAGAATCCTGTTGAGGGTATACGGGAGATACTGACCAAGATATCCAAAGAACCGGAATATATGATCTGGCTCAAGTTGGAAAAAGCGTCAGACACCGACGACAATGTGATTGACAGGCTGAAGAGAGAAATAAAGCGGACTTTTGACGTTTTCCGGGGAAGAGTCGAATGCAACTCTAATGGCACGGCAGTCACCTTACTATTTTCAAACTGCAAAACAAACAAATCACTGCGGGATATCTGCCAAGCGGTCAAAGAGGTCGTGGCAAAAATGTCCACGGACAAATCAATTGCATCCGACCGCTTTGTCTGCTTTATTTCGAAAAAAACAGATTTTATCATAAAGGCAAGCGGTATCATCAACAACAGCTATAAGACCGGAGTAAAAACAGTTTTAAACGACTATGTAAGTCCCGGCTCCCACGGCTTTATTTTCGACAGAGTGGAACTCTCTCTGGACGGGCGCGACGGATGGCTTCGGGATTTTACAGACAAACGTCTGCACCTCAGAAATCTGTTGGAACTCAGTCTGATTGTTGAAGATACCGTTGCCATTCCGTACGCGGAAAACTCCGGTGTGGAAGTACATGTCGCCGGGCTGCTTTTTGACCGGGACAGGCTGATTCTGGAGGAACGTAAATCCCATGAGGCAATCAGTCCCGCCAAGTTTTCTCTGCCTGGAGGACGCCTGAAAAAGGGCGAGAGCTTTCATGACGCCATGACACGCATCCTGAAACAGAAATATGGGATTTCAGTTGGAAATTATCTGAATATATTGGATGAATTCAAGGTGCATGACGCCACGATTCCGGGCATTGCTTTCATCGGCAACATCAAATCAAATGGCAGAATGTTAAGTACCTATTCGGCTTCAGAGATTCAAAATCTGGAGACAAGCCTGGCGTGTGACCAGGCGCTGATTAACAGAGCCTTCTCCCATCTCAAACGGTTTACGATTAAGCTGCGCATTATTATGCTGACTGAATGCGTTTACTGCTGCAGATGCTGCCACCACGAAAATATTGTGGAGCAGTACTCTGGATGCGATATTGATAAGTTAATCAACTGCGTCGAAACCGTAAGTAAAAACTTTTTCGTGAAGCAGATTACGATTACAGGCGGCGAGCCGCTCCTTCCGGCGAATCGGGACAACTTGCTGGCATTACTGGCCTATATCCGTCAAAACCTGGGAGAGGTAGATTTGTCCGTCATTACGAATGCGCATTACCTTGACGCCGAATGCGTGAGGCAGCTAAAACAATATAATATCCGGTATAAAATCAGTGTCTACGGCTATGATACTCCCTCTTTCCTGCAGTATACGGGCGCGGCAGGCTGCTTTTCCGGCGAACCTGAGCTGGACTATATCGGCAGTCTGGTTGAAAAGCTTCGTATTTTGGACCGTGAGTCCTGTTTGGTGACATTGAACATACCGTTTCACAAAATAATTGCGCCCGGGCTTCCGGCTTTGCTGAAAGAAGGTCCGTTAAGTCAGGCCGCGCGGGACTATCACATCAAGCTTAAGATTATTGAAATGGTAACCCCCCGTAGGGACAACGATCATTTTGCTGAGGATTATGAGGTAATATCCGAGGATATGTTCCTTTCGTTCCAACAGATAGAATCTTCTTTGTCGTTGTCCGCCCATGGAGCGGGAGAACGGGACAGCATTTCCGTTTATCGCTATCCCTGTAAGTCAGCAGACGGCTGCAAAAACTGTATCAATCAGTTTGCACTGACGATAAAGCCAAATGGAAACATGCTAATCTGTAAGCGGGCGCTGCAAAACAGTAAAATGAAAGATAATTTCTTTTCGGACTTGGGCATTGAAGTGGAAGAAGTCGATTTTAAGGACGAGTATCATTTCCGCACGTCAAAACCAGAGTAGCCCGCTGGGCGCCCACCTGATCCGAACCGTTTTCCTACTGATAAAACCGGGTGGTATATTCTATGATATTTCTCCGCCGTTTGAAACGGACACAGCGCCGCTAGTACCATTCAATGCCCGGAAAGCCCTTGCCCTACAAGGCTTTCCGACTATTGTGAAGCTCCTGCCTTGCACTTTTTCAGCAGCGTTTCGTGCATAAATACCATTAAAACCAAAATCACCAGCAAATAGAATGGGAACAGCGATACCGCGATGTGATTGGCGATCAGTCCAAACAGCGGCGGCATCAGGCAGTTGCCCACATAGGCGCTGGCCATCTGGACGCCGATGATCGCCTGAGAGCGTTCCGCTCCAAAATGGCCGGGGGTGGCGTGGATGATGCTGGGATAGATGGGAGCGCAGCCCAGGCCAATGAGGATCAGCCCCCCCAATGCGGCGTACTCCCCCAGCGGCAGCAGAAAAGCGGCAATTCCCGCCGCGATGATCCCTTGCCCCAACCGGACCATCCGGCTGTCGCTGAGCTTCATGGTCAAAAAGCCGCTCAGCGCCCGGCCAACCGTGATCCCGATGAAGAACAGGCTGGCAAAGCTGGCCGCCGTCTCCGGTGCAACGCCCTTATGAAGCGTCAGGTAGCTGCTGGCCCACAGGCCGGTGGTCTGCTCCAGGGCGCAGTAGCAGAAGAAGGTGACCATCACAGCTTTCACGCCGGGCAGGCTGATGATCTGCCCCAGGGTAAGCGCCTGGGGCGGGACACTTTCTTCGTCCTGCTGCGCCTTGCCTCTCCAGAGGGGCAGGCTCATCACGATGACGGCCGTCAAAACCAGCTGCATCACGCTGATGATCCGATAGCCCAGGTTCCAGCTTCCCCAGCCTGTCAGGGTATAGCCCATGATGTACGGTCCGATGGACGCGCCTAGTCCCCACATACAGTGCAGCCAGCTCATGTGGCGGCTGGCGAAGTGGAGCGCCACGTAGTTGTTCAGCGCCGCGTCTACGCTGCCCGCCCCCAAACCGTAAGGGACGGCCCACAGGCACAGCATCCAGAAAGAACCGCTGACGGAAAAGCCAAAGAGCGCCGCCGCCGTCATGGCAACGCTGACGGCCGTCACCCTACCCGCCCCCAGCTTCCGGGTAAGCCGGTCGCTTTGCAGGCTGGAGATTACCGTTCCGATTGATATGACGAAGAAAATAATCCCGGAGTAGGAGACCGGGACGCCGAAATCCTGGTACATGGAGGGCCACGCCGACCCCAGCAGAGAGTCCGGCAGGCCCAGACTGATAAACGAGATGTAGATAACGGTTAAAAGTAAGTGTATCATCTTGTATTCCTCCTTGTTTTCCGATAGGATAGTTGAAAGGATGTATCCCCGGCGCATTCTGGCGCAGGCTTTGACCGATATTTGCATCCTCAAACAACCGCCGGTGTGGGAGGTAGTCGGAACAGACAAAAGGAGCGCGGTAAGACGTGCTCCTTTTATGTCTGATTTTTGTTTTCTACCGGTTTCAAGCAATTCAAAATGTTCTCTTTTTCCCTTTGAACCACAAAAAATTCTGTGTGATCTTCTTCTCACCGGCTTCGGTCAGCTCCTAAAACTGGCATCCGTATACATATCCGGCGCCGTCTTTTTCCCAAACAAACCGAATCGCTTCAGGGCGCTTCTCCCCGCATTTTACTTTTCAAATACCTGCTTCAACTGCTCATCGGCCCAAACGACCCTGTTCCGTCCATGCCGCTTCGCGTCGTACAGCATGGTGTCGGCGATCTTCAGGTAAGTATCATAGGAGCTTCCCGCCTCGGGGACCACGGTGACTCCTCCCACGCTGACCGTGACCCACTGGCACACGGAGGGACTGTGGGGAATGCGCAGATCCTCTACGGCCTTCCGTACCCTTTGCAGATACTCAAACAGCTTTTGAGAGGAATCGCCCATGGAGATCGCCACAAACTCCTCTCCACCGTAGCGGGCCACAAAGTCTGTGCTGCGCTTCAGCTGGGAGGATATCGTCCTGGCAACGGAGGTGATCACCTTGTCCCCAGCCGGGTGGCCGAACGTATCGTTATACATTTTGAAATGGTCAATATCAAACATACAGATGGAAAAAGGCACATGCAGGCGGGCCGCCTCATTCCACTTTTTCAGGCTGTAACGGTCATACCTGCGGCGGTTGGGAATCCCGGTCAGCTGATCGGTCATGGACTGCTCCTCGACCTGCCTGCGGTATTGATACAGCTTGACATGCGTGTTCACCCGCGCTTTGACGATCAGAGGAATATAGGGCTTTGTGATATAATCCACGGCTCCCAGAATCAGCCCGCGCTGCTCGTTTACCGCGTCGGCCAGGCTGGTAATCAAAATGACCGGGATGCTTTGGGTAATAATCTCCTCCTGCAGCTTTTTCAGCAGCGTAAATCCGTCCATCTCCGGCATTACCACGTCCAGCAGGATAAGGGAATAATCTTCGTTGCTGGCCCTGCGCAGCCCCTCCTCCGCCGTATGCGCAATGGTAACGTCATAGTCGTCTTCAATAATCTTCTTCAGCTGTGCCGCCTGCAGAAGGCTGTCATCGACGATCAATATTCTTTCCATAACTGCACTCCCTACTATGTTTACTTAAGGAACCACCGAATCAATCCACATGCGCATCTTCACACCATAAATTTCCGCTGTTCCGCGTCAGAAAACCATAATAACATAATTACCATATCCGCTTGGGCCTGAATAGAAGAAAGGTTGCCTCAAGCCAAGTAAATATTCATTATCATACAGATAAAAATGGCCTCTTTTTCAGCGGTATACGTCCATTTTCACACTGATTTCAGAGGTTATCCGGCTTCAAATAGCAGCTCAGTCCGGTGGTCAGCAACTGAAATATCGTGTCCTCGGTTTCCTGATTGTTCGGCAGCAGTCCCTCTACCACATATTTTGCGTACATTACAGTCGAAGCGAGGACATGGAGCCACAGCAGATCCTGGTTCATCCTGTCCAGCCGTGGAAACACCTTCTTGAACGCATCAACCATTCCAATAAATGTCTTGAAATAGGTCACATCCCGGCTTTTGTCATATGTGGGGAAAAATGTGCTGTCCCGAAAACGGTGGTAAAAAACCGTTTCATCCGGGCGGGAGGTCCAAAACCGGAAATAGGGCAGCCACAGGCTCCTTACCGCCTCCATCGGGTCGGTAAGCATGATCTGGGGATCGAACTCCAAGCGTTCAAAAATTGCCGCCGCCTGCTTATCAACGTAGGTAAAACACTCTACCAGCAGCTGATCCTTGCTGTCAAAGTGGCGGTAAATTGCCCCAGCCGAAATTTCTGCCAGCTCGCTGACATTCTGGATGCGAACTCCCTCCAGGCCATACTGCCGCACAGCTTTGATCGCAGCAAGAATAATTCTCGTCTTAGTATCATCCAGAATAATCACCTTCCTCCATACAACCGCTTCTTCTGTTATCTGCCAGCGGGAGAATTATATACTATTTTACTCCTTTTGGCAAGCCTTCTGAGCGCTGATCTTTTCAGGCATAATTTCAAGCCATGACGGCTATCCTAACCCCAGCGAGGTGACAGGATGGACTCCATATGGCCGCAAACGGCACAGCTTCCCGTATTCAATTCCCTCCGGTCGGACCTGAAAACCGATGTGCTTGTCATCGGCGGCGGTATGGCCGGACTTTTATGCGCCTATAAGCTGACCCGGGCGGGGGTGGACTGCGCCCTGGTGGAGGCGGACCGTATCGGCGGCGGCATCACCAAAAATACCACGGCAAAAATCACCTCCCAGCACGGCCTGATCTACGGCAAGCTGATTCGGGAATTCGGCGCGGACCGGGCCCGGCTCTATCTGGAGGTCAACCAGAGGGCGCTGGAGGAATACCGTGCTCTCTGCCGGACTATGGACTGTGACTTTGAGGAGAAGGACGCCTTTGTCTACTCCCTGGGCAGCCGGGAGAAGCTGGACCGGGAGCTGAACGCCTTGGAACGGCTGGGCTTCGGGGCGGAATTTCAGGCGGACATCCCCCTCCCCTTCCCCACCGCCGGAGCAGTAAAATTCAAGGATCAGGCCCAGTTCCACCCTTTGAAATTTATCTCCGCCATCGCCGGGGAGCTGAGAATTTTTGAGCGCACCAAGGTCCTGGAGCTGGGACCGGGCAAAGCGGTCACCACAGGCGGGACCATTTCAGCGGACAAGCTTATCATCGCTACCCACTTCCCTGTGCTCAACAAACATGGCGGCTACTTTTTAAAGCTGTACCAGCACCGCTCCTATGTGCTGGCCCTGAAAAACGCCCCCGACGTTCAGGGAATGTACCTGGACGAGGATGAAAAGGGGCTGTCCTTCCGAAATTACGGCGGTCTGCTCCTCCTGGGCGGAGGCAGCCACCGGACGGGCAGACAGGGCGGCAGCTGGACAGAGCTGGAGCGCTTTGCCCGGCACTGTTACCCGGATGCCCGGCCGGCGGCCCGCTGGGCCGCTCAGGACTGCATGACCCTGGACGGCGTGCCCTATATCGGGCCGTACTCCAAACGCACCCGGGGGCTCTATGTAGCCACCGGCTTCAATAAATGGGGCATGACCTCCTCCATGGCGGCGGCGGAGGTTCTGACCGACCTGATTCTGGACCGGAAAAATCCCTGTACGGAGCTGTTCTCTCCCTCCCGGACGATGCTCCGGCCCCAGCTGGCGGTCAACGCTTTGGAGTCCTCCCTGGGGCTGCTGACTCCCACCGTGCCCCGCTGTCCCCACATGGGCTGCGCCCTGAAGTACAACGCCGCCGAGCACAGCTGGGACTGTCCCTGTCACGGCTCCCGCTTCGGGGAGGGCGGGACCCTCATTGACAACCCGGCGACCGACGACAGATTGAATTAGCACTTCCTTAAGCATAAAAACCGGCGCGGGCCAAAAGCCCGCGCCGGCAGCTTTTTATCAGGTCTTGAGCTTGAAGCGTTTGGTCTGTCCCTCCATCACCTGTACCTGGGTGAATAGCTCGGCGCTGACAGCCGCCGACTCCTCGCTGCTGGCGGAGTTGCTCTGCACCACAGCAGAAATCTGGCCGATGCCCTCCGTCACCTGGGCGATGGACTCGGCATCGTTCTCCACCGCCTTGACGATATCGCCGATGGCCGTATTGGACTGCATCACCAGGTCCAGGGTCTTTTTCAGGGTGGCGGACACCTCGCTGACAATCCGGCTGCCCCGCCCGGTGGCCTGTACGGAGTTCTCGATCAGGCCCTTGGTGGCCTTGGCGGCCTCGTCGGACTTGGAGGCCAGATTGCGCACCTCATCGGCCACCACGGCAAAGCCCTTGCCGGCGGAGCCCGCCCGGGCGGCTTCCACGGCGGCGTTCAGAGCCAGAATGTTGGTCTGGAAGGCGATATCCTCGATGGTGGCGATAATCTTCTCGATCTGCTGGGAGGCCTCGGTGATGTCCTTCATGGCCGCAACCATCTGCTCCATCTGCTGGCCGCTGATGGTCACCTGCTCCCCTGTCTGCTTGGCGTTCTCCTGCGCCACTCCGGCCGTCTTTACATTTTCGGACGCGCTTCTGGACAAGGTGTCCAGGGTGGCGTACAGCTCCTCAACGGCGCTGGCCTGCTCCGTGGCCCCCTGGGCCAGAGACTGCGCCCCGCTGGACAGGTGCTCGGCGTTGCCGGTCACCTTCTCCTGGGCCTCACAGATACTGCCGATGGCGGTGGACAGCCGGGTCGTCAGAATGTCGATGGACTCCTCAATGGAGCTGAAATCCCCAATAAAGGACGTCGCGGTCTTGACATCGAAATTGCCGTCCGCCAGCTGCTCCATCAGCCGGTTCAGGTCCCATATGTAGCCCCGGATCAGCTCCATGGACTTCCCCAGGGTATTGGACAGATCGCCCAGCTCATCGTTGGTATTATGGTCCAGAACCAGGTCCAGATGGCCCTCCTGGAGAGGCTGGACCTGCCGGGTGATGTGCAGAATGGGAGCAAGGACACTCTTGAGCACATACATCACCAGGCTGACGAGGCAGAACAGCGCCAGCACCAGGCAGACGGCGGTAATGGCCTGCATTGTCATAATCGTGGTGTTCATTTTCTCGGTATTCTCATCATTGAGGGCGGTCCCCTGCTCGATCACCTGATCCAGCTTGCCCACCAGGGCGGTCAGATTGGCCTGAATGGTCTCCTGATAGTAGTTCTGGGCGCGGGTCGGGCTGACAGCCATCAGGTCCTTCACCTCAGTCACAGACTGATGCAGCTCCTTGTGCATGGGCTTGATCTCGTCCCGCAAGGCCAGGATCGTCTGGTCGTCCGTGCCCGCCTCGCCGTAGATCCACTGACCCAGAACGCACTTGGTATCGTCCGTGCCCGGGAACTCTCCGTTTGCGTACAGGGCTTTGCTCAGATTGCTGGACCACTTGTAGTGGGCGGCCTCCGCGCTCTGGGCCCGGCTCAGTACGCTGACGGTCTGTACGCTTCTCTCCTGCATTTTCTCAATCCGAATCAGATTGAAAGTGGTTACCCCGCTGAACAGCAGAATGGACAGCAGAGCAGCGGCAACCCGGTAAAACACCATTTTCTTAATACTTTTACGCATCAGTAACATCCTCACTTCATTTTAAAGTATCACAGATGGCAGTAAGAACAGTATAACATAGAACAAGCCGGTAATTCAATACTTTTCTTCTAATTCCATAAAAAACCGGAGGAGCGCGGCGCTTTTTTATGCCGTACTTCCCGCTGTCGGAAGCTCAGCTCCGCCCTTGCCGCTGCATATTAAAGATAATCTGTAAAATCCGCTCCTCTTCTGCCTCGCTCAGGTCCAGAAAGCGGCAGCCGTACTCAAAGCTTCCATATTTGCGTTCATTGATGCGCACGATCTGGCAGGACACCTGTATCACCTCCGAATCCGGGGTCAGCTTTGACCAGAGCAAAAACTTATCTCCGATGTTATGCCTGATTCCGGTGCTGATACAGGCGCCGCCCACGCTGATATTCAGCAGACGGCACTCCTCCAGCGGAACATTCAGCTGGCCCAGAGGCGCCAGCTTTCCGGCCAGACTGGTCCCCATACGGAAAAACGCCCGGTCATTGCTCCGCTTGACCAGTACCAGGTGCTCCGCCTGCCATACATCCCTACCGCTGGAGCGCACGGTGCATTTCAGAATCACGGCCTTTTTCTCCTTGCTGCTGTAGCCCCGCAAGGTCACCAGCACCGGCTCCTCCAGCGTGGTCAGCAGGCTCCCCCCTGTGGCGGGCCTCAGCTGGGCGTGGTCCCCTCGCAGGCCGGTCAGCCGTGCCACCAGAAACATCCGGCCATCGTCAGAGGTCACCTCCACCCGCATTCCGGAGTAAATTTCCAGGTCCTCCGCCTGCGCCCGGCGCTGGGATTCTTCTTCTTCCCGCTGCCTCGGACTCTTTCCAAACAATCCGAACAGTCCCATGTTACGCTAACCCCCAATCGAGTTTATTGCTCCCGAAGCTGCTCCATCCTCTCGTTGGACCACACCACCTGGTTGCGGCCAAAGCGCTTGGCGTCGTAGAGCATGGTATCGGCGATCTTCAAATAGGTATCATAGCTGTCACTCGGCTTAGGCCGGACGGTAACTCCGCCAATGCTGACAGTAATCCACGGGGACACCTCCCGGTTGTGGGAGATGTGCAGCTCCTCCACCGCCTCGCGCAGCCGTTTCATCTGGGCAAAGGTCGTCTCGGCGTCGCTGCCCTGGATAATGGCCACAAACTCCTCCCCGCCGTACCGGGCGAAGAAGTCCGTACTGCGCCTGAGATGGTCGGTGGCCACTCCGGCCACGGCCCGGATCACCTTGTCTCCGGCGGGATGCCCAAAGGTGTCGTTATACGCCTTGAAGTTGTCAATATCCATCATGCACAGGGAGATAGGCGACTGGAGCCGCACCGCGTCCTGCCACTTTCTGCCGCAGCAGCTGTCATAGCCCCGTCGGTTGGCCACGCCGGTCATGGGGTCGATCATGGCCTTCTGCTCCACCTGCCGCCGGTAGCGGCTAAGCCTGATATGGGTGTTCACCCGCGCCCGGACGATGGGCGGGTGGTATGGCTTGGTGATATAATCCACCGCCCCCAGGGTCAGGCCCCGCTCCTCGTTCACCGCGTCGTTCAGGCTGGTAATCAGGATGACCGGCGTGTGCTGGGTGATGACCTCCTCCTGCAGCTTCTTCAAAAGGACAAAGCCGTCCATCCCCGGCATGACCACGTCCAGCAGCACCAGGTCGCATTTTCCCTCCCGGACATATTTCAGCCCCAATTCAGCGGTATCGGCCAGCACGATCTCGTAATCGTCCTGCAAAATCGACCGGAGCCGCTCCGCCTGTATCGGGCTGTCATCAATAATCAGTATTTTTTCCTGTTTCTCCATGTCTCCACTCCTCGAATATAGACAGCCGACACAAGCCGCTTCGCGTATCATTATATCAAATTCCCTTCCAAATAGGAAGCCCATTTCCATATCTTGCCCAAATTATTTTCCGCCGCAGGCGCATAAGCGCCCGCGGCGGTGAACGGAATGCTATCACGCGCTGTCTCCGCCCGAAACGGGGATTCCCGCCTCTCTCAGCGAGCGGCGCAGCTCGCCCGCTCCGCGGAATACCGTCCCGGACATCCCCGTCAGCATGGCTGCCTCCACGTTGATGTTCAGGTCATCTACAAAGAAGCACTCCTCCCCTTTCAGGTTATACTCCCGGAGCAGAATTTGATACAGCTCCGGCTGGGGCTTGAGCAGCTTGTAGAAAGCCGAGACCACCCGGCCGTCGAAGCACTCACTGCCCGGGATGCGGTCAAAATACTTGGGGTGGTCCAGCCCGGCGTTGGACAGCAGGTAGATGCCATAGCCCAAACCCTTCAGCTCCCGGACCAGCTCCGCCATCCCCTCCACGGGGAGCAGCGGGCCGCGCCACCAGCCCGCGGTCAATTCGCGGACCGCCCCGTGGAGACGCTGGGGCAGGCAGCGGCACATGCGGTCTGCGGCCTCCTGGGGGGCAGCGATCCCCCGGTCCAGCTGAATCCAGTTCACGCCGCCGAACACCTCCCGCAGGAGCAGCGGACGGTCCTCCTCCGGCACGCCCAGCCGCCGGACCAGCTCCTCTGGTCGCCAGTAGATGAGCACATTGCCCATGTCAAACACAATATTTCGGATCATGCGCGGGCCTCCCCGGCTTTTTTGCCAAAGCTCTTAATTTTTTCCAGCCGCTTGCGCCGCCGGTCTTTGATTTCAAGCCGCTCCCCCAGGTCCCGGGCGCCCACGCCGTAGACCAGATAGAGGATGACGCCCGACACGATCATGATGAACACCGTGGAGGCACACCGCCGGCCCGAGGCGTTGACATTGTAGCCGTACAGCCCCTCTTCCCGGCACATGGACTGGATAACCATGGCGTAGGTGGTGCCGTAGGAGCTGGCGAAGGTGGCCGACATGTCGTACTCGGTGAACAGGGCGTTGAAGTTCAGCGCGAACACCGCCAGCACCGAGGGCAGGATGATGGGCAGCTTCACCTTGAGGAAGGTGATCAGCGGACTGGAGCCCAGATTTCGGGCGGCGTCCTCCAGCTCCTCATCGATGGCGTAGAAGGCGGCCTTAATCATCCGTAGGGAGAAGGGCAGCTTGACCACCGTGTAGGCCAGGATGATCAGCAGACGCACATGCTCGGCGTAGTACAGGTTGCTGCCCCCCACATACCATACATCCTCACTGTTGAAATAGACCCGGTAGGAGTAGCAGATGAGGATGGTGGGCAGCAGCCAGGGGAAGAGCAGGCAGTACTCCAGAGCAGTTCCCGACTTTTTGTTCCGTTTTTTGAAGATGTAGTTGCAGGCCGCCACCACAATGACGCAGGCCAGGGCGGCGGCAATGGCGGACAGGACGAAGCTGAGCTTGATGCCGCCCAGGGTGGCCTCGTTGGCGAACAGGCCGGAGATGGACCCCTTCCTGGTCTTGTAGGTGCCCCGGTTGGTGAGGTACTGGTAGTCCTGGGTGCCGAAGAAGTTGATGAGGGTCCAGTTGGACAGGTCCAGCCGCTTCATGCGGATGGCCCCGTAGGTCTGGAAGGAGAAAATGATAATCATGACCACAGGGGTCATATAGATGACAAAGAGGATATAGGCGTAGATGTGGGCCAGAAGGTTCCACACCGGATTGTCGATCTTCTGCTTTTGCAGCTTGGCCTTTGTCTTGGAGACGGAGAGATAGTGGCCCTTCCGCTCATAGGAGGACAGGACCGTCAGCAGGACGATGGTGAACATGGCCAGGATGACGGACAGCAAGGCCGCCCGGGCCTGTGGAAACGCCTCGTCCGCCGTGGAGGACCCGGCCAGCCGGACGATCTCCGGATTAATGGAGTCGTAGCCCAGCAGCGTGGGGGCCGACATGGCGCACAGGCCGGTGATAAAGGTCATCACCGTCAGGGAGAACATGGTGGGCACCAGGGTGGGGAAAACCACCTTCCACAGCACCTTGAAGGGCCGCGCCCCCATGTTCCGGGCGGCCTCCACCGTGTTGTAGTCAATGCCTCGGATGGCGTTGCGCAAAAACAGGGCGTGGTTGCTGGTACAGGCAAAGGTCATGGTGAAGAGCACCGCGTTGAAGCCGGAGAACCAGTTGGGGTTCATCCCGGGGAATGCCTCCACCAGCAAGGTGGTGATAATGCCATTGCTGTCATAGAGGAACAGGTAGCCGGTGACCAGGGCCACGCCGGAGTAGATCAGAGTGGTCATATAGCCCAGGCGGAGGATTTTCGCCCCCTTGATGTCGAAGTACTCGGTGAGCAGCACGATGGACACGCCCACCACGTTCACCGTAATCACCAGGCAGATGGCCAGCTTCAGGGAGTTCCACACATAGGAGCCCATATTGCCGGCGAAGAAGAAGCGGATCACCGCCAGAGGATCGGTCTTTCCCGAGGCGTTCTGGGTGGTGAAGATGCTGGCCAGGGTATTGAGGCAGGGCAGCAGCATAAAGCCCAGGAACAGGTAGGCAAAGAAGGCGGCGCCGAAAACCTTTACCAGCAAGGCCGGGCTCAGGGCGTTGGAGCGGCTTTTGGTCATAGTTCCGCCCCCCTTATGTACCGGGGTAGGCCATCACGTCTCTGGGGTCCATGACCACCTTTACAGCTTGGCCCGCCTCGTAGATATTCACGCCGTCGTTCTTCTCAATGACCTTGATGGTCTGACCGGCGGCCTTGATGTAGTATTTAATGTACAGCCCGTAGTACTCCCGGCTGTCCACCACACCGGGCAGCACCACGCTGCCTTGCTTGGGCTCCACGTTGACGTGGATGCGCTCCAGACGGATATAGTTGTGGGCGGCGGGGTCTACCTGTCCCCCGCCCGCGTTCAGGGCGGCCACCGCCTCATCCCGGAGCAGGTTGATGTCTCCGATGAAGTTGCACACAAACTCGGTCGCCGAGTGGTTGTACACCTCGTTGGGAGTGCCGATCTGCTCGATGACCCCCTTGTTGAACACGGCGATGTGGTCGGAGAGGGTAAGCGCCTCCTCCTGATCGTGGGTGACATAGATGGTGGTGATGCCGAAGTCCTTCTGCATCTGCTTGAGCTCGTTGCGCAGCTGGACCCTCAGCTTGGCGTCCAGATTGGACAGCGGTTCGTCCATGCAGATGATGGCGGGCTCGGTGACCAAAGCCCTGGCGATGGCCACCCGCTGCTGCTGTCCGCCGGACAGCTGGCTCACCGCCTTGCGCAGCTGCTCTTCGCTCAGGTCCACCTTTTTGGCGATGTCGTTCACCTTCTGGGCGATCTCCGCCTTCTTCAGCTTTTTCAGCTTCAGGCCGAAGGCGATGTTGTCATACACCGTCATGGTGGGAAACAGAGCGTAGGACTGGAATACAATGCCGATGTTCCGCTCCTCAATGGGGACATGGGTGATATCCCTGTCCTTCACCACCACCGTGCCGGAGACGGGCTGGATAAAGCCGGTGATGGTGCGCAGGGTGGTGGTCTTTCCGCAGCCCGAGGGGCCCAGGAAGGTGAAAAACTCCCCCTCCTTCACATGGACATTGATGTCGTGCAGGGCGGTAAAGTCGCCGAACTTGACGACGATATCGTTGAGTCGGATCATAGGCGATGCTCCCTCTCTTTATAAATTTAAAATGCGTGTGGCGAGCCGGTTCCCCGGCTCGCCACAAAGAAACATTTGAATTTAGCCGGCGGACTGGGTCAGGGTAGCCCAATCCAGACTGTCCCAATCGGGCTCGGCCTTGGCCTCGCTGGCGTCGGCCCAGTAGAAGCCCAGGTTGGTCATGATATTGGTCCAGTCGCTGGAGTGGGCGGCCACATACTCGGCGTAAGTGGTGTCGCCGTCCACCTTGGACAGGGCGAAGTTCTTCAGCTGATAGATGGGGGGGATGCCGTTGGGATAGAGGATGGACGCGGCCTCGCTGTTGCAGGGGTAGGAATCGAACTCCTCGCCCCAGGCGGCCTGGGTCTCGGCGGAGCCGAACCACTCGGCAAACTCCTGCACGGCGGCGGTCTGGGCCTCAGTGCGGCCGGCCTTATCCAGCACGCCGATGTACTCGGCGATGTAGTAGGTGCCGTCCTTGATGTCCACCAGATTCCAGTTCTCAGGCTCCATGGTGCCCTTCAGAGGCTTGTCGGAGCTCTCGCCGGCGGCGTCGATCTTGCCGTAGAGGGAGGAGGAGTAGAAGGTGGACACCTGCACATCGCCCTTGTTCAGAGGATCAAAGCCGTACTTGTAGTCGTCGCCGCCGCTCTTGCCCTCAGCGCAGTACTTCCACAGGGTTTTCCAGCCGTCCACAGAGATGCCGCCGGCGGGAGAGGCGGGATCGACGAAGGCGTACAGCATGGCGGAGTTGATGTTGGCGTTGGTGGTGCCGCCCACCTTGTTCTGGCGGTACCAGGAGTAGCCGCAGTTGACGATGTCAGCCCAGTGGTCGAAGGAGAGCGCGGCGCCGTTGGTGCCCAGCTCGTCGTTGCGATAGAGCATCAGCACGTTCTGGATGACCAGACCGTAGGCCTTGCCGGGGTAGACATACTCGCCCACGTCTCCCGACCAGCTGGGGGTCCAGTCCATGATCTTCAGGTTCTCATAGGTGCCGTCCACCAGCTGGCTCCACCGGGTCTCGTTCAGGCCGAAGATCAGGTCGCCGTCCTTGTTCTCGTTGGCGGCCTGGATGGCGGCGGTGTCGCCGGAGATGACGGAGTTGTCATCGATGGAGATGTTGAAGCCAGCCTCCTTGGCCTCGTGAATCAGCCATGTGGTCCGCTCGGTGGAATTGGAGTTTGAATAGATCCGGATGGTGTAGTCATAGTCCGGCTCCACACCCTGGGGGGTGGACTGGGTGGCGCTGCCGCCGCAGGAAGGAGGCGGCGGGGTCTGGGACTTATCCCCTCCGCCGCCGCAGGCGGCCAGAGACAGGGCCATGGACATGGCCAGCGCAAGTGCAAGCATCTTTTTCATAAGCAAGGACTCCTTTTTAGAAATTGGGCATTGCGGTAAATTGCCCACCTCTACATTATAGCTCTTTTGTGCGAAATGTCAAGTTTTTGTTTCTCCGCCTCCGCCGTCATCCTCCTGGCCTGTCCCTCCTCCCGCCGGGCCCCTGGTCGGACCCGCGATGGGGTGAAACTCCGGCTCCGGGTCCATAGGCTCCTTGGCGCCCACACAGCGGTTGATAGGGGCGCCCAGCAGGTGAAACTTCTCCTCATAGTCGGTCATGACCCCCCGGACGCCCTCCCCGTGGAGGTCCCTGGTTACATCAGACAGGACAAAGCCCGCTTTGGGGAACTGGAACAGCGACCACTCAAACAAATCATGGTTGTCGCTCTTGAAGTGAATCTGTCCTCCCTCCCGCAGAATCCCCCGGTACAGGATCAGAAACTGCTCGTGGGTCAGCCGCCGCCGGGCGTGCTTCATTCCCGGCCAGGGGTCGCAGAAGTTGATGTAGAGCAGGTCCACCTCATCGGGAGCGAAGTAGTCCCGCAGCAAGGCGGCGTCTCCGTCAATAAAAAAGATGTTGCTCAGCCCCTTGTCCCGGCACCGCTCCATGGCCACGATCATGGCGTCGGGCACCCGCTCCAGGGCGATGTACAGCACATCTGGGTTCTGCTCCGCCGTTTCCGCGGAAAACCGCCCCTTGCCGCAGCCAATCTCCAGCCGCAGCTCCCTCGCGCTGGGATACAACTCCCGCCAGCGCCCCCGCATCAACGCGGGATTTGAAATCAACATTGACGCGCACCGCTCCATCCGAGCTGAAAGATTGGGTTTTTTTCTCATTCTCATGGTTATGTCACCTCTTCGCTTCATCAATAAAATATTTTAACATATCTATCACAACACTTGCAATCGTTTTAGAAATATATTATACTATCGGTGTTGTCAACTTTCCGGGTGTAGCGCAGTTGGTAGCGCGCTTGCTTTGGGAGCAAGATGCCGGGAGT
>OFFY01001213.1_pt1 | contig 22744 bp, 18 predicted proteins | sample 1521481 | NCBI WGS metagenome assembly OFFY01 (sample SAMEA3504117, study PRJEB24116) | mouse gut metagenome | biome: mouse gut; feature: mouse-associated habitat; material: faeces | place: Denmark | collected 2011
GCAGCATGTATCCGGATGCGGAGGAGCGGAAAAAGGCCCTGATGGAGCGTAACCGTCATGGGGACGGGCTGATGTTTAAGATAGAGGGGGATCCCCGGATTATTGGCTGTAAGGTGTTGGAAGACGGCAGCGTGAAAAAAGGGATCGGGAATTTTATCCGGGACCACAGCCTGGATGAGTTTCCCCAGTTTCTGAATGTATTGAAAGGCGATATGAGTCTGGTGGGAACCAGGCCGCCTACTTTGGATGAGTGGGAGAGATATGAGCCCCACCACAGAGCCCGCCTGGCGGTGCGTCCCGGGATTACGGGGCTGTGGCAGGTCAGCGGCAGGAGCAGGATTACGGATTTTGAAGAGGTTGTGAAGCTGGATACGAAGTACATAACAGAGTGGAGCATGGCGCTGGATTTGCGGATTTTGGTGAGGACTGTGGGGGTTGTGTTTCGGAAGGATGGGGCGATGTGAAAAGGTGGCAGAAGCTTTTAAATCAAATTGCAGTAATTACGTAATAGAATTATGCCTCTGGCAGGTGTGAAAAATAGAAGGAAAACTGATATGAATGCAGCAAAAATTGCAGTGACAGCTTGCAGGATAGGCGCTTGTGGTAAGTTCGGGGGGGTATCCCAATTATTGAAAAATTTAAATCGAATGATTTTTGCGTGTGATATTTCCTGGAGAGTAAAGATCGGAGATAATTTTCAATTGCCGCATCAGGGACTCGGTGTAGTCATCGGTCCTGGAGTGGAGATAGGTGATAACGTACTCATATATCAAAACGTAACTCTTGGGGGAAAGAATAACTATGGTGAGTATGTAACACCGAAGATAGGTAACAATGTGATGATTGGAGCGGGAACTAAAATTCTGGGAAATGTGCATGTCGGAGACAATGTGATAATCGGGGCAAATTCGGTGGTTTTGAGTGATGTTCAGGATGGATATGTTGTGGCAGGCATTCCTGCTAAAGTAATTAAAAAGGTGGAACCGATTTAGGGAGAAACGGAAATATGAAGATATGTTTGGTAGGCTCTTCAGGAGGACATCTGACACATTTATACATGTTAAAAACATTTTGGGAGAATAGGGATCGCTTTTGGGTAACATTTGATAAGGAAGATGCCAGGAGCCTGCTGGCTGGAGAAAAAACATATTCATGCTATTATCCTACAAATCGCAGTTTAAAAGCGTTGCTTATTAATACGAAAATTGCATGGGAAATATTACGAAAAGAAAAACCGGATCTGATTATTTCTTCAGGAGCGGCTGTAGCGGTTCCCTTTTTCTATATTGGGAAATTATTAGGAGTTAAATTGATTTATATTGAAGTATTTGATCGAATAGATAAACCTACTATGAGTGGCAGGATGGTTTATCCTATTGTAGACAGGTTTGTCGTGCAATGGGAAGAAATGAAGGTGGTATATCCGAAAGCAATAAATTTAGGGAGCATTTTTTGACGGACCAAACTGCAGATATTCAGAATTTTTTTAAATTAAGGTGAGTACTAAACATGATATTTGTGACAGTGGGTACACATGAGCAACCGTTTAATCGTTTGATAAAAGAGATAGACAGGTTAAAGAAAGAAAATTATATAGAAGGTCAGGTAATTGTACAGACTGGTTTCGGTACCTATGAACCGGGAAGTTGCCAATGGAAACAGTTTGTTTCCTGTCAGGAAATGGATCAATATATGAGGGAAGCCAGGCTGGTAATTACACATGGAGGGCCGGCCAGTTTTACCGCGCCGCTTCGTTTTGGGAAAATTCCGATTGTGGTGCCTCGCAAAAAAGACTTTGGAGAGCATGTGAATGATCATCAGTTGGAATTTTGCAGGATGGTGAAAGCACGTATGAACAATATCATTTTGGTGGAGGATGTTTCGGACTTAAGGAAAATGATTACAGAATATGAAGAAGTCGTGAAATTAATGGTTTTAAAGACAAGTAATAATAATACGGAATTTGTAAAAGGAATTGAAGTAATTGTAAAAACTATGGGTTTATAGGAAAAATCAAATATAAAATATTTTCATATGGAAGATGGATGTGAGGTTATATAAGAAAGATATGAAGGTATTAGTAGTATGTACGGTTACATTTGAATTAAATGGAATTACGGCTGTAATACTTAATTACTATAAACATTTGAAGTTAAGTGAAATTCAGATGGACTTTATAGTAACGAATAGGCCAAGTGATAAAATGGCAGAAAAGTTAACGCAAGGACATTCGGAAGTACATATAATACCAAGGAATGGATCACCTTTTTCCTATATATTAAAGTTATTTAAACTATGCAGGGAAAATCAATATGACATTATTCATGTTCATGGTAATAGTGCAACAATGGTTTTAGAAACAATTCCGGCAATGTTTGCAGGTGTACCCATACGAATCGTACATTCCCATAATGTTGGATGTACTCACATGAGGTTGCATAAGATCTTGTATCCTCTATTTAATGTTACATATACACATGCATTGGCTTGTGGAGAAAAGGCTGGAAAATGGCTATTCCATGAAAAAGAATTTGCAGTGCTGAAAAATGGAATTGATCTGGAAACGTATAAATGGGATATCACAATCCGAAAAGAATACCGTGAAAAAATTCACGCCGGAGAGAAGGTTGTAATTGGTCATGTAGGGGAATTTAATGAACAAAAAAACCACAGATATTTAATCGAGTTATTTGCGAAACTTATTCAGAGGTCAGACAATTATATATTGCTTATGATAGGTGATGGAATATTGCTTCAGGATATGAAGATCATGGCGAATAAATTTGGCTTAAGAGATCGGGTATTATTTTTAGGACGGACAGAAGAGGTCAGCCGATATATGCAGGCAATGGATTTATTTCTTCTTCCATCTTTGTATGAAGGTGTTCCGCTTGTACTGATAGAGGCACAAGCTTCAGGATTGCCCTGTTTGGTGTCAGATTCAGTATCCAGGGAGACTGATTTGGCAGGAACTGTACAATATATTAATTTGTGTAATCAGGCAGATTGGATAGAACAGATTATAGCAATTGAAAGTAGCAAGATGCGAAGTCGATCTGATAATACCGGGAAACTTCGGCAATATGGATATGATATTAATATATCATCACATGCATTGGCTGATTTTTACAGGCAGTGTCTGGAAGAATAAATTGGTTTAGCCTTGATTTTGAATGGTAGAGAATGGTGATTAATAATGGCAAAAATACTAAATCTTTTGTACGCCGGAGAAATCGGCGGAATAGAGGTGTTATGTGAGAATATAGGACTGAGAGCAGAGTACCCCAATACGTTCTGCTTTATATTTGGGGAGGGAAAGATCTATGATGAAATGATTGCCAAACATTTGAATGTGATATCGTTAGCAGAACAGGGTAAAAAGAAACTTACATTAAGGAAAATACGGGAATTGGCAGAAGAAGCAGAGAAAAATGACATTATTGTAACACATCATGCAAATATATCACTCCAGTTGGTTTATTTCCTATTAAGACACATTGCACGTAACAGGTATTTTGTTATGGTAGCACATTCCTGTTTTGATAAGGGAGTCTATTTTACATATTCTGACAGATGGAAGAACAGGTTGTTTGAATGGCTGTTAAAGAGTAATTTGAAAAATTCGGACGGGATCCTGTTTGTTTCTGAGGCAGGACGTCAATCGTATACTCAGTATTTTAACTTTGACATGAGAAAAACAAGAGTTATTTATAATGGTGTACCAATTAGAAATAGACCATTGGAACCCCCAATTGTTTCAAAGAATACGGTATTTCACCTGCTTTATATCGGCAGGCTTGTTGAAGGGAAAGGAGTTCAAGTGCTGATCGATGCAATTCGACAGATGGTTGATCAGGGGGAAGACATAATGTTGACTATTGTTGGAGAGGGAGGGTATAGAAATAATCTTGAAAAACAGGTTAAAGAGGACGGTTTAAGTAAAAGAATATTATTTGAAGGGCCGCAGAGAAATATTAGGAAATATTTTGAACAGGCAGATGGCTTTGTTTATCCGTCTATATTGCAGGAAGTGTTTGGAATATCGATTGTTGAAGCCATGGAAGCCGGGGTGCCTTGTATTGGCTTTCGTGTTGGCGGAATACCGGAAATTATAAAAGATGGGGTAAATGGCTTTATTGCGGAAGATATCTCGGTACAGGGGTTGATTTATGCGATAAGTAAATTGCAGAAGGCATATAGATGCGGAGAGATTATTCAGATAAGAGAAGCTTGTGTTAAGACAGCAAATAAATTTTCCATCAATAACACAATAATTGAATTGACGCAATTTTATGATGAGTTAATAAAAGGGATAAACAATGATACAAACAAAAAATTTAATTGAATATGAGGAAAGATGAAAATAAAATTAAAAACGAGAGACATTCTATTATATTTGTTTTTGATACCATTTCTTCATCCAAGAGGGTTTGATGAATACTTTGGATGGTATAAAAATTTTTTTACCATATGGATGTACTTGGCGATGGCGATAGGAATATTTTACTTTGTATATTCAGTTTTTGGATTGAGAATGAGATACCCCAAATGTATTTTAGCAATGATGTTATATTTCGGGCTTATGGCGATTATAACTTTGTGTAAAATGGGGAGTTTTAACGGAGGACTTCAAAAGATTTTTGCAGCACCTGTTCTTTGTATGTTATGTGCTTTTTTTGCTGAAACAAATGGAGAAAGACTGATTGAAGTACTGGAAAATATCCTGTTTGTAGTTTTCGGGTTAAATATAATCGTTTTTAATCCAGGCTTATTCAATCATTATTTTTCTGCGAGAGATGAGCAATTACATCTCCTTTTTATAGGACATGTGCAAATAGCGGCACAATTAGGATTATTAGGACTTTATGTTGCCTGCCTGTCAAGTAACATAAAAGGCAAGGCAATGTTTCGATCTAAATTGTTAATTGTCTTTTCTGCTTTTACTATGCTGATGTCATTTACATCAGCATCTATGATAGTGTTAGTTATTTTGTTCATTGGAGGTCTATATATTAGGTTGTCAAGAACCGGAAAATTATTAAAACATGACTCCCGTTTTTATGTGGTAGGATATTTCTTGCTTGATGCAATATTGATGCTTTATTTGTATACGAATGGTTGGCTGTTCCAGTTGTTTGGTTTGAATATAAATGGAAGGGGTTATATCTGGGAACAGGTTTATAATAAATTTTCGGAAAGTCCATGGGTTGGCTATGGAGTAAAAGGGGTTTTGGTTAAAGTATTTTGGAGTATATGGGTAGGGGATGGACAAGGTATGAACTATACTCATAACCAGATATTTCAGGTATTGCTAGATGGTGGAATTATATTGTTTCTTTCTTTTGGATTATTTCTTTTTACATTTACAAAATGTATGAAGAAGAATCTGGAAGATAAGACATTAAAGTTTTCTAATGTATGCCTTATCGGAATGCTGTTTGTGATGATTTTTGAAAGTGTTTTTGAATACCATTATGTAATATTGTTGTTTTCCTTATTTGCATTTTGTACGGGAAAAAGAATATATAGAAAGAGAGAAGTACAACATGGGAATTTATGAAAAAGTTAAAAGCACATTTTCAAAAAATATTATCCATGGCGGATTAGAAGGATAGCGGCAGAATGTGGTAAAGATTTATATGTAGGCGGAAAATCTTACATGACGAGAAATACATATTTAGCAAATCAAGTGTGCTTTAACGGGATGTCGATCTTGGGCTCAGGAAAAGTTATTATTGGAAGCTATTTTCATTCAGGAACAGGATGTCAGATTATTACGTTCTTTCATAATTATGAGGGAGCTGCAATTCCTTATGACAATACCTTTATAAGTAAAAACGTAGGTATTGGAGAATGTGTATGGCTTGGCAATAATGTAATTATTCTCGGGGGAGGGTAAATATTGGCGAGGAGGCTATTGTTCAGGCAGGTTCTGTAGTCTGCAAAGATATTCCTCCATATGCTATTGCGGGAGGGCATCCGGCATGGGTATTTAAAATGCGCGATATAGAGCGTTATCAAAAGTTAAAGGAACAAAGAAAATTTCATTAAGCAGGAAGAGAGAATGCAGATCAGATTAAAGTGCCTTAAACAAAAGTATAGTTCTCTTTCGGAGCCAGTAAAGGCATCTATTTGGTATATGGTATGTAATATTTTGAATAAAGGAATGGCTCTGATATCGACGCCAATATTTACGCGAATATTGACAGAAGAACAGTATGGGATATTTTCAATATTTCGGTCATGGTACAGTATACTTATAATTTTTACATCGTTGAACATTTTTTTGGGTGGATATACTAAGGGACTATTGATTTTTAAAAATGATTGGAAGGCATTTACATCCTCTCTGCTTTCACTTACAACATTTATTACCTGCTGTTTTGGGATAATATACTGTGCTAACAGTGCGTCTATTTCTTCTTTTTTTGAGTTGCCGGAAATACTAATGCCGGCAATGTTTATAGAGTTGCTTTTTATGCCCGCATTGGAGTTCTGGGCTGCGAAAGAGAGATTTGACTTTAAGTATCAGAAATATGTTATTGTATCATTTACAATGACGGTGTGTAGTCTTTTAGGAGGAGTCCTAGCTGTTTTGAGTATGAATTATAAAGTGGAAGCAAAGGTTTACTCTGACGCTATTGTGAAGGGGCTTTTTTGCGGTTTTATCTTTGTAATTTTAATGAAACAGGGGAAAAAACTGTATGTAAAAAAATACTGGATCTATGCTTTAAAGTTTAATATTCCATTGATTCCGCATTATTTATCAAATTATGTTTTAAGTCAATCAGACAGGATCATGATCGGTAAAATGATAGGGACTTCACAGGCTGCCTATTACAGTGTTGCTTATACAATTTCTATGATGATGAATATTATCATTACGGCAATTAATAATTCATTGGCTCCATATATTTATAAATCAATTGATGCAGGAAAGGCCAGAGTGATCAAGAAAACTGTAACTCCCATTTTTGTAGTGGTTGGATGTTTAAGTATTATGACAATGGCATTTGCACCGGAAGTAATTTATATTTTTGCAGGCAGTAATTATTCGGAAGCAATATATGTAATACCACCGATAGCGGCATCTGTGTTTTATATATTTCTTTATTCAATGTTTAGTACAGTAGAATATTTTTATCAAAAAACAGTAAAAATCGCAGTCGCGACTTGTATAAGCGCCGGGTTAAATTTGGTTTTAAATTATATGTTTATTAATTTATTTGGTTATCACGCAGCAGGTTATACGACATTAATATGTTATATATTATTGGCATTTACACACTTTTTATTTTATAAAAAAATACTTAAAAAGGAATTGCCAAATGTTAAGAATCTTTATGATATGAAAATAATTATTTTAGTATCGTGTGTTGTGATAATGATGATGTTTGTAATGCTGGCAATATATAAATTTACAATTATACGTTATTCTATAATATTAATTACCATGATAACTCTTATTATAAAAAGAAAAACTATTGTGATCAGTATCGAAAATTTCAGAAAGTGATGTAAACAAAATAATGCGTATAATACAATATTTAAAAAGAAATGGAATAAAGCATGTATGGGATATTATCTGGCAGTATAAGCTAGATTTGTTTTTGCAAAAGTTACTGTTATTTTTTTTGAGATATAGACCGCTAAAGGATATTATTATGATTGAAAGTCATAATGACTTTGATTGTAATGGAGGTGCATTTTATGATTATTTGATTCAGGAAGGCTATAACGAAAAATATAAAATTATTTGGATTTTAAAGCATCCGGAGGACAGGCCTTTAGTGTTGCCGGAAAATGTTGGTTGGGTACCGCTTTATCGTCCAAGTCTGAAAAAGGCTTACTATGTATGTATGGCAAAGTTTTTTACTGCAGATAATTCTGTAACAGGTAAAGTACGGAAAGAACAAAAATCTTTTTATTTAACTCATGGTGCATTTGGGCTTAAAAAAGTAAAAGGTAAGGCAAAGATCCCGGCCTCGGTTGACTATATTTTATCTTTATCAGAGAAATATACAGCCATTCTGGCTGAACAACTTTCTATAGAATATCCAAGCAAAAGGTTTGTATGCTTGGGATATCCTACGCTTGATATTTTGAATAGATCAGACCGGTCAGAGTTGGATAAGATTACCCAGGATAGTTTTGAGAAGGTATTTTTATGGATGCCTACGTTCAGAAAAGGCGGAGGATTCAGACGTAATGATTCTACAGAAGAACAGAAACTAGGAATACCGTTAATAGACACAATAGAACAGTATTATGAATTAAATGATTATTTAAATGAAAAAAATGCTTTGATGATAATTAAGATACATCCTATGCAAGATTTAGATACTTTGAAAGTAAAAGACCAGACAAATATAAGAGTTTTGACAGGTGAAACTGTTAAAAAAAGGGGGATAGACAATTACAGGTTAATGGCGTGCTCGGATGCGCTAATAAGTGACTATTCTTCAGCTGCATATGAATATTTACAGCTAAATCGTCCGATTGCATATGTCTTATCTGACGAAAAGGAATATAAGTTGGGATTTGTGGTAGATGATATCAGGGCTTTGATAGCTGGAGATTTAATATATAGCTTTATTGAAATGAAAGAGTTTATTCAAAATATAATTTTTGAAAATGATAATGCCATGGAAAAAAGAATTAAATTAAGAGAAGATATTTACAAATACCATGATGATCAAAATTGCAAAAGACTTGTTGATTTTATGGGATTAAGTTGTAATAAAAACTAAGGTTAGAAATAATGTAATAAGGGGTTGAATATGGAATACGATATCCGGAAATTGCAACAGGCTATATTGATTATAATGGATGAAATCCACAGAATTTGTCAAGAGCACAATATTACTTATTCAATTTGTGGAGGAACTTTGCTGGGGGCAGTTCGTCATGAAGGGTTTATTCCATGGGATGATGATTTGGACATTATGATGATTAGAAGTGAATATGAGAGATTCATTTCTATATGTAAGAAGGAGCTGAGTACAGAAAAATTTTATCTACAGACGCAAGATACTGATGAATATTATGCGTTTGCATTTGCAAAGATTCAATTAAAGGGAACCTTATTTTTGGAAGAGTGGGCATTAAATGTTGACATACCAAAAGGTATTTTTGTAGATATATTTCCCTTGGATAATTTGCCAGTAAGGAAAAAATTATTTTTGAAAGTAAATCATGTGCTAAAAAATTTGTTATGGGGTAAGTGCGGATATGGAACAAGAGAGCATCAAAAAAGGATCAGTTATTGGATTATTCAATTGATAAGCTTTCCTATTTCTATAAAAAGAATAAAAAACATAAGATTCAAGCTGATTACCACATACAATAAAGGTATTACCGGTCAATATTTTTCAAGTGATTATCCAAATGTGATTTATTATACGGAATGGTTTTTACAAATGAAGTTGTATAATTTTGAAAATAGAAATTATTTTGGTATTTGTAAAGCGCAAGAGTATCTTACGGATCAATACGGTAATTATAGGGAGTTGCCGCCAATAGAAGAGCGACGCAGCCACAGTGTATGCGACATAGATTTCGGAGAATATAGGTAATGGTTGGGGAGAAGTTTAGAATGGTAAATAAGTTTTTAAAGATATATGGAAGATATTTTGTAATGTTTCTTTTTATATTTGTTTTGAGTTATATGTTTCCTTATACAGGTGACGATTGGGCTTGGGGAAGCGAAATTGGAATGAACCGGTTAGAAACAGGGTTTGCAAAATATGGCGGAAGATATATAGGCTATTTGATAGTACTTATCTTAACAAGGTCAAATATTTTGAAAGCGGTTGTAATGGCATTTTGTCTAACCGGAATTTGTATTTGTATTGAGAAATTGATACATAAGAAATGGGCATTTTATATTGCTGCAGTGTTTTTAGCATTGCTTCCCCAGACAGTTTTTAGACAGGCAATTGTCTGGACAAGCGGGTTTTCAAATTATGTTACTTCTATTTTTTTGACATTGATTTACATTGTATATGTGAATCAGATTATAGATATGCAGGTCAAACCACATGAAAGTACTTTAAGGAGTGTTCTGTTTTTGGCATTAGGGGCTGTTAATGCGATGATTGTAGAGCATATGACGGCATATAACATTGTATTATCCGTAAGTATTTGTGTATATTTGTTCTATAAATATCATAAATGGTGTATGCAGAGCCTGATGTATTGCGGGGGGGTATTTTTAGGTACACTTATTATGCTGTCAAACACAGCATATCGCAATGTTGTAGAAAAGACAGATGGTTATAGGACAATAGCTGGGAAAGGATTTTTAAAGCAACTTGAAAAAAATTATTTTGATATAATTTATAATGAAGGATTTATGAAAAATATTTGGATTAATCTATTTTTAGTGGTGGTAGTTGCGGTTATTTGCAGTCGTTACAGAAAACAAGCCAATAAGGTGAAAAACTATTGTATAGGTATTGCGCTTTGTACTATGTTGGCTTATATTGTATATTCCATAGTATCTTTCGGGTGTGCTCTACCACATATTGGAGGGGCAACCACATTCATTATGATTATAGTGCTGGGAGGGCTCTTGTTTTATGTAGCAATGGAAACAAAGAGTTGGAAAGGGATTTTCTGGTACATGAGTATTGTGTGTGTGACAGCACCGTTAACTTTGGTGAATCCTATAGGCAGTAGATGCTTTTTTTCTACTTACGTTATGTTTATTTGTTTATGCTGTGAAATGGCAAAGTTGCTGCCGGTATCTTTTAAAGAAGAAATAGCGAGGCATTTTGATATATATAAAATGAGCAGGGTTATTTGTATAACGATAGTTGCTTTTTATATCATTATTTTTTATCGCACATATAGAGTGGACAAAATGAGAATTGAACATATTCGAAACGAAGTTAATAAGGGGATATATGAGATAGAAATTTTACATTATCCGTATGAACAATATATCTGGTATGGAACACCTTCGACAGGTAGCACAGAGGAAGAACGTTATAAGCAGTTCTATAATTTACCGGCAGAGATTAGTTTAATTCCAGTTTGGGAATATTCGGCTGAATGAGGAATTATTATTAATATGTTCATAGATATTAAAGGAAAAAAGCATGAAGATGAGATGAGAAGGGTGTTAAATAATGCGCAAAATCGGGACAATATCGTATAACATTTACTGTAATTTTACCAACTATGGATCAGCTTTGCAGACCTGGGCTCTTCATCAGGCAATCAAAAGAATCGGATATACACCAGTTCTTGTTGATTACTGCCCGGAAGTTTTAGCAGACAAGGATCCGTTTAATCCATATAAGGGCATGTGGGATCAGGATGAAGAATCGAAAAGGATGTGTGAACTCACTATGCCTGCCATTTGTGAGAACTTTATCAAGTTTGACCGATTTTATCATGACCGCTTTGACAGGACAGTTAAGAAATACACATCCGGAAACTTTTGTGAGATAGGTACGGAGAATCTCGATGGTTTTGTTTGTGGCAGCGATACCATTTTCTGTATTGATGAATTCAAGGGCTTTGATGACGGTTATTACGCAAATTATCCGGAAATGAAAGGAAAGGCGGTTTCATATGCAGCAAGCTTTGGCGATTCACATTTTGATGATCAGTCTTATTTAATTCTCAATGAAAGATTGCAGAATTTTAAAGCGATTGGACTTCGTGAGAACCAGATGATTCCTTATGTTAAAGAACATGTAGATATACCCGTCGCGAGAACGATTGATCCTACACTTTTGTTAACATCGAAGGATTATGATTTGATTGCGGCCAGGAAGCAGTGTGATGAACCATATCTGCTTCTATACAGTCGCCGGTACGATCCCGGGATGGAAGTATATGCAGAGCGAATGGCAAAAGAGAAGGGGCTGCAAATTGTTGAAATCAGCCTTAGAGCCACAAATGCGTATAAAGGCCACATAATGAGATATGATGCAGGAGTGGAAGAATTTCTGTCTCTTGTTAAGTATTCATCTTTTGTAATTACAAATTCTTTTCATGGTCTTATCTTTGCGGTTCAGTATCGCAGACCCATGGTTGTTTTCACCAGGGAACAGGCTGACAGCAAAATAAGTGAATTGCTTGAACTAATGGATTTAAAGAGGTCAAAATTTACGACTGGAAAAGAAGAGAACCGTGATATCGACTACGATGCCGTACATGCGAATATTGACGAGGCAAGAATTAGATCATTGACATTTCTAAAAATGGAGTTGGAGCTGATATAAATGTATTTGGATACAGGTGATAAAACGCAATGTTTTGGGTGTGAGGGATGCGTACAGGTTTGTCCTAAAGATGCAGTTTCAATGGCAGAAGATAACGAAGGATTTAGATATCCTGTAATTGACATGGAGAAGTGCATTGGGTGTAGTTTGTGTCGGAGGACTTGTCCATATGCACATATGCCGGAAAAGCACGAAGATAATAAGTACGTGTTTGGTGGATATAACAACGATCCCAAAACGCGTTTTGAAAGCACTTCAGGAGGAGCATTTTCTGCTATTGTTGATGCGTTTTGCGATGAGAATTATGTGATTTTCGGTGCTGAAGCAAAAGGATTATTTGTATTTCACAGCTACATAAAAGATAAGTCTGAGTTGGGTAAATTTAGAAAGTCTAAGTATTCTCAAAGCATTATAGGTTTATCATACAGAAATGCACAGAAGTTCTTAAAAGAGGGAAAGAAGGTTTTGTTTTCCGGAACACCCTGCCAAATTGCAGGATTGCTTTCCTATGTTGAGACCACTAATACAAACGCTGATAAGTTACTGACAGTAGAGGTTGTTTGCGAAGGGGTGCCAAGTCCTTTGTATGTCAGAAAACTTGACAAGAGCATAGAGAAAAAATATGGAAGCCCGATAGAATCCATTGATTATCGTTACACAGGTAAGAGCATTCTGTCTCATGGTAAATGGGATTTTGAAAAGATGCGTCTAAAAATCCTGGGGGGGGTACCACGGCAAATGGGATTTCCAGGAAATGAGGATAGAATTGATGAATAAGAAGAAAGTATTAGTGAAAGACCGGTGGTTCAATCCATTCTGGTCTGTGTGGCTTCAGCATTTGATGAGCCGCCCTTCCTGTTACAAGTGTCCATTTACGACGCAGGGCAGGGTTGCGGATATTACTCTCGGGGATCTTTGGGGGGTACATCTTTATTGCCCGGAGTTATACGGTAATAATGGCGGATCTTCTCTTGTCGTGTGCAATACTGAGAAGGGAAGAGAAGTATTTGAAGAAGCCCAAGGGTCTATGTATGGACATAAACTTGCATTTGAAGACGCATTGAAGTATCAGGGACCAATGAGAAAACCAATTTCTGAAAATCCCAGCCGCGGAGAGTTTATGCAGGATCTGCAAAGTGATATGGATTACAAGGCAATCAACAAGAAGTGGGAGAAACCGCCAACACTAAAATTGTTATTTCAGAAGTATGTGTGGGGTAACCGACAGAAGATATTTGTATGGAATATGAAACAGAAACTTATGAAAAGAAGGTAACAGTTATGCTTAATTTTACAGTAGGACCAGTAATGTCTAATCCGGATATTATAGAGATTGCAAACCATTCTACACCATATTTTAGAACACCAGAATTTTCGGAAATTATGCTTGAGAACGAAAGCATGATTCTGGAAATGCTTCATGCACCGGCGGGGTCCCGTTGTGTGTTCCTGACTTCATCTGGAACCGGAGCAATGGAGTCGATGGTAATGAATATTCTAAATGATAAAGATAAAATTATTGTGATTAACGGGGGAAGCTTCGGCCATCGTTTTGTAGAACTTTGTGAGCTTCACAAAAGGGAACATACACAAGTTAAGTGTGAATTTGGTCATCAGATTAAACGCAGACAATTGGATGGGCTTGAAGACTACACAGCAATGTTAGTCAATATGCATGAAACTTCTTCTGGCGTACTTTATGATATGAACATGATCTCAGAGTTTTGCAGAAAGAATAACATCCAGCTTTTTGTAGATGCAATATCGGCATTTCTGGCTGATGAGCTTGATATGGAGGGCCTTCGGGCGGCTGCGGTAATTACCGGGTCCCAGAAAGCACTTGCTGTTCAACCTGGAATTGCTGTTATGGCATTAGCGCCGGAGGCATTAAAGAGGATAGAGGAAAACAAGGAAGTTTGTATGTATTTGAGTCTGAAGCAAGCGCTGAAAAATGGAGAGAGGGGTCAGACTCCTTTTACACCAGCGGTAACAACGCTTCTTCAGATACATAAACGTCTTAAGGAAATCCTTTCACAAGGGGGAGTATTCGAAGAGCGCAGGATGATTGCCTCCACGGCAGAGAATTTTAGAAGCAGCATAAAAGACTTGCCATTTGAATTTGTTGCGGAGTCCCCATCCAATGCAGTAACTGCTCTTCATCCGATAAATGTTCGTGCAACGGAAATTGTGAAAATTCTCAAAAATGAATATGGTATTTGGGCCTGCCCGAATGGGGGAGATAAGGCAGATGAAATATTTCGGATTGGCCATATCGGATACATAACAAAAGAGGATAACAATAAATTGATAGATGCATTACATAATATGAACAGAAGAGGATTGCTGTAAGACAGGACATTGAAAAAAGCGGGAAACATCGGAAACGAGGGATGTACAGGCGTAGAAGCTGCTGTACAATGTGGACAGCAGACCGTCAATGTGACATGGGAGACAGAAATGGTTAAGGTAATTACGTATGGAACATACGATATGCTCCATTATGGCCATATCAGGTTATTGGACAGAGCAAAGGCACTGGGAGATTATTTGATTGTTGGTGTCACCTCGGATGATTATGACAAGAGTAGGGGGAAAATCAATAATCAGCAGTCACTAATGGAACGTATCGCAGCAATTAAAGAAACAGGTATTGCCGATGAGATTATAGTCGAAGAGTATGAGGGACAAAAAATCGATGATATCCGAAGACTTAATGTAGATATTTTTACTGTTGGCTCTGATTGGGCTGGCTGCTTTGATTATCTTAATGAATTCTGCAGAGTTGTTTACCTTCCAAGAACAGAGGGCGTTTCCAGTTCCGAAGTGAGGGCAGAGAAGAGAAAGCTCAAGATCGGATTGGTTGGTACAGCTGTCTTTCTCACTAAATTCATAAAAGAATCAAAATATGTGAATGGTGTGGAAATTGTAGGAGTATATGCCCCTCATCCTGGAGACGGGCCGAAAGTCCCGGATTTGCTCTATACTGATAACTATGATGAGTTACGGGATAATGTTGATGCTTTCTATATCATATCAAAGCCTGAGAAACATTATGGGCATACGAAAAAAGCACTTATGGCAGGGAAACATGTTCTTTGTGAATCGCCGGTGGCTTATACAAAAGAGCAGTGCAAAGAATTATACGCATTGGCTGCGGCAAAGAATCTAATTTTAATGGATGCCATTAAGACCGCGTATTCTACCGCTTATGAACGTCTGCTGCTTATGGCAAAGGGCGGAAAGATAGGAAAAGTAGTTTCGGTTGATGCCGTATGTACAAGTCTCCGTGACGGCATTTCGATTGAGGGAACCGATCTCTCAAAGAAGTGGAACAGTATGTGCGGCTGGGCCCCTGCAGCATTGCTGCCTGTATTTCAGATCTTTGGAACTGATTACAGGAATAAAGTGTTTTACACAAAGTTTCAAAACAAAGATGAAAATATAGATGCTTTTACAAAAATTGATTTTGTTTATCCGTCAGGGGTTGCGTCTGTCAAGGTTGCGAAGGGGGCAAAGGCGGAGGGGGAACTGATCATTGCAGGTACGAAGGGATACATATATGTACCGGCGCCATGGTGGAAGACGGATTATTTTGAAGTCCGTTATGAAAATCCTGAAGAGAACAAACGATTTTTCTATCAATTAGATGGAGAAGGTATCAGATACGAGATTGTTGCATTTGCGAAGGCTGTAGAGTCTGGCCGAAACATGAGTTATGTTTCAGAAGTGATATCTGAAGCTATTTGCGATGTTATTGATGAGTTTAATAATCGAAAGAATATGATAGAGATAGATTAAATAAAAAGCTTGCTGATTTGAAAACAGGCCATACTTCAAATTTTCCCTTGCTGCTTGCGAAACCTTCCCGCAAATGCTATGATAGAAGCATAATCATCCTGGCGGCAAGACTCAGCACAGGGAACAGGGAGGTGGGTTATGGCAAGGACCGTAGGAATCGGAATACAGAGCTTCGGGAAAATAATAGAAAACAATTGCTTTTACGTAGACAAGACAGCATTTATAAAGGAATGGTGGGAAAGCTATGACGACGTGACCCTGATAACCCGTCCCCGCCGTTTTGGCAAGACCCTGACCATGAGTATGCTGGATCACTTCTTTTCTGTAGATTATGCGGGCAGAGGGGATTTGTTCGGGAATCTTGCGATCTGGAAGGAAGAAAAATACCGGGGCCTTCAGGGCAGCTATCCTGTGATTTTTCTCAGCTTTGCGGATATAAAAGAGATCTCCTTTTCCGACACTCGAAAAAAGATATGCCATCTGATTAACAGTTTATATAATAAATACGATTTTTTGCTGGAAAGCGGGCTTTTAAACGAAGATGAAAAGCAGGAATACAGGGCTATATCGGCAGAAATGGAAGATTACCTTGCGTCTAAATCCCTGAATATCCTGTCGGAGTATCTCTCCCGCTATTACGGCAAAAAGGTGATTATATTGCTGGATGAATACGATACGCCCATGCAGGAAGCTTATATCTATGGGTATTGGGAGGAGATGGCAGCGTTTATCCGGAGCCTGTTCAATTCCACCTTTAAGACCAATCCTTATCTGGAACGGGCCATTATGACAGGGGTAACGCGGATCAGTAAGGAGTCCATTTTTTCAGATTTAAACCATCTGGAGGTGGTCACATCTACTATTCAGAAGTATGAAGATGTATTTGGATTTACAGAAGAAGAGGTATATGCTTCTCTGGAAGAATTCAGCAGGGAAGAGGAAATGAGGTCGGTGAAATATTGGTATGACGGTTTTGTCTTTGGAAAGCAGAGTGATATTTACAATCCATGGTCAATTATTAATTATCTGGACAAAGGGCAATTAAGACCTTACTGGGCCAACACCAGCTCCAACGGCCTGGTGGGGACACTGATCAGGCAGTCTGTTCCGGAAGTGAAGCGGATCATGGAGAACCTGCTGACAGGAGGAAAGCTGTATGCTCAGATCGACGAACAGGTTGTCTTCACACAATTAGACCAGGACGAAAACGCCATCTGGAGCCTGCTTCTGGCCAGCGGATATCTGAAGGCGGAATCCTGTGTCCAGAATGAAGAGTCCGGTGAGTATGAATACGAGCTGTCGCTGACCAATAATGAAGTGCGGCTGATGTTCGAGCGTCTGATCCGCGGGTGGTTCGGCAGATGCGCGGGTGACTATAATCAATTTGTCAGGGCATTGCTGGCGGGTAATCTGGAGGACATGAACGGCTATATGAGTGATATCGCCTGTGAATTGTTCAGCAGCTTCGACGGCGGGACGAAGCCGTCGGAAAGGACACATCCCGAGCGGTTCTATCATGGTTTTGTGCTGGGACTGCTGGTGGAGCTAAAAGACCGCTATGTCCTGACCTCAAATGGGGAGAGCGGATATGGCAGATATGATATTATATTGGAGCCGAAAACGGCAGGGATAAAGGAGATGCCGGGTCATTCGGGAAGAAATGCCGCCATAAATAATCGCGAAAGAGATGCGATTATTATCGAATTCAAGGTAGTCAACTCCAGGAAAAAGGAGAGCCTGGAAGAGGGAGTGGAATCCGCTCTGGCCCAGATCGAGAAAATGCAGTATGAAACCATTCTGCGTAAAAAGGGGATCCCGGCGGAGAGAATCCGGAAATATGGTTTTGCTTTTGAGGGAAAGCAGGTATTAATCGGTTAGACCGAATAGTACCGGCCTTTGAATGGAGGCATGTACTGATCGGTCAGATGGAACAGGATTTATTGTTGGATGGGAAATTGGCGGATGAATTTAAGATATCTGAACGAGAAGCAAAACGCCGGGACGGAATCTGGAAGTACGGCTTTGGCTTTTAAGAGAAGCGGATATTAATTTGCCAGACCGGATAATACAGGCTTTTGAAATAACGGACTGGTCACAGAAGGGAAAGAGGTCTAACGGAGTCTTCACGGAGAGGCATCTTTCCCTTAAAATGTGTCTGCCATTGCTTTATAGCTTTGGCTTCAATAGAGAACAATATCACTGAATGTATACAGAGACTCTGCGGCGCCGGTATTATCTATATAACCGCCGTTAAAAATCAATGTGACCCTGCCGGAGAGCTTTGAGACATCAATCATATATTGATGCCATTCACTGTCCAATTCCGGATACGAGACAGCATAGCTTGCCACAAGCGCATTCTGTTCATCATAGATATACACGCCGGGCTGTCCGTGGTCTCTGTTTTTCATTCCGTAAAATACCAGGAGTCTGTAGTCCGTTATGTCGTCGACGGTAATTCTGGCCCCCACATATTCGGATGAAATGAGATATTCTGCTACAGAAATTTCGCTTTGGGATTTCCGCTGCAAGCGTCCTGTGCAGGCGATCCCGGCTGTACCGCCATGCTGGTCAGAAACGATATCGGCATTGTTCAGTTCCATATGATCCGCAAGATCCCCTGGAAGGCGCAGGGGGGCAACCCCTCTGATCTCCTGATTCAGCAGCGCTTCCGCATAATAATCATATTCATAATCCTCCTGTCCGTTTATTTGAGAATAATCATATGAAGTATAAAAATCCAGTTCTTCCGCCAGATATTGCTCATAATTACCCGCAGTAAGGAGGCATTTGCCGTCTTTCATATATTTCAGCATCAGACTGTTCACCCAGGAACCATAGTGGGTGTCGTCTTTATAATGGTTCAGGTCTGCAGTAATGTTTGTCAATGTGTTAAAGGAATATAACTTTATATTGCTGTACTGCAGAATTTCTTCGATGATCAGTTCTTCAGCTTCAATCTGTTTATAGATCGTTCCGTTTTCGACATAGTCTTTCCACCATACAATGCTATAGGGGGTAAAGAAATAATAAAAGGTCACTTCCGGATATTCGGCTGCCAGAGAAGTGATGTTCTGGCGGGCGGTGCCCACAACGTTTTTCTTTTCTTCATCGGTTAAATGAACCGGGTTCCCTGCTTCCTGCACAGTGACACCTTCCGGACAGACTGTTTTGACTCCGAAGGTATAGGATGACATCCAATTGGAATAGACATCAAAGGATGTGATTCCCGGCTTGAAATCTTCCTTATCATTTTCCGTAATCATAGGCCAGACACGGGTGAACAGAACGTCTCTGTTAAAGATATATTTTAGATCATTAAAGGGATTATCATCATATAAATACACAGGATATTCTCCCAAATCGAAACGCATGTTATCTTTGTCAATCATAAAGCGTGACATATCCAGTCCGCGGATGATTGTTTTGAGCTCCGGATTATTTGCGAGGGCGCTTTTCAAGCTGTCGTTTATCTCCTTATAGGAACCGCCGGAATAAGGTACTTTTACGGATTTAGTGCCGAACAGCGCATCCAGCTCAGAGGTTTTGAAATTTTCCGTCATAGAAGTTCCGGTGATCGCGGCGTTGTAGTTAAAATGCTTTAAGATGCCGTCATTTTGGCTTCTCTGATTATTCAGGATATAATAGTATCCGCTTGTATAAGGTTTGTGGTAGTGAAAAAACGGATCCACATGTATAACCCATATTCCCGCAACTGCCAGGGGAATCAGAACCAGCATCAGGTATCCTGCTATCCATACTTTTGCATTTAATTTCATATTTACACCCCCTAAGCCCGCCTTCGGCGAGCGTACCAATCAGAATTGAGCCGCTGTATTTCAAGCGGCGATACGAGCAAAAAGCGCAGCGTATGCGAGCAGTTTGCGCCAGCAAACTGGAATTGAGCCGCTGTATTTCAAGCGGCGATACGAGCAAAAAGCTGCTACATTCACCTGTGTCTAAAAATTAAAGTATACAAAGACAGATTCGCTGCTCAGGCATAAGAAACTCCACACAAATGCGATTGCAGCCAGAATCATTGTCAGCCAGTTATTTTCTTCCAGGCGCCTGTAATTATTTGCCGGTATCAGGCACAGGCCAAGGGAGCCCAGTGTGAAGAGCAGCAAGGAAAAGCCTCTTACCGCAGTGTTCAGTGCTTCCAGGCGGAAGAGCTGAAACAGAAATTTTGCTTCCGGAAGAACGAATGTGGCAATCAGACCGCCGCTGACAGCCATGTTTTCGAAGGTAAACATTTTCTGCAATATGGTCAGCCATTGCGTAATGGAATCTGACCGGAATAAAAGCCACAGAAGGTTTATGGCAAAAAAGGTTCCCATCCATCTGACCGTTTCCGACAGATTTTTCTTCTGTTTTTCAAATACTCTATCCAGGACACTCAGCAGGCCATGTAGTATTCCCCATAGAATAAAGGTCCAGTTTGCACCGTGCCAGATACCACTGATCAGGAAGACGAGGAGTGTATTTATGTAGGTCCGCAATATTCCTTTTTTGCTTCCACCCAGGGGAATGTAAATGTATTTTGTCAGAAACCCGGTCAGGGAAATATGCCACCTTTTCCAAAAATCCCGTATGGAGAGTGCTTTATAAGGAGAATCGAAGTTTATCGGCAATTTAATATTCAGCATTACCGAGATTCCTACAGCCATGTCACTGTATCCGCTGAAATCAAAATAGATTTCAAAGGTATAAAACAGCATCACCAGAAAGCAGTCCATGGAAGTGGCCGACTCAAGATTGGTAAAGCCCCAGGAGACCGCTTTTGCAAAGGTATCAGCCAGTATCAGCTTTTTGAACAAACCGAAGCTCAGGAGTTTCAGGCCATGGGAAATGTGATCCCAATCTACTTTTTTCAAGTTAGAGTCGTTCAATTGGGCGATCAAGGCGCCTGGTTCCATAAGAGGCCCCATAATGAGTTTCGGAAAATATAATATGCTCAGCAGGTAATCTGACAGATTGATCCGGCTGATTTCCGTCCTGTATACAGCAACGATATACATGATTTGCTGAAAGGTAAAGAAGCTGATTCCCAAAGGCAGCAGAATCTTTTGAGAAGGGTAGTCTGTTTTAAAAATAGTGTTCAGGTTTGACAGAAAGAAGTTAAAATACTTGTAATAAAATAAAAGGGCGACATTGGCCAAAAGATCGGTGGATAAGAGCCATTTTTTCCATTTGTCCGTTCTGGTCATGAGCCATGCAAAAAGGAGATTAAGTGCTATGCTTAGTCCGAGTATAATCGTATTGGCCCATCCACCATAAATATAGAAAACAGCACAGCCGATGGTGAGCCAGATTTTCCCGAAGGTATTATTTAGTTTATTTGTTATAAAGTAGCCTGATACCAGAATTGGTAAATAAATCAGCAAAAAAATATAGGAATTAAACTGCATGAGCGTGACTCCTTATGGTATTCTCATAAGGTATACCTTTTGAAACAGTTTGGGGATGTCCAAAGTTTTAGGAATTTTTACTAATAATATTTTATTTTGTATTGCTTTTTTGACAAATATACATTAAAATAGACAACAGTTTGTGATAAAAAAATCATTCTCAAAAGGTATACATTTTGGAATTTTCGTAAACCGAAAGGAACCCCCTGGGCGGCTGCGTAAATCGAATATACCGGAGAGATAAAAGAGGTCTATATTATGCTTAAACAGGCAGGTATAGACCTTTAGCATATAAACGGAACTACCATGTCTTCTGCAGCGCTGCCATACATAAAGTGTTCGCGTTGGATTCCCGTACCGAAATTCCCTGAAATTCCGCCCTGAGAGGGAATTGCCAAAGATGTGAAAATGTAGTAGAATAATTTTACATATAAATCCATAAAGAAGGCTTTCGGCAGAACAAACTGTCATAAATGACAATTGATAACAGCAGAAAGCCGAGCCAGTGCCCAGAGGGTTTACGGACGCAACATTTGGCGGCCGGAAAACCTCTGCCATTACTGGTACTGGGGAGGCATTCTGCGGAACTGAAAAACAGCAGAATGACGTTGCAATGCCCAGAGGATTTACGGACGCAACATTTAGCGGCCGGAAAACCACTGCCATTACTGGTACTGGAACGTCATTCTGCGGAACTAAAATTAGGAGGAAAGACAATGGAACAGAAATTCATCAAGCCGCCGGTAGAGATACGATATCGGGAGGAGCTGGAGGCATTGAAGGCAAATGACACAGGGAAGCGCCCGGAGAACTGGCAGATGTCGCCCCAGGCGGTGCGGACCTTCATTTTGGGAAGTCCCAAACCCATACGCCACGCAGGAAAAGAGTATGTCATTGAGAAGAAGTATTTCGGCAACGACGCTCTGGTGGAGCGATGCATCGTGACACTGGCGGGGAATCGGGGGCTGATGCTGGTGGGAGAGCCGGGAACAGCCAAGACCATGCTTTCGGAATTTCTGTCCGCCGCGATCAGCGGAGTCAGCACCAATACCATTCAGGGAACGGCGGGAACCACGGAGGATATGATTAAATATTCCTGGAATTACGCTCTGCTTTTGGCGAAAGGACCCAGCAGAGAGGCATTGGTCCCCGCGCCCTTATATGTGGGGATGGAGAAGGGGATTCTGACCCGTTTTGAGGAAATCACCAGGACCCCGGCAGAGATCCAGGACAGTCTGATCAGTGTGCTCAGCGACAAGGTGCTGAATGTGCCGGAGCTGGGGGACAGCGGTTTTCTGTTCG
>OFFY01001217.1_pt1 | contig 22616 bp, 21 predicted proteins | sample 1521481 | NCBI WGS metagenome assembly OFFY01 (sample SAMEA3504117, study PRJEB24116) | mouse gut metagenome | biome: mouse gut; feature: mouse-associated habitat; material: faeces | place: Denmark | collected 2011
ACCCCTTGAAAAGCACCTTGTCGATGCCGTGCTTCGCTGTGTCTTCGCTGACAATGGGGATGGGCTGCGGGACGGTCTGGCCCGGCTTTCGGAAGATGGCCCGAACCGTCTCGAGTGCCTGGTACTTTGTTCTCGTCGGGGTGTCGTCGAGAATGAGCTCGACGGTGATCTTCGCGTCCTCGTAGCCCGTCGCTTGCTTCGGCTTCGTGGCGCTGCCCTCGACTTCTTGCTCGTCGATCTTTGCGGACTCCTTGACCTCGATACTCTTGACAAGGCCAGGGAGGACGACGCCGTTCACTTTGACGAGTTGGTCTTCGACATATATCACGGTGCGCCCTCCCTTCCCTTATGCTGTGACGGCCTCGGGGTCGTTCGCCGTTTCTTCGCTTTCGTTGGCGTTGGCGAAGTCCTCGACCTCTTTGAGTAGCTCAAGGAGCTGTTGCAGGTCTTTGATCTTCTTGAGGTCGACGGGAATGAGTAGCTTTTGAATGACGACTTGCTTCGCCCCGTTCCCGTCGCCGGAGCTGCCGCCCTTGTTGTCCTTGCCCTCCTCATCGCCGGAGAGGGCGACCTTCTTCGGGGGCTCCCGGTTGATGGACGGCTTCGGCTTCTCGGCCTCGACCGCCTGGGCCATGTTGCCCGGTATGGGCTCAATCGCCGCATTGTTGAGCGTGGTCTTCTCGAGTACGTTGTTCGCCGCGCCGAGGCCCTTCTCGATAGCCTGGGCCGGGGCGTTGGAGGCTTTCTCAAGCCCGGAGGCGTAGGTCGTCATCGTCCTCTGTCCCGAGAGGGTCAAGGTCGAGAGCGGGCCCTCTTTAGCGTCGGAGAAGGGGAGCATATTTCGGATGCGCTGGAGCCCGCCCTTGACCGCGTCGACCGCGCCCGAGAACGCCGACTTGATACCGTTCGCAAACGTCGAGATGACCTTCTTCCCGGACTCGAAGAACCACGAGACGGTCCCGGTGACGGTGTTCTTGACGGCTGTGATGCCGTTCGAGAAGGCCGTCTTCACGACGCTTCCTGGACTCAGGTGGGAGAAGATACCCTGCACCTGTCTGAAAAGATGGCGGTGGAGATGATGTTCCACCATAAATTCGGCACAGCGGCAATCCTTTCCCCATCAGCGGCGTGAAATTTATGGAAGAGAATGTGGCCTGGTATTTTATTGTCTGTCATGGCAGAATAGTGCCGGTGGTGGCTTATCTGTCCTCGGTAACAGGGAATGGGAAAATTGACCGCTTGAATACCCTGCCTATATAAATGTTTGAAGGATAACTTATTTAGAACTTTTGGATTTTTATAAAGATTTACTGTTGCCTTTTTTATATTGAATATCTAAAGAACGCATTCGCCGGTACAGTGTACTGCTGCTAATGCCCAATTCTTCGGCAGTTTTGGCCCGATTTCCACCGTTATTTTGTAGTGCCCGGCGGATGGTCTCCTCCTGAATGGTGTGAATTGCCACATTTTCGGGCAGTCCAGGCATCTTTCCCTCCTGAGAGGGAACGCGTGCGGAGACAGCCTCCACAGCAGCCTGTAAATCCAGCACATCCGTCTTACACAGGACCATGGCACGTTCCACCACATTGGAGAGTTGACGAATGTTGCCGGGGTAGGGGAGAGACCTTAAATAGGAGATCGCCTCTGGTGAAATGGTTTGAATGTTTAGCTTTAGCGCCTGATTTTTTACTGCTATAAAGTGCCGGATCAACAGCTCCACGTCGTCGCCCCGTTCAGACAGCTGAGGGAGCCGCATAGTTAAAACACTGATACGGTAATACAGGTCTTCCCGAAATTTTTTCTGTAGGACCATTTCAGCTAAATCCCGATTGGTGGCAGCGATCACACGGATATCCACCGAGATTGGCTGCTGCCCACCGATGGGTGTGACTTCCCGCTCCTGCAGTACGCGCAAGAACCGTGCCTGAGCGTGGAGGGGCATCTCGCTGATTTCGTCCAGAAAGACAGTGCCCTGGTGTCCCCGCTCAAACAAACCTTGCTTTCCGCTGCTCAATGCTCCGGTAAAGGCGCCTTTCACATAACCGAACAACTCGCTCTCCAGCAGGCTTTCAGGTAAGGCGGCGCAGTTGATGACCACAAAGGGCCCGCCCTTCCGTGCGCTGGCGTTGTGGATGCTCTGCACGAATATCTCCTTGCCGGTGCCCGACTGTCCGTACACCAGAACGGAACTGTCTACCCGGGCATACTGCTGGGCGGTGCGGATGGCCTGAACGATGGCCGGGCTGTTCCCCACGATATCCTGGAAGGAGACGGAGGCCTCGCTCCTCTGGGCATTTAGACGGGTACGGACCAGCTGCTCACTGCGCCGCAGCTGTTCCACCGGGGTTAGGGTGAGAATGGCTGATTTGAAAGCGTGATGGACAAAGACCGGGCGGCCGTCCATGGCGATGGAGGTGCCCTTGACGGTCAGCACCTTGCTGTCGAAAGCCTCGAAGGCGTGCAGCAGTTCGGTAATTTCGGGGCAGGACAGGCCAGTGTGACTGAGTGGGAGCCCGGTTAAGGTGCGGGGGTCCAGCTGGAGGATACGGGCGGCGGCCTGATTGACGGTTTTAATCTCGCCCTTGCCGTCCAGGGCGATGATACCCTCCGAAATATTGTCTTGCACGCTTTTCAGCATCTCAGCGGACTGACGCAATTCGTCGATATAGCGCAGATTGTGCTCTGCCAGTCGGACGGCGGAAAGAATATCGTCCTCGTCATAGGGAACGCTGACAAGGTCCATGCCGTATTTCTGGGCGAAGGGTTCCAGTGCGCCGACACCTACGACTACCTGGAAGCCCTGTTGTTTCAGTTTGCGGAAGAGGGCGTCGGTGTCCTCGTGTTTCCGATCCAAGGAGAAAAAACGGACTGCGTCCCCGAATTTGCCGCAGGCCCGTTGGGCGGCGGGGCTGTCGTTTTCTCTCCATAGGAGCGCGACTCGGTCCGCCAGGCTCAGGGCTTGGCGGATAGCGTCAGAAAAGGGAATTTTACTGCGGCGGATGGTGATGACAGCAATATCCAGCTGCTGCATCATTGCGGAGGCATAGACATCACCCGTAATTAAAATTCTGGCCTCTGGAGGGATTATTCGCCGCAGTTCTTCATAAAAAGCGTCCTGTTCGTCGATTTCATACGCCGCTACCTATATCTGGAGATCGTTCAAGCCATCGCGGTGATGAATTTGCTCCCCTGGGGCGGCGCCATCACCCGCTCCTGTGCGGTGACCGGTATGGACCCCTCTACCATTACCGCGGCTTTGATACCCTGCCTGGTCGCTGGCTTTATCTATAACATGATTACCGCTGTCATTTATGGCCAGCGCGCCCAAGCAAAGATTAATGCCGGTATTTTAGACAACGGCGCCGACGCCGATAGTGATGTTGGCCTGACTGTAGAAAGTGAGCGCGATACTAAGGTCGACCTGAAATACTGGATCAATTTAGGCTGGACACTGTTTATTTTATTCCTGCTGTTCAAGGGTATCTTTGCCGGTTATATTACTTTCCTCTTTGCTTTGGCTGGAGCGCTGCTTATCAACTATCACTCCGTGAAAGAGTGGAACGCGGTCATTGACAAATACGCCAAGAATGGCCTGCGCATTACGCTGATTATGTTTGCCGCCGGCATCTTCTCCGGTATTTTAAATAATAGTGCCATGCTTGAAGAGATGGCTGCCGTCATCATCAATATCATCCCCGACGCGCTGGCTCCGGTTTACAGTCTCATATGCGGCGTTTTGGCCTTCATCTTTGGCACGTTGCTGGGCGCCGACGGCTTCCACTACGGCCTGATGCCCTTGCTGCTGCGGGCTGGCGAAAGCTTTGGCTTTGCTCAGGCGGGTCTAGTCTATGTCATGTGTATTGGCGCCGATATCGTCTCTATGATGCGGCCGGTTCAGGCCACCTCTTGGATGTGCGCCGGCATGTGCGGCGTGGAGTTTAAAAACGGTGTGGTCAAGGCGTTCCCCATTCTGATTGGACTCTTTATTGTCGAAGTGATCGTAGGCGTAGTGTTCGGGGTTATCCCCATCCTCGCCTGATACTATAGCGTTGCATTTTCTCCTCTTCCTCTTGGATTCCGCCTGTGGCAGCTGCCGTCACAGGCGGAGTCCTGCAATGAGCAGCATGAAAGGCCGTAATTTACCGTGAAAAATCGCATTGGATGCCGTATTCTGGACTGTCCCAGACCGGACGCCGCCCTGATCGAGGGGTTCCGCGGTCTGCCCAGCAGCAACATTGGCGACCAGATGGAACGGCTCTACAACACCAACAGCAGCTTGAAAAGCCTGAATCACATCCCTCTCCGCGGCCCCGCTTTCGCCGTTAAGGTTCCCCAGGGGCCCTATAGAAACGGTCCCGGTGAGATCAACGTGCCGGTCTGCTGCGGTGGACGGGTGATCTGCCTCGATAACATTCTGGTGGGTGATCGGGACGGTATCGTGGTGATTCCGCCGGAGTTCGCCGCGGAAATTCTCCCCAAAGTGAAAGAAAAATCTGAATCGGAACAGCGTGCCATCACCAGCGGAAAGGGCGGAAACCGCGCCTGGGTGGACCGTCTGATAGAGGCTCTGTAAGCGCTCCGAGAATGATAATAAAAAGGAGGGTATCCACGATGATCCTGGATAAATTGGAAAACGCAAGTCAGTACTTTTCCATCAGCCCCAACCTGACTTATGCCCTACAATACCTGCTGGACCACAAGGACGAACTGTCCAGCCAGCCTCTGGGCATCACAAAGCTGACGGACAGCGTCCAGATCAAGTATCTGACCTATGAGACAATGCCCTATCCCCGCCGCTGGGAGTCCCATCTGGAGTTTACCGACCTGCAATATATGATTCGGGGCGATGAGCGTATGGGCTACAGCCATATCGGCCGCCTGGCTGACCCGGTCAAACAGGAGGGAAAGGACCAAATCATCTATCAGGGTGACGGCGAAAAATTTCTGGTGCCGGAGGGACATTTTGTGGTGTTTTTCCCCCAGGATGCCCACATGTCTAAGCTTCATGTGGACGGACAGACCCCCGGTTCCGTCCAAAAAGCCGCCTTTAAAATTCGTCTGTAAAAGGAGTGTATGAGATGGAAGAGAACCGTTTGTTCGCCTATATCGGCACCTATACCACCGAAAATTCCAAGGGAAACCGCAACGCCCACGGCGTTGGCATCTATGTCTATGAGATTGACCGCCGGAACGGAACGTGGACGCTGTTGCAAGAGGTCCCCACCCTGAATCCCGCTGTGCTGGCCTATGGCAGAGACAAGAAGTACATCTACTGCGTCAACAGCAACAGCGGCGGCGTCTCCTCGTTCACCCGCGATCCGGAGAGCGGAAGACTCACCCCTCTGAACACCGCCCAGACCGACGGAAACAACATCATGATTTTTTCCGTGGACAGCAAAGGCGGGTGGATGGTCACCGGCGACCACAAGGGCATTATCAATGTGTTCCGCCTGGAGGCGGACGGCAAAATCGGGGAGAAGACCGACAGCTTTGTCCTTCCCGGAGAAAAGGGCCCTCTGAACGAGAAAATTCAGCCCTGGTCCCGCCCCCACCATGTGCCCTTTTCCCCGGATGGCCGCTATGTACTCATCGCGGACAAGGGCTTGGATATCGTCCACAGCTACCGCCTGGACCGCTCCACCGGCAAGCTGGAGCTGGTCCAACAGCTGAAGTGCCACGGCGCCTCCTGTCCCCGGCATCTCTGGTTCCATCCCAACCGCAAGTGGGCCTACATCAATACCGAGTACACCTCTACCATCATCGGCGCCAATTATGACGAGGAAGCGGGCACACTCGCCCCTTTCCAGGTGGTCTCCTCTCTGCCGGATACCTACTTTGACGTCAAGACCATGACCTCCGAGTTGGTGGTCCATCCCAATGGAAAGTGGCTGTACATCTCCAACCGTCGCCACAACAGCCTGGGCGCTTTTTCCATCGACCAGGAAAACGGCCGCATGACCCCCATCAACTGGGTGAACTGCGGTGGAAAGAAACCCCGTTTCTTCGCCGTCGAGCCTGGTGGACAGTACCTCTTCAACGGCAACCAGTCCAGCGATACCATCACTGTTTTCCGGATCAATCCCGAAACCGGCGCGCTGGAGGATACCAAAAAGGTGATTGACACCCCCACCCCTGTGTGGATGCTGTTCACCGGTTCTGTGCCCTCTGTTGAGGGGCTGTGAGAAGGAGGGACGGATATGCGGCATATCATTTGTGACCGGTCCCGCCCTCAGGAAATTGGGCAAGCCATAGAGGACGGTTCTTTCCATTACCGCCTGGACTTCCAGTGGGCCAAGTGGCCGGAGGAACTGCGGGGTATCCATACCCTGAACGCCTGCTTTGACCAGGATGGCTGTATGTATGTGGCCACTGACAACAAATCCCATCCCGTAGTCATTTTTACCCCCGACGGCCAATATCTCAAGAGTATTGGCGCTGGCCTGTTCTCCAAAGCCCACAGCACCTTTATCACGGAAGACCGCACTCTGCTGGTGGCCGACTCCAGCAGCGGCTGCCACGTCATCCGGGAGATTACCCTGGACGGTGAACTGGTCCGGGATTTCGGAACCATGGGTCAGCCGGGGGACTCCGGCTACGACCTGAAATACCTGGAGGTGCTCCGGGCCGAGGGCCGTGTGCCGGAGGACCCCGCATGGAACAAGCGGGCCGAGGCTAACGCCCGGCTGGACAGCGTACGAAAGCTGGGCGCGCCCTTCTGCCGCCCCTGCGCCATGGTGACCAACCGTCAGGGGGAGTACTTCGCCGCCGACGGCTACGGAAACGACGCGGTACACAAGTTCAACCGGGACGGCAGCTATGCCTTCTCCTGGGGTGGTCCCGGTCAGGCCCCCGGACAGTTCCGTCTGGTACACGATATTCAGATCGACCGGCTGGACCGGGTCTGGGTGGCTGACCGGGAAAACAGCCGCGTACAGGTGTTTGACCAGAGCGGCACAATTCTGGCCGTCATTGACGGAAATTTGATGCGCATCGGCGGCGTATGGACCGATGAGAACTATGCTTACATCGGCGAGTTGGACGGTGGCCTCACCGTTCTGGATATGAAACTGAATGTTCTGGCGCAGCTGGGCTGCAAGGGGTCGGTCATTCACGCCCATGGTCTGACCGGCGGCGTCAACGGCGATATCTATGTGTTGACCAACAAGAAAAATGAGAACAACATTCTGCGCCTAGTTCGGGAGTGACGGGTATGATGATTGATAATTTGAAAAACGCGCCCTATTACTACGATTGTCACTCTAAAATTGAGTTGATCCTGCGATATCTGGAGTCGGTCCGGCAAGAACTTGCCCAAGCTCCCGCCGGACCCCAGGCGCTGCCTCGGGAATTGGCTGAGGCGGGAATTTCCATGAAAATTGTGGAGTTTGACACGGTGGAGGGTAGCCGCCGGTGGGAGTCCCACCCGGTATATAGCTTTGTTTACTACATGCTGGAGGGCAGCGAGCGCACCGGATATGGGGATGTCAGCCAGATGGGGGACGGCGTTAAGACGGAGGGTAAGGACCAGGTCATCTACCCCAATGGCGACGGCGACCGTATCCGGTTCCCACAAGGACACTTTCTGATTCTGTTTCCTCAGGATGCCCACATGTCCAAGCTGGCCGACGGCGTATCTGCAAAGGCCAGAAAGTGTTCATTCAAATTTCAGCGCTGAAAAGGAAAGGAAGAGATGGATTTATGGCGGCAAAGTTTACATTTTACGGCGGAATGTGTGTTCTGGTGGAGCGCAGCGACGGAAAGAAACTGTTGTTTGACCCCTACATCAGCGATAATCCGCAGACCACCACCCCTCTGGAGAACTTTTATGATATTGATTACCTCTTTGTCACCCACAACGCCGGCGACCACGTGGGCGACGCCGACGTTATCATGGAACAGGCCCCCAAGGCTGTCCTGATCAGCGGCAAGGATGTCAACCGCCGGGTTCAGAAACGGACAAAACTGCCCCGTGAGCGCTATTTTGGCACCATCTATGGCGACTGCCGCCGGTTGGATGAGTTGACCGTCTATCACACAGTAAATGCCATCCACCGCTCTAAGGAGACCACAAACGGGGTGGAGGCCTCCAACCCCGCTTTCGGTTTTATCGTGGAAGTAGAGCCCGGCGTGACCTACTACCATGTGGGCGACACTTGCCTGTTCGGCGACATGCGGATGTATCGTGAGCTGTATCACCCCACCGTGATGACCGTGGGGATCTCCAAGTTTAAGGAGCCCTATCCCCCCTGTGAGATGCCGCCCCGTGAGGCCGCCTACGCCGTGTCCTACATCGGGCCCGACGTGGTCATCCCCACCCACTATCCCACCGGAAGCTCCGCACCTCAGGAATTCCAGCAGCACATGGCGACCCTTGCACCCAATGTGGTTGTCCGGGGGGAAATCGAAAAGGCCTTCACCTATTATCCTTTCCGTGTGGAGTAATGGTTATGGAGATCAAACAAACAATCCGTGCCCGGGTTCAGGCCGGACTGACCAGCTTTGGATTGTCGGTGGTTTTGCCAATTCCCTCGGTCATTGAGCTGGCGGTAAAAGCCGGGTATGACTTTGTCCGGATTGACTGCGAACATTCCTATATGAGTCCGGTGGAGCTGCGGGGACTGCTGTCCACAGCGCGTTTGCTGGGCATTCCTTGCCAAGTGCGTACGCCAGATACTGCCAATCTCACGCCTCTGCTTGGGCAGGAACCGGCTGCCATCATGATTCCCCATGTGGACAGTGCCGCATATGCCCGTCAAATTGTGGACAGCTGCAAATTTGCGCCTTTGGGTACCCGGGGAATGGACGCTGGAACACGCTCCATCCGCTGCGGAGGTATGAGCCGGTCAGAGTACATGTCCTACGCTGCTCGGGCCCAGGACGTGATTGTCCAGATCGAAAGCCGGTCTGCCATCCAGTACATTGATGAGATTCTCTCTGTTGAGGGGGTTGACATGGTAGCCACCGGCCGGGCCGATCTCTCCCAGGAACTAGGGGTGGCGGGACAGAAAGACCACCCAGATGTGATTGAGGCGGAAAACTTCATTATCCAAAAGACGATGGAGTATGGAAAAATCCCCACCATCGCAGCGGATACAGCCCAACGCGTACAGCAGTTGTACGAGATGGGGGTCCGATGTTTCCTCGTAGGGAAGGATGAAAACCTATTGGACAAGGCGCTGAAGAAAAATTTGCGAGAAAAGGCCTGTGTAAATTACGGGCCCGTCTCATGAAAAAGATACGCACCTTGGGCCGCTGCCCGATGTGCGGCGGGACCATGTCCCGGAATTTCAGAGCCAACTGGCAATACCCCGACTGTATGGATACCTCCGCTGCCATCAGCAGAGCAGAAGCCTTGCTATGTCCGCCAAAGCAGCCTTTGCAGCCGTGGATGCTCATGCCATCCAGGAAAAATTCTGTTACAGTATGGCCGGCGCTCTCCGCGCCATTGGTAAACGCTTTAACCAGCGCGGCGGTGTTTCCTTTTCTGCGGGGACTGCCATTGAGAATATCAAAGCGGGTGCTTCATCGTATGCGCCCGGTGCAGCGCCATGGTGGCACCGCAGTCCGCGCACACCACCAGTCCAGAATAGTTGTCCTGTTCCTTATTCAAGAGCCGATTGTTGAAAAGCTGGTGCTGGAGGGGTTGCAAAGGCTTTTGTGGTATGTCCAAGTCTTTGAACAGAAAGTTTGCCCAGGAGCAGATGGAGCGGTTCGGCTTACAGGAGAAAAAGGCGTTGACCGCAAAACGCCGGGAACTGGACAAGGCCGCCGTTTGGACATGTTGACATTTTTCAAACAAGCCCTAAGCAAAAGTTTTGGAAGGAACTTCCTTACGAAGTTCCTCCCAATTGGCGGGACCCTTCTGTTATTTCTTTTTTTTCGGCACCGCCCGGCGGTACATCCAGCCCAGCACATTGCCCCCCAGAGCGGGGACGGCCACCAGGAAGCAGTGGAACAGTTCAGCGGTAGACATCAGGGACGGCACGGGCAGATAGCACACAAAGCAGGCCAAGGGGTACAACGGGCACACCCCTCGCCGCTTGCCCAGCGAGACCCCAGCGAAGAAGCCCCCCACCGGCATCAGCACAAAGGGCAGAATCAGTGCGGACAGGATGGGAAGCTCAAGAATGCTGCCCCGCTGGATTTCGTGCTCAGCCCACCGTAGCAGCAAGGGCAGGCCGTCGCACAGCAGCAGAACAAAGGGCAGATAGGGCAGAGTCTCCCGCCACTTCAGGGGGGACGGTCCGGCATCCAGCCCCAGCAGAGTACGCAGCTGCACCACTTCCCCATACCAGCCAATCCACCGTCCCAGCCAGATCAGAGTGTACAGTAGGGCCAGCATCCCCTCCAGCAGCAGCAAGCCCTCCCAATACCAGCCGTAGTATTGAACCGCCAGCAGCAGGAACAGTACGGAGGTGCCCCCGAAATGGGCCAGAGAGCGGATGACCAGAGTCTTTCCATCGTCGGCAAAGGGCAAGGTGGCCACCCCCACTGCCGCCCCCAGACCGGCGCACAGCAAGCACACCGTGGGGGTCGCCAAACGGGTATCCATCAAATATGGGTCGAGGATCAGCGCGGCCAGCAGGCCCGCCGTTCCCCCGACCAAGCTTCGGACCAGCCAGGCCCATTTACCCTCGCTCATTGCGCTTCCTCCTCCCCAAATTCAGGGTCTCCTTGATCTTTTTCACATACCGCCGGGATACATAGACCTTCACCGTTTCATCCAGCGTCATGCAGATGGTGCCCGACAGGGACAGGTCCACCGCCGTTACCCGATCCAGATTGACAATCTCCCCGTTGGAGATGCGGACAAACCGGGTGGCGTCCAGCCGCTCCTCCAGCTCATAGAGCCGCAGCGGAACGGCGCATATCTCTTCTGCCGTCTGGCCGGACACCCCCTTGCCGTCGGCGTAGAAGCGGAGGAAGTCTCCCTGAGGCAGGAGCAGCTTCTCCTCGCCCCGGCCTGCCGGAACAGGCCCCACGGCCAGAGCAGACAACTTGTCCGCCAGACGGCGCAGCTCCTCGCTCTCCTCTCCGGCCAGAATGATTACCTTGGGTTCCTGACGGCCAGGCTCGGTCCTGATCTCCACCTCCATGGGCCTCCCTCCCCTCTTGTTTTCAGTATAGCCGCTCTCCCTGGCCTTGTCTACCGATTTGGGACAGTCGGTTATTTTTCTGAGACAGTCGGTCGTTTTATCGTTGACAGACGGGACAAGTTGGGCTAAAATAGCATAGACATAGGCCCCGATAGCTCAGCAGGATAGAGCGTCCGCCTCCTAAGTGTGGAACAAAGCGCCCCACTCCAGGGACACAGGTGTACGGCTCCCAGTTCGATTTCATTTGTACAATTTCATATGCCCGCGTAGCTCAGTTGGATAGAGCGACCGCCTCCTAAGCGGTAGGCCAGAGGTTCGAATCCTCCCGCGGGTGCCATTAGTAGCACAAAATCTTCGGAAAACCCGAAGATTTTGTGCTTTTTCTTTATGGTACAAGCTGAAATTGCAGTGCGCAAAAGACGCACGCAACCTGTGATTTGTTCCGCCTACCGCACCCGGGAATATCAAGAGCGGTTGTATCAGGCAGAAGTGGAACGCTGGCTGGCCAGAGGCTGTTCCCTGGACAGCGCGATCGCGGAGGCTGGCAAATCGGTAGCAATCCCAGGCACCAGCGAACATCAGCTGGGATTGGCCGTAGATATTGTGGACGTCAACAATCAGCATTTGGACGAATCGCAAGAGCGCACCGAAGTCCAGAAGTGGCTGATGGAACACAGCTGGGAATATGGTTTTATCCTTCGCTACCCGACAGGAAAAAGTGAGATTGCCGGCATCATCTATGAACCTTGGCACTACCGCTATGCAGGCCGGGAAGATGCCGAACAAATTCATGCTTTGGGCGTTTGTCTGGAGGAATACCTGGAGCGTACAGGATAAACTTTCTCCTGTGCGGTAATAGGACATGCGGCATCTATTTTTGCTCATTTCAGGTTATTTTTTACCGGGTCATTGTAAGCAAACGGACAGTCGTGATACAATTCACCCGCGTATATTTGTTTGGAGAACAGGACAGCCTGACGGCGGCCCGCTTTCTGGCGGACTGCTGCGGCAAAGCACAGAGGGGAAACCGGCGTATGGATACGAAGTTTGCGAAAAGCGCTTACTGGAATTTTCTGCTCTGGGGAATGTGTTCCTCACTGAGTGTCACCCTGTCCACCATCATAGATGCGACGCTGGTGGGCAATTTCGTAGGCAGCAGCGGCCTGGCGGTGTCCAATTTGGCCACGCCGGTGTATCTGCTCTACGCACTGTTCGGCCTGACGCTGGGGATGGGGAGCAGCGTGCTGATCGGGGGAAAGCTGGGGGCCTCGGATGTTGAGGGCGCGAACGATCTGTTCCATCAGGTACTGACCGCGGGGCTGGTTCTGGGGCTGGCCTGTATGGTCCTGGTTCTGGCATTCCGCAGCAGCCTGTGCCGGTTTCTGGGGGCGGAGGGGGAGCTGCTGGCTCTGGCTCAACCGTACTTAACCGTTGTCTTTACCGCTGCGCCGGTTTTTATCCTTTACCATATTCTGAACTTATGCGTGTGTACAGACGGCGCGCCTAAACTGGCGGCGGCGGCGTCCGCCGTTGTGATCGCGGTCAACCTGGGGCTGGATCTGCTCTTTATGGCGGTGCTGCGCTGGGGCATTGTAGGCGCTTCCGCCGCGCTGTGCATTGGGGAGGGACTGGGGCTGGTCGTACTGCTGACCCATTTCACCCGAAAAAACGCCCTGCTGAAGCTTCGGCTGAAGCGCCCCCGCCGGGAAAGCCTGAAGGGGTTTGTGGGGAACGGATTCGGCGTTGGCTCCTCACAGATTTTCCAGGCATTGGTGATGCTGGTGTTCAATACCCTTCTGCTGGCGGATGGGGAGGACGGCGTGACCCATGTGGCCATTTTCGGCGTCATTTACACCATGAGCACCGTTCCGCAGGCAGTGTTTGACGGAGCGGGAAGCGCCATGACCACCGTGGTGTCCATCTTCGCCGGAGAGCGGGATGACGAGGGCATTCTGACCGTTCTGAAGCTGGGCCTCAAGATTGTGTGCGCCGCCGGTGCGGTGATTGCCGCAGGCTTTCTGCTGGGAGCGGAGCGCATCCTGTGCTTCTTTGGCCTGGAGGGAGACAGCATTCCCCAGGCGGTCAACGCCTTCCGCATCTATTCTGTCAGCGTGATTTTTATGGGGGTCAACGCGCTGGCCGTCTCCTTCTGGCAGTCCATCGGCTGGGCGAAGCTGGCCGCATGGATGTCCGTGGCGCGCAATTTTGTTCTGATGCTGGCGCTTGGCGTGCTGCTGATCCCGGGAATGTCCATCACGGGTCTGGGACTGACCTACGTGTGCAGTGAGGCGGTGTGCCTGCTGGCGGCGGCCGTGCTGCTGGGCGGCTCCAACGCTTATGTGCGGAAAAAATACCGCATGACCGGCGCGGTGTTTGAGCGGTACTACACCATCCAGACGGAGAGCGTGACCCAAATTGCCGCCGACCTGGAGCAGCTGTGCGAGGAGTGGGAAATCGGTCCCCAGCAGACATTTTTTATCAACCTGATGGCGGAGGAGCTGCTGATTAACATTATTAAATTCGGCCTGTCAGACAGCCAGAAGGAGTATTACATCGCCATCCGTGTGATGAAACAGGACAGCGGCGAGGACGGTTATATCATGCGTATTCGGGATAACGTCAACAGTTACAACCCCTTTGAGCACCGCGGAGACGACATCGACAACGCGGTCATTCGCATGATCCGCACCAAGACCCGTTACTACGACTACCAGCGCAAGCTGATTTTCAACTACCTCTATCTGATATTGTAGTGCGAAGAAAGGGGATGCGGTATGTTTGAAAATATCTTTGAGAGCAACAAGGAAATCGACCGCCTTGCGGTGCAGAACCGTCTTTTGAAGGAGTATGAGGAGCCGGTCTGCCGCCGCCTGCTGGAGGGCCGTCAGGGAGTCCGGGTGCTGGACGTGGGGTGCAACAACGGCAGTAAAACGGCGGCCCGGTTTTCCCGTTCCGGCGTTTCAACGGTCATAGGGCTGGAGTACAACCAAACCCTGGCCGACCGGGCCCAGGCGGCCTATGGGGACGATCGGTTTTCCTTTTACCGGTGCGACGTGGAACAGCCGGAGTTTCCAGACCAGCTCCGGGGCTGGATGGCGGAGCGCCGGGTGGAGGCATTTGACCTGATTCATATCTCCCTGGTGCTGCTGCACCTGCGGGACCCCGGACAGGTGCTGAGACAATTAAAGCAATTCCTGACTCCGGATGGACGGCTGCTGATTATTGAGGCAAATGATGCCGAGAACTGTCTTTCCTCCAGGGATGAGCACCTGTTCCGGGAATTTATGGATATCCTGCGGAAGGACCCCTTTTCGGGGAACCGGGAGCTGATCCACACCGTACCCAAGCTGCTGGCGGATCAGGGGTATACCGACATTGTGCTGGAAAATGCGGTCATGGGTGCGAAAGGCCACGAAAAGGTGAAAAAGGAGGAGATGTTTGATACCTTCTTCTCCTATCTGCCTGAGGACGTGACCCTGCTGCGGGAACAGGAGCCGGAAAATCCCCTGTACCTGCAGTGGGAGGAGTGGGTCAGCCAGCACTATGAGACCCTGTACCATCAGATCATATCCGAGGGCGCCGAGATCACCTTGGGCCTGAGCATTTATACAGCCAGAAAGGAGATTTCCTTTACGGTCCAGCGGCTGACGGAGGAGTATCTGGACCGCGCCGTGGCCCTCTGCGCCCAGTGTGTGGGGGAGAACCTCTACCCCAAAAGCTACATAGCCTCCATCCTTCACCAGACGGACCACTATTATAACCTCCTGCTGTCGCCGGAGGGAGACATTGCGGGGTACATCTATTTTCACCTGTGCAGCCTGGAGGAGGCCGCCGCCGAGGCTAAGCTGCCAGTACAGGTTCTGTCGGTAATCGCACCTATGGAACATCCGGTGGTAGCTAAATTCCAGTCCATCGGCGTTGAGGCGGGCTACCGGCACCTTGGGCTGTCCAGACGGCTGGTGGAACTGGCGCTGGAACAGGCCCAGGAGTCCCAGGCCGACGCTGCTATGTGTATCGCCTGGAAGGTCGGGGAGGCAGTCCCTATGGGGGACAACGTACTGGCCTGCGGTTTTCACTATCTGACCGACGCCCATCTGGTGTGGTACGATAACGAAAATCTGGTGTGCCCCTACTGTGAGGGCCGCTGCAAGTGTGACGCGGCGATTTACTATAAAGCTTTGGAAGGACGGGATTCCTTTGAGACTTAAGCTGCTGCCCAAATTAATGCTTTCGCTGTCCATTCTTGGTATTATCCTGACAATTTCCCTGGCCTTCTTTGGTTACAGCAATACAAAATCCTACTTGGAAGATATGTACGCCTACCGGGTGGTGTTTGGCGCAAAGTGTGTTGCCACAATGATGGATGTGGATGAGATCAGGACGATCCTCTCCGAGGGGGGCGATCAGACTGAGGCCTATACCCGCGTCAAGGAGACGCTGAACCGGCTGAAGCGGGAGGGCGACATCACCTTTTTATCTTTGGTTACCCTGGATGAGAACAGTGTGACCTTCTACATCGACAGCAACGTGCCGGAAATGGGGGACGACCCTGCAGTTGAGATGCCTTACGGCACAAACGTTTTATATACCAACGCGGCCAGCAGCGAGGAGGACCTCCAGCATTACTATAATGCCTGGGAGTGTTATTCAAACGGCCGGGCGGTTGACCCGCCTGCCGTAACCGAGAACCAATACGGCTGGAATTATTCCTCCGCCGCCCCCATTTTGGATGAAAATGGGCAGACAATTGCGGAAATTCAGTATATTTTGGATATGCACGGTGTACGGGAATACCTCAATTCCTACCTGTATTTCATGCTGGCCATCGCGCTGGTTGTGGTGGGGCTTTCGGTCGTGGCATACATCATGTTCATCCGAAAGACTGTGACCCAGCCCATCGGCCGGCTGGCGGAGTTCACCAAAAACGTTACCACCGCCGGCCGGTTCAACACCCGGGGCATTGAGCTGAAGACCGGGGACGAGATTGAAGCGCTGGGCAATTCCTTCAACTTTATGCTGCTGGAGCTGGACCACTACATCCACGACCTGACCGCCATGACGGCGGAGAAGGAACGCATCAGCGCGGAGCTGGACGTAGCCACCCACATCCAGTCCTCCATGCTGCCCTGTATCTTCCCCGCCTTCCCGGAGCGCGGCGAGTTTGACATCTACGCCACCATGAATCCCGCCAAGGAGGTGGGGGGCGATTTTTACGATTTCTTCATGGTGGATGAACGCCATCTTGCCATCGTCATGGCCGACGTATCCGGCAAGGGCGTGCCGGCGGCGCTGTTTATGGTCATCGGCAAAACCCTCATCAAGGACCACACCCAATCAGGGACCGACCTGGGCAGCGTGTTCTCTGAGGTGAACGACCTGCTGTGCGAGTCCAACAGCGAGGGCCTGTTCATCACCGCCTTTGAGGGCGTGCTGGACCTGGTGACCGGGGAGTTCACCTTTGTGAACGCCGGGCATGAGATTCCGTTTATCGCAAAGAGCGGCGAGCCCTTCGCGCCCTATAAGATTCAGGCCGGCTTTGTGCTGGCGGGGATGGAGGAGATGAACTACCGCTGCGGCAGTCTGAATCTGGTCCCGGGGGACAAAATTTTCCAGTATACCGACGGCGTGACCGAGGCCACCGACGCGAATGAGCAGCTCTATGGCATGGAGCGGCTGGAGGCGGTGCTCAATCGGAACACCGGCAAGAAGCCGGAGGAGCTGCTGCCCCTGATCAAAGCGGACATTGATGCCTTTGTGGGCGAGGCCCCCCAGTTTGACGACATTACTATGCTGTGTCTGGAATTCAAGCACTATATGAGGAACAGGAGCAGTCAGTCGCAGGCTGACTGAGGATTGTATACCGCCGCAGGAAAGCCGCAAGGGCTCCCTCTAACGCTGTTAGAGAGAGCCCCTGCACAGTTTTCTTGGCAGTGCTTATTCCATGCCGGTGATGATCGTGCCGTTGGCCTGCTCGTTGACCCAGTTGATCATAATGGGCAGCAGCAGATTCAGGGCCAGAATCAGCACGAAAATCAGGACGAAGCCGACCACCGCATTCTTCAGTGCGCCTTTTGCTTTTTCGCGCTCCTGGGGCTCCTCCGCCTTGGCGTATTTCACGCCCAGCACCACACAGTAAAGCGCGCCCAGCGCGCCCACGATGGCCAGCAGAGGGGCCATCAGGCTGTTGAGCAGACTGACGATTGGAGCAACGACTGTTGTAAACATAATATGTACCTCCTAAAACTAAGCGTTTTGATCCGGCGGACAGGGTCTTGCGTTCCGCCGCCTCTCGCATATGTTTATGATAACGGCGGACAGAGAATTTCGCAATTTCTTTATTTGAAGAAAATTGGTCATTTTTGCAAAGCGGCCGGAAAACGATTGTAAGAGCGAAAAAACTGTGTTACAATACCCAAACAATCCAATTTATCTGTACAGGAAATCCAAGAAACAGGGAGTGTGACATTATGAATATCAAACTGGTCAAGCGTCCACCCAGCGGCGTGGAGTTGCGGCTGGAGGGCCGGCTGGATACCTCATCCGCCCCGGCGGCACAGGAGGCCTTTTTGAAGGTGGCGGGGGAATATGCCCAGATCGAGCTGAATTTTACTGAGCTGGCCTATGTGAGCAGCGCGGGTCTGCGGGCGCTGCTGGTGCTTCAGAAGCAGGTGAATAAAACAGGGGGAAGTCTGGTTCTCACCCACGTGAGCCCCGCGATTATGGAAGTTTTTGAGATGACCGGCTTCAGCGGCATTTTAAACATTCAGCCGTGACGGTTTTCCGCCCTTCAGCGGAATAATGTAAGCGGCGTCCTCCTGGCGCGGAGAGAGCCCTTCCGGCAGCGCCAGGTCCGCGTCATTTAAAACAAACGGGCCTGCCCTTGTCCGGAATGAGAGCTGAAGCTCGCCGGGCCGCTCCAGGGAACAGAGAACTTGGGCCTCCTGTTCGGCCGCCGTGACCAGGGCGGCCAGAAGCAGCTCCTCTGCGGCTGCCAGCAGGGGCAGACGGGAAGCAGTTGAAAGGCCCAGCCGGGTCAGCGCCCTGTCGATAAAGTCCAGAACAGGGTCAACCTCTGTGACGGTCAGAGGAGCGAATCGTTTTCTCATAGTTTGGTAATCCTCTCGAAAAAGGCGGTGGCGCGTCAATCCGTTGGTGTGAAACGGAGAAAGAGGCAACTGACTGCTATTATAGCAGTTTTGTTCTCGAAAAGAAGCGGGCTCCGTCAAAAAGGAACGCCAGAGGACTTTTGGGAGGGAAAATTGTGCGCTTTTATGGAAAGCAGGAGCTTCGCATCCTGGTAGTGGATGATGACCGAGAGCTGCTGGACAACGTGGAGGACCACTTCACCGCCGCCGGCTTTCAGGTGCTGCGGGCCAGCACCGGCGCCATGGCCCTGGAGCTGATCCACCGGGTACAGCTGGACTGTGTGGTGCTGGACGTGGGCCTGCCCGACCAGGACGGCTTTGATCTGTGCGCCCAGCTGCGGGCGGACAGCGCGATTCCCATTGTATTTCTGTCCAGCTATACCGAGGAGGAGAAACGGATCCGGGGCCTCTCTCTGGGAGGGGACGACTATGTGTGCAAGCCCTTCTCCATGCGGGAGCTGGAACTGCGGGTGCGTGCCCGTATCCAGAGCCGGGGCGTCCAGCGCCCTGCCGCCGTCTACACCTTCGGTCCCCTGGTGATTGACACCGGGCGGCGTTTGGTGCGCTGCGGGGACCGGGAGGGGGACTTTGCCCGGATTGAGTTTGATATCCTGGCCTTTCTGGCCCAGAGCCCCGGGCGTGTGTTCTCCTATGAGCAGATCTATGACGGCATCTGGAAGGAGCCTATGGGCCGGAGCCGCCACAACCTTCAGGCCCGGGTGGCCTCCATGCGTCAGCGGCTGACCGACCTGTGCGGCGGGACGAATTATATCAGCACCGTGCGCCGTAAGGGCTATGCCTTTATTCCTCCGAAATAGAAAAACCACTGGCCGGGCCAGTGGTTTTTATGCTATCATGGTTTATGAAGCAGTCTGCGCAGCCAGTTCAGCAGGGCGGCGGGTTTCGCGGCGGCGACGGCCACCAGCACGCAGGTGACAGCGGCTCCGGCTGCGATCTGGACCGCGGGAGAAAGCCCTTCGGGTTCTGTATCAACGGGCTGATTCTTGGGTTGGGCCGGCGGCTGGACATTGGCCGGCTGAACCGGGGAAAGTGGTTCCGGAGTGGCTGGAGTAGAAGACGGTTCCGGCTCCGGAACCTGAGCCTGGGGCTGCTGGACAACAGCGGGCAGGACGCTGTCCTGAGGCGGCTCTGGCTGAGCGGTCGATTCCGGCGCCGGCTGGATGGACAGTACCGGATCTGGGTTCTGCTGGACAAGCGGCACCGGTTCCGGCTCTGGCTGGGTGGGCGGTTCCGGTTCCGGCTTTAGCTGAAGTGGTGGTTCCGCTTCCAGTTGAGCGGGCGGTTCGGGGTCTGGCCGGGCGGGCAGAATGTCTAATGTGCCGCCCCGGCTGCCCCCGATGTCTGACTGGGTGGGAACGCCGTCGGAGGACAGGGACAGTGTATCCGTATAAAGGCGGTAGCGGTAGCCCTCTCCCCGGTAGTCCGCCCCGGCCCGGATCAGCAGCTGGCCGGTTTCCTGAAGGACATCCAGGCTGGCCTGGAACTCCCCGGACGCGTCCTCCTGGCGCTCGGAGAGATGAAGGAACAGCAGATCGGTATCCACGTCCCTTCCGGCGCTGGCGGAGAACCAGGATTCTCCGTTGTCCAGAGAGAGCTCCAAAAAGGCGGGGGACCGCTCCGACGACAGAGGGTGTCCGTCAGGCTGTACCTGATCGGGAAGAAAAAAATTCAGGGCATAGCTGCTGCCGCAGACATAATTTCGGACCGCTATATTGCCGATGGCCGCACCATCCACCAGAATGGCCAGCTCACAGGTAAGCGCGTCGAAGAGGACAGGGGACAGCTTGCTTTCCGGCCAGTCCACCCCGGACAGCGGACCAACAGGCTGGGCGTGAAGGCGTGTTCTGTGCCCCGCCTCGATCCCGGGCCACTGGGTCCCCAGGTCCCAGGAGAGCTGGTCAGCGGGGAGTGTGACCGGCTCAGACTGTCCCTGAAAATTGATGAAAACCGAGAGCTCCGGCAGTTGCTCCAGCAGTTCCTCTTGGGCCAGGCCCTGGGGCAGGACGGCAAAGGAGGCGGAGTTCTCCCGCAATACCGGGGCCTGGGCGTAAATCATCTGTTCCGGAGCGGCGGCAACCGTCTGGGTGACCAGCCAGCCGCCCTCCGCCTGCCGGACCAGCAGGCCGGTGACCTGGCTGGCGTCCAGGTTCTCAATCTGGAGCTCGCCCCCGGCCTCCACCTGAAGCAGGCCGGTTTCCCCTCCGTCCCCTATGAGGATCAGCGGATAGGCGCCGCCTCCAAAGGAAAAGCAGCCGCCCTGGGCGACCCGGATACAGTGGCCGTTCATATCCAGGGTGGTGGGGGTCCAGAAGGGAAAAAACTCGGCGTCCGCCGCGGTTACCGTCAGGTCCCCGGTCAGCCGGACGAGGGGGGCGCTTCCCCCTGCGGCGAACAGCTCCTCCGCGGTGGATACCTCGGTCCATACATCGGGGAGGGGGTTCTCCTCCGGCTGAACGGGCGGAGCGGCGTGTTCCACGGCCAGCGCCCCCGGTGTGAGCGTGGAGAGGGGCAGCAGTAGGGCCAGCGCCAGCGCAACGATTTTTTTCATAATAACGCTCCATTTCAGAGGTGATGATATGGCTGGTACGGTGTGGAAGCGCCTGGCTGTTTTTCTGGCCGCCGGATTGGCGGCTGTGGCGGTCTTCCTTTTTTTGATCCGGTTTGACAATAAGTATACCATGTCCGGGACACTTACACAAGACGGAGCGTTGGTGGCAGATCGTACAATTTTTGAGAAAAACGGTTTGATTTGGGCCCCTTACGGCTGGCATCTGTACCCAGATGTCCTTCTGGAGCCGGGAGAGAGGGGATTGGGCTATGCCGTTTACGCGGGGCAGGTGCAGAGCTGGTCAGTCTTTCACAGGGACGCCTCCCCTTACGGTCAGGCCAGCTACCGTCTGATCCTGGAGGGGCCGGAGGAGACGGTCGCCGCCTCGCTCTGGCTGCCCGAGGTTTTTTCCGCCTGCAAGGTGTATGTGAACGGAGTCCTGGTGGGACAGTCCGGGGAATTTTCCCCCGACTACCGCCCTCTGGTGCGGGACCTGACCGTCTCCTTTCCCTTGTCCGGCCGGACGGAGCTGCTGATTCAGGCGGAGAACCGGTCCCACTATTACAGCGGCATGACCTATCCCCCGGCCCTGGGCTCCCCCCAGGCCATCGCGGCGCTGGCCGCGGGACGGGCCGCCCTCTACGCCCTGATGAGCTTTGGCACCATGGCTATTGCCCTGTTCTCCCTGGCCATGTGGACGGGCGGGGACCGGCGGGAGCGGACCGCCCTGTGGCTGGCGGGGCTGACGCTGTCCTTCGCCCTACGGGTGGGCTACCCCATACGGTTGCTCTTTGGCGTGCGTCATGTGTCCCTGCTCTACGCCCTGGAGGACGCGGCGTCCATGGCGGGGATCTGGTGCGCCCTGGGGCTGGCGCTGGAGCTGGGCCGCCTGAACCGCTGTCCCTGGGCGGAGCTGGCGCGGCGGCTGGCCTTTGGCGTGATGCTGGCGGCGGCGGTGGTGCCCACGCTGGTGCTGCCCTGGGCCCCCGCCTTTACCGGCGTCTACGGGGTTCTGATGTCGGTATGGAAGCTGTTTTCCGCCCTGCTCCTGACCGGGGCCGTCCTGTGGAGCGGGATGCGCGCCAGAGCGGTCTGGCTGGCCGCTGGAGTGGGCGTCTACGCGGGCGGCCTGTTCCTGTCGGTGGTTACCATCAACCGGTTTGAGCCCGCCAGAGGGGCCTGGCCCGACGAGTGGGGCGGCTTTGTGCTGGCACTGTGCTTCGCGGCGCTGATGGTGGACCAGGGGCTGTCCATGGCGGAGGAAAACCGCCGGCTCAACCGGCACTTACAGGAGGAGGTGGAGCGTCAGACCGGCCAGATTGCAGGGCTGGTGGGGGAGCGGCAGAAGCTGCTGTCCGAGTTCCTCCACGATTTAAAGTCGCCTTTGGCCTCTCTGCTGTCCTACGCCCGGCTGGTCCGGGAAAACAACGTTCTGCTGGACGACCGGACCCGGGGACAGCTGGACGTGATTGAGGGCAAGAGCGAGGAGCTGGCCCGGCAGCTGCGCATGATGCAGCAGTTCAACCTGGAAAACCCCATTGCCTCCCGGTGGGAGCGGCTAGACCTGGCGGAATTTTTGAAGGAATTCCACCGCCGGTTCCAGCCCGACGTGGAGGTGAGCGGCCCGGACTTTCTGCTGGAGCTGCCGCCGGAGCTATGTGCCGTCCGGGCGGACCCGGATAAGCTGAGCCGCGCCTTGCAGAATCTGGTGTTCAACGCCGTCAGCTTTACCCCGGAGGACGGGGAGATTGCCCTGCCTGTAGAGGGCGGCATCACAGAAGAGGTCAAGATAGCATATCAGGGAGA
>OFFY01001224.1_pt1 | contig 22537 bp, 27 predicted proteins | sample 1521481 | NCBI WGS metagenome assembly OFFY01 (sample SAMEA3504117, study PRJEB24116) | mouse gut metagenome | biome: mouse gut; feature: mouse-associated habitat; material: faeces | place: Denmark | collected 2011
CGTTGAAGTCTCCGTATCCAAAATAGACGGCGTCCGCCCCGTTCTGGACGGCCGCGGTCACCGCCTCCATAGACCCCGCGGGAGCGAGCAGCTCCATCATCGGCGGCGCCTCCTTCCGTACTTGTTTACTTCTTGGTGCCCAGCTTGAAGATTTCCCGCTTGGCCTCGGACAGCTCCATTTTCAGGGCGTTGGCCTCCTCCAAGTTTTCCTTCACCTGGCGGCGGAGATTTTCTGAGGCCTCCTGCTCCTTCAGCAGCATGTCGGCCACATTCATGGCGGCCAGCACCGCCGCGTCCGCCTGGGAAAGCCGCCCTCCCACTGAGACCTCCTTGATCTGCTGGTCCACCAGCTCGGCGCACCTGCGGACATACGTCTCGTCCTCTACCGCGACCATGTTGTAATCCCTGCCGTCGATGATAACCTTGATCGTGTTTTTCATAGCCGTTTCCTCCCCGCTCTTTCTCTGATCCCTCAGATTTCTACAGATAGAGGTATTATATCACATACGGGACACTTTGGAAACGAAATATTCTGTGAATTTCCTTAATTTTATGTAGGTATTATAATGAAGTGCATCCAGGGAAGTAAAAGGCGGCAAGTACGCTGCTATGTCAAGGGCGGGGAGGCTATCAGCAAAACCGCCGCAATTGTTAACCGGGCCTATTCCGCACAATTACAGGAAATTTGCAGCGGACCAGGCCAGAAAACAATTGCGGCACAATGGTTTGACGCCCCTCAGCCTCCTCAAAAGCAGCATGTTCGAGATGTGCGTTCAGAGCGAGGCCAATCAGAAGCGGCTTGACTTGGAGCAGGAGTATTCCGATAGGTAAAATCCATCTTATCGTGTATTGCTATTGCCAAGAATCAATTTTATTGTCCGAAATAGTACAGATACATATCCTCCATATTAGGGGACTGCGGCATGGCCTCTGCGCATGGTCTCTGCTCAGAAAGCAGCCGAACCACGCTTTTTCCATCCAGGCACATGATGTTGCTGCATGAGAATTTCTGAATCGGCTCCGCTTCATTCGCTGTGTTAACGGTGACGCGCCAGACCTTGTCTGGCTTAAAAGAGGGGAATACACAGGGAGGGGAACCTGTGCAGTTTAGAATCACACAGTTTGTTTTCCGGGACCAGCCAGCGAAACGACTACTGTCACCGCTGCGGCAATCACCGCGCTGAACAACTCGCCCGGTATCGCACCGATTTGGAACCCAGTCAGGCCAGCGGCAGCCAAAGCAGCGCCTACCAGCAGGCCGGCAATGGCTCCCTCTTTGGTCGTTTTCTTCCACATGACACCGAGCACAATAGGAACAAAGGCACCGGCCGTATATAACGTATAGGCATAAATTTGCAAGGTAATTACTTCAGGGATGTAAAGAGAGACCAAAACAGCAGAAATGCCCATCAGCAACGAAACAATTCGGGAGACGCGAAGCAGCTTTTTACTTTCTGGATCGGCATTCTTGTCCACATACCTTACCCAGATATCGTTCATAAAATGAGAGGTTGCGGCCGTCAAAATCGAATCGGCTGTGGAAAGAATAGCGGCAAAGATTGCGGCTAACACAATACCAACAGCAAAGCCGGGCAAATACTTGATGGCCACGCTGGCGAAAGCGGAGGCAGTATTGCCGCTTGTTGCCAACTCGGGAAAGTCCAGCCGGGCAACCATCCCGATAATGACCGGCGGGATACCCAGAAGGGCCAGCAAAATACCGGAAATATATGCTGTTTTCCGGGCAATCTGTTCCGTTTTGCAGGCGAAAAGCCGCTGGTATACGTCCTGTCCAATCCAGTAATACATAATCATAGGCAGCAAGGCCCACAGCAAGGATATACTTTTATCCCCGTTAATAACAGTTGTATAGTCCTTGGGGAGCGAGGTGGATACGGCCTCCAGCTGGGCAATCATGTTGCCATATCCCCCGTGGGCGACCAGTGCCGCAAACATAACCCAGAATACGCCGAAAATGACCAACAGGATTTGAAAGCAGTCTGTCATAGTAACCGCCCACAGACCACCCAGCGTAGTCAGTGCGATAATAATTGCCATGGCGATGACTGCGCCCAGAACGGTATTCTTCATTCCCAGCGCGCCCAGTGCGCCTACCACCGCGGACACCTGGGAGCCCAAGATACCGATGAGCGCGATCATAGATAACAGAGAACAGGCCAGGCGAAGGAAAGGACTGCTATACCGCTTTTCCAGATATTCTGTCACTGTGGTATAAGAGGAAAAGTCCGCCATCTTTTTAATCAGCAGGCCAAGGCCGCATACGCCCACAACACTGCCTACCATATAGAAGAAAATCATAGGACCGCTCAAATAGGCGTATTCGATTGTCCCGGTGAGCATCCCACCGCCAAACAGGGTGGCTGTCAGTGTCAGTACGGCTACCCCCAGCTTCAGGCTGCGCCCAGCCAGCAGATAGTCATTCATATTCTTGCTTTTGCGGCTGTAGTAAACACCAATGGCCAGCAGCACGCCTAAATATATTGCTAACACAATCAAAATATGCTTCATCGTGTTCTCCTTTCACACTATAATTGAAAATCACATTTTATTTTGCCGGTACCAGTGATAAATCATAGAAACCGTCATTCGAGCCATATTCTCCAGATTCCGGACACTGATGGACTCCTGAAAGGTGTGGGTATCCCGGTAGCCGTTTCCCAGGGTAAGACAGTTAATCCCGTGGCTACGCAAAAAATTGGTATCTGCGCCACCCAGCACCTGATCCGGGTACCAGGCGACTCCGCTTGATTCGGCTGCCGCCCGGAAGCAGCGGTAAGCGGGATTGGCCTCGTCAATTTCATAGCCCTCATAGCCGCTTTCCACCTGAAAATCCACCGTTCCGTGATAGGCTAAGGCGGCCTGCTCACAGGCTCTGCGCAGCTGCTCCAGCCGGCGGTCCGCAAATTCCCGACGATAGGAACGAACCTCGCCCCGCATATATAGCTCGCCCGGAACAATGGAGCTGACCTCGCCGCCCCGCAGGATACCCACCATTACCGCTGTCTGATGGTCATCAAAATAGCCGCGTTCCATGTTTCGATATGCCTCTGTTCCCATGTCAAAGGCGTTGGATAGGCCCGCTTTCTCTGAAATATGTCCGCCTGCAGCCCCGTTTTTCATACGGAACCAGATGTTAAAGGGTCTCCAATAGGGGGAACGGCAGATTACCTGTCCTACATCCCCGGGGTGGTCAAATATATAGCCATTCCGGCTGCGGATTTTTTTTACATCCAGCTCTCTTGCCCCGCACAGACCATGCTGCTCATCTATGGTAAACAATAGCTCAATGGGTCCGCAAGGCATATGGCTGGCCTGAACAGCGCGGATGCCTTCAATATAGGCGGAGATGGCAGAGCGGTCATCGCTCCCCAGGATAGAGCGGCCATCTGCATGAATTACGCCCTCCCTTATTTCCGGCTGGCAGCCCGAAGAATCCAATATGGTGTCCATATGGGCGGAAAACAAAATCGGTTCTGCCTCCGGATCTGTACCCGGCCAGTAAGCGATTAGATTCCCGCTCTCGCTGCCCAGCTTGTCCCCGGCACCGTCATACTCAACCTGAAATCCCATTTCCGTCAGAATAGGTTCGATATATTCTGCGAAGGTGCGCTCATGTAAGCTGACTCCCGCTATTCGGGCCGTTTCCAGGAAAAAGTGCACTTGATGTTCCTGGTCCAGTAACTGCAAGACCTGTTCAAGTTCCATTACTGTGCCTCCTTGAATTCTTTGGAAATTACATCGTATTTGCCGGCCAAATGCTCTTGTATTTCCGATGGATATAGTATAAACTACGAAGTAACTTCATAGTCAAGCGCGATTAACAAAATTATTCTTTCTGAATCTCACAATATTTGGAGGCGGTATTTGTGAAAAGTGACCCGTTGATCCATAAGATCGCCCAAATGCTCCATATCCCCAAACACACACTTCTTTACTGGGAAAAGGAGGGGCTGCTCCATTTTGAGCGGGATCCCGTCAACCGCTACCGTAAAGCCACCTTGAGTACCATCTTTGAGATCGACCAGGTGGTCCACTGCCGGAACATGAATCTGCCCATTGCGCAGATCAAACAACTGCCGCAGATGTCGCTGTCCCAGCAAGCTGAGCTGTTGGAAAAGGCAGGCCTCCGGCTGGAAGAAAAAATACAGTCCCTGGAACAATCCAGAGCCTACACTCAAGCTCATTTGGAGAATATCAGCGAGGTACAGCGGCTGTCTCTTACTCCTTATCTGGACGAGACCCCCGCATTCAGCCGGGTAGTGGCATACTCCTCACAGGACCATTGGAATATCGGAAACACCCAACCAGACCTCTTTGTGCTGGTAATCTCTCCTCAAGCCCCTACCCTGTTTGCCGAGGGCTTTATTGATGACGACAGAGAAAAGGAATGTCTTTGGGAGCGCTCTGGCAACACCGGAATATGGAAGACCTTTATTCTCCGTGTATGTCTGGAGGACGGCCAGAGGAAAAATAACGATCTTTCAAATCATCTGGAGCGATTACGAGCAATGGGGTATGAAAGTGAACTGGTCCTGGCGCGTTACATGGCAGAGGCTACAGAAGAAGGAGGTTATTTCCTGTATTATAAGGCATGGGCACAAATCAAAAAGTAAATTAGGCGCCGTTTGAAAAATGGAAATGTGACCAACGGCGAGAAATTTTTGCGCCAGACGAAGCCAATTTGACGCAGGAATACTGGATGTATTTCAAGGAAAATTGGAAAAGTATGGCGGAAAAAGAGCCGCCGTTTGGACTTAAGGAAGCACCCCACCTGCGCCATTTAGATGTCAAAAGTGAGATTGGTAGACATCCGGTAGACGTCCTAAAACACGGAAAGCCTCCGACCTCTTGCGGTACAAGAGATCGGAGGCTTTTTCGGCAGACTTTTGGCAGACCTGGTTGCCCTATGCCAGAGCGAAGAATGCCAGAGAGAGAAGGATCAAAACGACGCCCAATCCCCGGCTTATCTGTGTCACCCGCCGGATACAGCAGCTCTGGAAGGTCTCAAAGGTCGTGATAGGGTAGGGGAATGCCAGAAAGCCGATACCGGCCAACAGGACAGCGGCGTACATCAGTACATTTTGCTGACCGCCCAGCGCGGCGATAAGAATTATGGCCGCACAGACCATCAGGATCAGGTACAGGCCCAGTTTCCCCTTTCTGTCCGCCTGAACATAGGCTTCTGTCGCATTCTTACAGGCCTCGCTGCAGGCCGGGAAGCGGCGGGTGCGTCCTGCGGCAATGAAAGGCGGAGCTTCTACAGAAACCGGTCTGCCGCAGTAGACACAGCGATCCCAGTGCGCCAAGTCATCTACAGGCACGGCGGACTTGGGATAGACCTTCTTGGTCCGCTTTTTTCCGGCGCTCATAGGCCCAGCTCCCGCAATATCTTGTCCAGGTGCTCCCGGGCCGAAGGGATGCTGCCCTGGGAGAGGATGGCCTCCATCTCCGGAGCCATATCGGCTTTAGATATCTGATTGATGATGTATTTAGTCCGGCCGACCAGCGCCGGGGCCACGGACAGCTCGTTGACTCCCATAGCGCACCACAGGGGGATCAGCCGCGGCTCAGAGGCGGTCTCGCCGCAGATCCCCACATCTACGCCCTGTGCCCGGGCGTTGTCACAGACCAGCTTGATGGAACGCAGGACGGACAAATTGCAGCTGTCGTACAGGTATTGCACCTTTTCATTCATCCGGTCGCTGGCGGTGGTGTACTGGATCAGATCGTTGGAGCCGATGGAGAAAAAGTCCACATGCCGGGCCAGAACGTCAGACAGAAGCACCGCGGCGGGGGTCTCGACCATGATGCCCACCGGGATATTTTTGTGATAGGCCTCCCCTCTCCGGTCCAGCTCCTCCATGGCCTTTGCCAGCAGTTCCTTGGCCCGGAGCAGCTCCTCCAGATTGACGATCATGGGGAACATGATCTTTACTTCTCCAAAGGCGCTGGCCCGCAGAATGGCCCGCAGCTGGGTCAGGAAGACCTCTTCCCGGTCCAGGCACAGACGGATCGCCCGATACCCCAGGAACGGATTGGACTCCTGCGGCAGGTCCATGTAGTCCAACTGTTTGTCTCCGCCGATATCCAGGGTACGGATGATCAGCTCCCGCCCCTGATTTTTTTCGGCCATGGAGCGGTAAGCGTTGAACTGAAAATCCTCAGACGGGTAGCTGTTCTGCCCCATATAGAGAAACTCGGTCCTGAACAGCCCGATGCCGTCGCAGGCGCCGGCATCAAAGGTGTTGATGCTCTCTGTGTCGCCGGAGTTGATGTTCACCCGTACGGATATGCCGTCCTTGGTCCGGGCGGGGGAGGCTTTACAGGCGTCGAAGAGGAGCCTGCGGCGGCCGTCCTCCTCCTCGCGGATGCGGAAGGCGGCTTTGGCCTCCTCGTCAGGGCATACCACCACATTTCCCAGTCTGCCGTCCACCAAAACCTCCTGCCCGCTGACCACCTGATCCAGTATGGGGCCGACGCCCACAATGGCGGGAATGCCCAGGGCCTTGGCCAGGATTACGGTGTGGGAGGTCACGCCTCCCTTTTCCGTAACCATCCCCTTCAGCCGGGCGCGGTCCATCCGAACGGTGTCGGCCGGAGTGAGGTCCTCGGCAAAGACGATGAGATCCTCTCCCCGGAGGCCGGCGAAGGGGTCGCCCGCGTCCACTCCCTGGAGCTCCCCGGTAATCTCCTTGCAGACGTTGTTGATGTCCGCCGCCCGCGCCTGGAGATAGGGATCGTCCACGCCCAGGAACATGGCCTCGGTCTCCGCCCGCTTCTGCTCGATGGCCCAGGAGGCGCAGACCGACTCCGCCCGGATCAGCTCCTTTACCTGGTCGAAGAGGTAATCGTCTTCGGCGATGACCTGGTAGGCCTCAAAGATGGCGGCGCCCTCCTTGCCCTGGGCACCCCGGGCCTCGCCGGCCAGGCGGCGCAGGGTCTCGTTGTACCGGGCGCGGGCGGCCTCCATGGCGTCGATCTCCGCCTGAGGATCACTGACGGCCCGGCGCTCCAGGCAGAGCTCCGACGGGCGGAACACCGCGGCGCAGCCGGCCACACAGCCCGCTGCTCCGGCCAGTCCTTTTATCTGCATCATGTGAGCTCACCTCTCAGACTATTTCTTGCGGTAACTCTGGAACGAGCCCAGGACGACCTCCATGTCCTTAGGCGTCAGATTGACCGCGCCGCCTGCCATGCGGGTGTTGTAGTAAAGCTGGGAAACAAATTCGATCTGCTGGGCCACGTCCAGGGTGTAGGAGATGTTGCCGCCCACTGCCAGCAGGCCGTGGTTGCCCAGCAGGCAAGCGTAGTGATCGTCTCCCATGGCGTCGTAGGCCGCCTGGGCCAGCTCATAGGTGCCGAACTGCACATAGGGGATGCAGGGCACGTCGGGGCCGGCGTAGGCCACCAAATAGTGGAGCGGCTCAATGCTCCAGTGAAGGCAGGCCAGGGTGGTCGCATAGGCGGAGTGGGTGTGGACGACGGCGTTGATGCCCGGGCGCTTCTGATAAAAAATGCGGTGCATATCATACTCGCTGGAGGGCTTGGAGTCTCCGTCCACCTTTTCCCCGTCAGGCGTGAGGACCACCACGTCCTCCGGCTTTGTGAGGAAATAGTCCATTCCCGAGGGACTGATGGCCATGAGATTTTCCTTGGGGTTGTAGACGCTCAGGTTGCCGAAGGTGCCCACCGTCAGCCCCAGCTCTACCATCTTTTTGCCGTACTCTACGACCTGTTCCCGTTCTTCCTTTAAAATCATGATAGTCCCTCCCTGTCAGTTCAGTTGAATGTGCCCGCGGTTGACGATCCGGTCGCCGAGGCCGAGGGCGATGATCTTGTCCACCTCCCGCATCAGCAGGAAGGGGGACTTGGGGATGGCGTCCACCGTGGCCCCGGCGATGTGGGGGGTGATGACCACGTTGTCCAGCCCGACAAAGCCGGCGTCGGGGGAGAGGGGCTCGGCGTCAAAGACGTCCAGGGCGGCTCCGGCGATGGCCCGGCTGCGCAGCGCCTCCAGCAGGTCCCCCTGGTTCACCAGCCCGCCCCGGGCGGTGTTGACAAAGTAGGCGGTGGGCTTCATCAGAGAAAAATACCGTTTGTCAATGGTATGTTCGGTCTCCGGAGTGAGCCGCAGATGGAGGCTGACGATGTCGGCCTGACGGAAGATGTCCTCCAGGCCAGGAACGATCCGGATGTCACCCAGCCCGTTGCGCTCCAGCCGTTCCCGATCCAGACAGCCGTCATAGGCGATCATAGAGACCCCCATGGCCTTCAAACGGAGGGCCACCTCAATGCCCACGTTGCCCAGCCCGGCCAGGCCCACCGTCAGGTTGCTGAGGGTGGAGGTGAAGCCGGAGTTGGGAAACTCCTTCACCCAGCCCCCCTCAATGAGGCGCCGGTGGGAGGCGGAGATGTTTCGGGTGAGGTCCAGCATCAGTCCCAGGGTAAATTCGGCCACCGGCACCGCGTTGCGGATGACATTGACAACGGGGATGTTCCGCTCTGAGGCTGCCTGGAGGTCGATGTGCTCCAGCCCGCCGCGGCTGGTGAGGATGGCCCGCAGCTTCGGGGCCTTGTCCAGCAGAGCCCGGGGCACCGGATTGAAGTGGACGCCCAGAACGGTGCAGTCCTCCATCAGCTCCTCCAGGCCGCCGGCCCAGGGCTCGGCTTCGGGGCCGCCCCGCTCCAGGTGGAGCTGCCGGGCGGCAAATTCCTCGGGGTCAGACGTGCCCCAGAAGGCCCGGGACAGCTTGTTGACCCGGAGCTGTGAGGCCTTGACAGCCTCCTCCAGGGTCTCGGAGGCCACAAAGGCGTCTCCTACCACCACTACATTCTGAGGTTCGTCGCGTAAAAAGTCAAGCATGCGTTCTCCTTTCGGCTGTGCGGCGCCGGGGGCTGGCCGCGCTGATCTGTGTGGAAACAATAAAAGGCCGCTGTTGTGATGCACAACAGCGGCCATATTGACTGCAATATGAAGGTTGGCATCCGTATTGCCGCAAAACACAAGGTCATGTTCTGACCGGGGGACAGAGGTCCTCCGGTTCAGAGAGCATCCGGTCAGGCTCCGACGGCCTCAGCGCCGTAGTTCTCGATCCAATCCACCAGAGCGGCCTTGTTCTTCTTGAACAGGAAGTAGAGGACGAAGTAGACCACTACCACAGCGCCGATGATCAGGGGATTCTTGGAGAGGAAGGCGTAGAACAGGCCGGCCATCAGGGGGTGGGCCATGATGCCGAAGCTCATGACGTACACGCCCACCTGGGGCAGCTGGAAGCCGGCTTCCACCGCGATCTCGGTGAAGGTGGGGGCCAGGCCGGAGCAGACCACCAGGCCCAGGCTGAACCAGATGGCGCCGGTGACCAGACTCTTGGCGATGTTGCCGTGGGAGACGCACACAAAGACCTCGACCATGTAGGGCAGAGCCACCAGGTCGGCCATGGGCAGCATGGAGTTGCCGGGCAGGACAAAGGACAGGCCCAGGATAATGGGGATCAGCAAGGTGCCGGTGACCAGGGTGTTGGGCTCGCCGTAGCCGGCGGCGTCGTTGACGGAGAGGTACCACTCACGGCCCTCGCCGCTCTTGGCGGCCTTGGACTTGTAGGCGTCGGTCAGGGAGGTGAAGGCGGAGGCGAAGATGCCGCCCACCTTGGGGAACACCGCCATGACGGCGGCGGTGGAGATGGCCACGGAGGTCACGGAACCCCAGGCGGACAGCTGGCCCAGCGCGCTGAAGTTCCCGATGACGCCGATGATCAGGCCGACGATCAGGCCGATGAACATGGGCTCGCCGAAGATGCCGAACTTCTTCTGAATGGAGGCGGCGTTGATCTTGATTTTATTAAAGCCGATCAGGCCCAGCAGCCAATTCATCAGGATGGCGAAGGGCACGCCCTCCATGTGGTGGGGCGCGGTCATGCAGCAGTTGGGGTACTGGTAGTGGTTGGACCAGCGCTTGGCGACCACTTCGCTGAACAGCATGATGTACAGCAGCTGGACGATCATGCAGGCCATTGCCAGGGCCATGCTCTTGGTCAGAGCAAAGATCATGGAGCCCCACACCATGAAGGAGTAGTTGTTCCACAGGTCGGAGGCCATAAACACGTTGGTCCACTTGGCGAAGAAGAGGATCAGCTCCAGCAGGATGGCGACGCCGATGAAGATAACGCCCACGCGGGTGGAGTAGGCGATGACAGACACGGACTGCCAGCCGGTGTCGAGACAGGGCAGATTGACGCCGGTGTTCTCCACCATGGAGCTGACCACCGGGGCGACAATGGCGCTGAAGCTGTTGATGACCAGGTTGAAGCCGGTCAGACCTACCGCGCACAGCAAGGCGGAGTTAAAGGCCTTTTTGGCGGTCACGCCCATACACAGCGCGATGATGAACAGAATAGCGGGAACAAAAACCTGGGCTCCAAAGGTGGAAAAGATTTTATCCAGCCCGCTCAGAAAAGTTTCTAACAAGGAAATCCCTCCTATATTCTCTCTCGGCCGTAAAAACGGCTATGCACTCCCGGCCGGGATTGGCCGGGATTTTCTGGGTGCGCTTTACGGATACGGATTTGGGGAATTGAGATTACAGCTTGTTCAGGATCTCCAGGCAGTCCCGGATCACCTGGTCCTCGCTCAGGCCGGTGAGCATGCCCACGGCGTTTACCTTGGGGATGCCGAAATCCTCATACACGGGGCTGACGCAGGCCATCAGGGCGAAGCCGCCGCCGGCCAGCGCGGTCTCGGCCGAGGTGGGGCTGCACTCCACGGCGTTTACATCAAAGCCGTGGTCGGCCAGCTTCTCCTTGAGCTTGTTTGCCACCATTGCGGAGCTGACCGTGCCGGAACCGCAGACACACAGAATCTTTACTTGCTTTGCCATAATTATTTCCTCCTTTAAAAATGGATAAATAGAAAAACGGTTGAGCTGAACTTATCCGATATACTCCATGGCCGTCAGATAGAGCTCGTGCTTGTCCGCGGCCGCCTTGAACCGGGCCACCGCCGTCTCGTTGGTAAAGACACCCATCACCTTCTGCAGGGTGTCCAGCTGGGCGTCCGGGTTCTGAATGGCCATCATGAACAGCAGCTCGGCCTCCACCTTGGTGTCAGGGTCGCCCATATGGGCGAAGGTCACCGGATGGGCCAGCTTGGCTACGCACACCGCCGGGGTGTTGACGTGGACGCCGGCGGTGTGGGGCATGGCCACCGCCAGGTCCTTGAGCTGAAGGCCGGTGGGATACTCCTTTTCCCGCTGGGCCACCGCGTCGATATAGGTGTCCTTTACAAAGCCCTTGTCCAGCAGATGCCGGCCCACCTGGCGAATGGCGTCCTCCGCGTCTTTGGCGTCTACTCCAAAGACGACCAGATCCTCATATACTGCCTGCATAGTTGATCTCCTCCTTTTTGAACTCCGGCGTTCACGGCCTGCCTCGGAAGTGAAACGCGCCTGCCCGTCCGGTCAATCCTCCAGGCTCTCGATGAAGGCCACCACCTTCTCGCAGACCTCCTGCTCGTGCTCTCCCTCCACCTGCACGGTGAGGGGGGTGCCCTGCTTCAGCCCGCCGGCCAAAATTGTGATAATGCTCTTCGGATCTACCCGGCGCTCCCCGGCAACCAGGGTGATCTTCTCCGGAAAGCCCTTGCAGAACTGCACCATTTGGGAGGCGGGCCGGGCGTGGAGCCCGGTGGGATTTTTCACGGAAGTCTCTTTTTGAAACATACTGGTCTCTCCTTATCTCAAAAATTTGTTGGATTTACTCTTTGTATTGCCAGTTTTTTTATGATATACTCTTCCATAAGATATAGGTCCGAAGGAGTTGTACATGATCTATGGCCGAACGAACTGACCTCCTGGTCCGTGTGGCAGAGCTCTACTATGAGCAAGGGCTGAATCAGAATGAGGTGGCCAAGCTGCTCAATGTGTCCCGCCCTACCGTTTCCCGGCTGCTGGATGAAGCCAAGGAGGCCGGCGTGGTGGAAATCGTGATCCACAGCCCCGTTCGGAAAGACCCGAAGCTCTCCTTCACCCTGCGCAACACCTTCGGCTTGCGGGAGGCCATCGTCATCAGCGGGGAGTACGAGTATCACAAGGCGCTGCGCCGCTGCTGTGAGGCCGCCTGCCAGCTTTTCAGCACCATTATGGAAAACAATCTGACCATCGGCATCGCCTGGGGCGAGGCCACCCGGAATCTGTGTGAGCTGCTGCCGGAGCGGGAGTATTACAACGCCCATGTGGTGCAGATGGTGGGCTGTATGGGGACAGGCAACCCCAATGTGGACGGCATTGAGCTGGCGCTGCGCATCTCCAAGTCCATCGGGGGGACCTATTCCAATATCTATTCCCCCATCTATGTGGGCAACGAGGTGGTCCACTCCTATTTGGTCAATGAGCCGCAGATCAAGGCTACGCTGCACAGGGCCAACAATATTGACATCTTTCTCACCGGCATCGGCTCGCTGGACCCGGACACCACCTTGCAGCAGGCGGGCTATTTCACCGACCAGGATATGATGGACCTGATCGCCCGGGGGGCGGTAGGGCACCTGCTGGCAAGACCCTACGACCGGAACGGGACCCCCATTTCGCTGGAAAACCGCTACCCCATCGGGGCGCCCCTCAGCGTGCTGCACAATGCCCAGTGGTCCATCGGGATCAGCGCCGCCGCCTTTAAGGCTGAGGCGGTGATGGGCGCCATCCGGGGCGGCTACATCAACGTACTGGTGGCCGACCAGGCGCTGGCCCGGGCAATGCTCCAGCAGAACCAGCAGCGCGCTTATCCCAAAACCGAAACTCCTTAAACGGTCCGGCCTGGCGCGGAGACAGAAGTCTCCGCGCTTTTTATTTGCCCTCCAGGGCGGGGTCGCAGCAGATCACGGCCTTGACGCCCTCGCCCCGCATGGACATCTCAAAGCCCTCCCGCCAGTCCTCCAGCGAGACGATCCTGCTGACGATCTTCTCGGGGACCACGGTGCCCTCGCCCAGCAGGCGGATGGAGGTGCGCCAGGAGCTGGGCTTCTGGCTGCGGGAGCCCACATAGTTGATCTCCTTGTGGAGGATCAGATCGGTCCAGATGGACACCTTGGCATCGGGGAATACGCCCATCTGCACCACGGTCCCCTTCCGGCGGACTACCTCCAGGGCCTTGTTGGCGGCGGGGACTGCGCCGGAGCACTCAAAGGCGATGTCCACGCCCTCCCCATTTGTCATATCCCGGATGATGGCGCTCAAGTCCTCCTTCGCCTGGTCCACGGCCCGGTCCGCCCCGTTGGCCAGGGCCACGGCAAAGCGCTCCGCGTCAGCGGTAAGGCCGGCTACGATCACAGTGGCGCCCTGGGACTTGCACACCTGGGCGACCATCTGTCCGATAGCCCCCGCGCCAAAGACGCACACCACATCTCCCTTTTTCACATCGCCCTTCTCGATGCTGGAGTGGACGCCGCAGGCCAGCGGCTCGGTGAGGGCGGCGGAGAGAAGGCTCACATGGTCGGGCAGCACATGGACGCTCTCCTCCCGGCTGACCACAAATTCAGCCATACTGCCGTTGATCTGAGTGCCGATCCCTCTGCGGTTGGAGCAGAGGTTGTAGTCCTTGGTGGAGCAGCTGCTGCAGTGTCCGCAGGTGGCGAAGGTGGTCTCGCTGGTCACCCGGTCCCCCACCTTGATGTTTTTCACGTCGGGCCCCACGGCGGTGACGATCCCGGAGAACTCGTGCCCCAGAACGACGGGCGGTTTGGTGCTGGCGTAGGTGCCCTTGAAGGCGTGCAGATCGGTGCCGCAGATCCCGGAGTAAGCAATTTTGATTTTTACCAGGTCGCCGGTGGCTTCCGGCTCCGGTATATCCTGATAGACCATATTATCATAGCCAGGAGCTGTCTTTACCACTGCTTTCATACTGATGACCTCCCATTGCGAATATTTGTAAATCATTTGGCTATATGTGTTACATTTGTTCAGATACTAGAATTTTTAGCTGTGATGACTTTACTCTTCTTTCCGGAGGATGTCAACAAAAAATGTATTAGTTGACTAAGTTTGTTGTTATTAACAAATTGAATATAGATATTTTGTTGGATATGACATTGAAGCCCTTGTTGACATTTGTTCGTGTATATGAAATACTTATCAAAGCACGGGGCGAATATTCCATCGCTCCCTATATGCCTCGGATCGCCAGCATCGCCCCCTTCTCGGGGCAGACATCCGACGAACACGAAAGGAGACATGCACAATGCCAGACAAAAACTATTCCAAGGCGGAGATCGCCCAGGCGGCTACCAACGTGCGCAAGCACATTCTGAAGCTGGCCATTGAGCGGGGAGGCTGTTACCTGACCCAGGCCTGCTCCTCGGCCGAAATCGTTACCTCGCTCTATATGAACATCCTCAATCTGGGGCCCAGCCTGGGCTGCCCCGATGCCCAGCCCTTCCCCGGCGTCCCCTCCCCCACCAATATGGACTACCCCAAGGGCTCTCTCTACAACGGGGAGCAGACCCCTGACCGGGACCGGCTCTTTGTCTCCTGCTGTCACTACGCCTCTGTGATCTACTGCGCGCTGGTGGAGGCCGGCCGTCTCTCCCCCGCCGCCATTGATAAGTTCAACGTGGACGGCTGGAATATGGAGATGATCGGCGCGGAGCACTCCCCGGGATTTGAGAACACCGCCGGCTCTCTGGGGCAGACGGTGTCCATTGCCGCCGGCACCGCTCACGCCTACAAGCTCAAGGGCAATACCGGCCGGATTTTCTGCATGCTGTCCGACGGCGAGCTGGAGGAGGGCCAGGACTGGGAGTGCTTTCAGGCGGCGGCCTTCTACAAGCTGGATAACTTCGTTGTGATCGCTGATATCAACCACCAGCAGCTGGAGGGCTGGACCAAGGACGTGATGAACATTGAGCCGCTGGAGGAGCGCATGAAGGCCTTTGGCTGGGAGGTGACCCGCATCAACGGCCACGACCTGGACGCCCTGGAGCAGGCCGGCAGGATGCCTCACCCCGGCAAGCCTCTGATGATCCTGTGCGACACCAACCCCGCTCAGGGCATCCCCTTGCTTGAGCCCATGGTGCCCAAGCATTTCGTGCGTATCCCCGCCGGCCGCCGGGCGGAATTTGAGGCCTTCTGTGCCCAGATGTAACTCAGAAAGGAGAGGTAACTACCATGAAAATTGAAGTAAATACCCACTCGAAAAACATGCTCCGCATGGCCAGGGAGCACCCCGAGATCGTAGTCATGTCCGCCGACCTGGGCACCTCCTGCGAGATCAAAGAGTTCCATGAGCAGTATCCGGAGCGCTACTTCTCCCTGGGCATCGCAGAGCAGAACATGTGCTCCTGGGCAGCCGGTCTGGCCCGGGAGGGCTTCCGGCCCTTCATCCACACCTTTGCCGTGTTCCTCTACCGCCGGATCCTGGACCAGCTGGAGATGAGCGTGGCCTATCCCAATCTGCCCGTGGTCTTTATGGGCTTTGTCCCCGGCATCACCACCCCCGGCGGCGTGACCCACCAGTCTACCAACGATGTGGGTGTGCTGCGCACCGTGCCCAATCTGGCTATCTTCGACATCGGCGACGCCACTGAGATCGACGGCGTGCTGGACATGGCCTACAACTACAATGGCCCCGTCTACATCCGGATGCTCCGCAAGGAGGTGCCCCGTCTCTTCCCCTCCTCCGAACCCATGCAGTTCAACCGGGCCCGGGTCCTCTCCGAGGGAAGCGACATCACCTTGCTCTCCTCCTCCATCTGCACCGAGGAGGCTATGCGGGCTACCGCCGTTCTGAAGGAGAAGGGCGTGTCGGTCCAGCACCTCCATGTATCCACCCTCAAGCCCTTTACCGATCCCCAGGTGGCGGAGGCCTGCCAGAAGGCGAAGTACGGCGTGGTCACCATCGAGAACGGGACCGTCATCGGCGGGCTGGGCTCCGCCGTGGCCGATGTGATGGCTGAAAACGGCATCGGCAAGCGCCTGGTCAAGGTCGGGCTCAACGACACCTACGCCCACGGCGCCTCCAAAATGTATCTGCTCAAAAAGTACCACATGGGCGCGATGGACCTAATCGGCGCTGTGGAAAAACTGATGGGCAAGGAATTGGGCATCCAGGAGCAGGATATGGAGGATATCCGCTTCGTAGATTTCTCGGCGGTGTGATGCTCCGGGCCTGTGTTTTTGATCTGGACGGCACGCTGGTCGATACGCTGCCCACCATTCACCACTACTGCTGCGCCTCCCTGACCCACTTCGGGCTGGAGCCGGTCACCCTTGCCCAATGCCAGAGGCTGTGCCGGCTGCCCGGCGCAGAGTTCTATCCCCAGCTGCTCCGCCTTGGAGGCTGCCCCGAGGAACGCGTGGAAGAACTGCGGGAGCCCATCTGTCAATATGACCACGCCAGCTACCTCCAAAACGTTTTCTACCTGACAGAGCCCTATCCGGGCGTCAAGTCCATGCTGGGCCAGCTGAGGGAGATGGGGGTGATCACCGCCGTATTGACCAACAAGCCCGCCCTTTTGGCCGCTCCCCTGATGGAGCGCTTTTTCCCGGGACTGCTGGACGAGAGCGCCGGGCAGACTGCGCAGACCATCCCCAAGCCGGACCCCCGTTCCCTCACCGGACTGCTGGACCGGCTGGGGGTGGACCGGGAGAGCTGCCTCTATGTGGGGGACAGCGACGTGGATATGATCACCGCCCGGGACGCGGGGGTGTCCGCCTGCGCCGTAACCTGGGGATATCAAACCCGGGAGGAGCTGTCCCTCTTTTCTCCCGCCTGGTTCGCGGGGAGCGCGGAGGAGCTGCTTGACATCTGCCGGCGGCTTTCCGCAGACAACTAATAGGAGGATACGCCTATGTTTGAAAAGGAAAAACTGGAAATTATCAAGGGCGGTATGAAACTGGACCGCTACGGCCTGATCGCCTTGGCAGGCGGTAACCTGAGCCTGCGCATGCCCACCGGCGAGCTCCTGGTCACCCCCTCGGGCATGATCTATGAGGATATGGTCGCCGATGACGTGATCGTGATGGACCGGGAAGGTAAAATTATTGAAGGCAGCCGCAAGCCGTCCTCTGATACTGCGGCTATCCTCTATATTTTTAACCACCGCCCTGACGTAAACGCCGTCATCCACACCCACCAGCCCTACGCCACCGCCATCAGCCTGCTGGAGGATACCAGCGAGTTCCGGGCGGACCTGACCACTTTGGGCAACGCCTGCGGCGGAAATGTCCCCATCTCCCCCTACAGCTCCCCCGGAAGCGAGGAAATGGGGATCGATACCGTCAACTACCTGGGAGAGGGCCACGCAGTGATCCTGGCCCACCACGGGGTGATGACCACCGGCGACAGCTTGAAGCAGGCCCTCAACGCCGCGGTCTATCTGGAGGAGTGCGCCAGAGCTTACCTGGCCGCCCGGGCCGTGGGACCCATCCGCCACCTCACCGATGCCCAGATCAGGCAGACCGTCGAGATCTATAAGTTCGTCGGCCAGGGTCACGGGGAAATTCCCAAGGAACTGCTCCAGCGTTCCGGCGTGTAAGACCCAGCTCCCAGAGGCATAAAAAAGGGCGCTTGCTGCACCCGGCTTTCCGGCCCCGGCGGAGCCGGGGCGATTAAAAAAGGGCGCAATGCGCCCTCATTTCCAATAAATGTATGAAAACGTCCCACATCGGGGCGTTTTCTTTGTGTTTATAGAGGACTTCAACAAGGCCCTCCAGAAGCGTATAGAGGCGAAACAGGGGGGAGTATGACGCCCTTATGAAGAATCTATCCACCGTGGCCTTGCCGCCCGCTGTGGTGGCTGATATTGGCGAACAAATGCAGACCATCAAGGCGGAGATTGTCCAGCTCCAGGAGACCACCCCGCCAACGGACTTTACCGTTGACCAGATCAAAGCCTGGTTGGAGGTTTTGAAAGCCAGCGCGGACGAAAAGGCCGTCCACCTTCTCATTGAGCGGATCGAAGCCACCCCAGGAGAAACTAAAACGGACTTCAACATGCAAAGCACGCTGAAATCCGTCTTAGGTGAAATTGGTTGCGGGGACAGGACTTGAAAAAGACTTTTAATCTTTCACAATGTTCTGCAAAATCCCGTATCCGTTGAAATCAGTGCATTTTCAGCGTCTCAACATTACATAGCTGAACATGGTCAAACGCCAGTTTTCACCTAAATAACGACCAAACAATGACCAGATTTTACGCCCTCTTCCGCGCAAACTTTACCGGCAGAGCTTCGGCTAGGGCGTCACAGGCGCGGGCCTGGGCTGTCTCGAAGGTGTGGGCGTAGATATTCAGAGTGGTGGAGGTCTGGCTATGGCCCAGGGCGGCGGAGACTGCTTTCACATCCTCCCCATTGTAGATCAGCAGCGAAGCGTTCAGGTGGCGGAACTGGTGGACGCCATAAAAGGGTAGTCCTTCCCTCTGGCAGAAGTCTTGAAGCCATTGATAGGGCTGCTGGAGGCCAATAGGGGAGCCGTCCTGCTTTGTGAACAGCCGCCCACACTCCTGCCACTGATCCCCCAGGGCCAGCCGCTGCAAGGTCTGTTCTGCCCGGAGCTGCTTCACCAGGTCGAATATCCATGCCGGCAGCTTCAGAGTGCGGCGGCTCTTGGTGGTTTTGGTGGGGGCGGTGATGATCCCATCCTGGGGCGTATAGAGGGAGGCGCGGCGGACAGAGACAGTATGTTGCTCAAAGTCGAAGTCCTCAAATTCAAAGCCGCACAGCTCCTCCCGACGGAACCCGCCGAACAGGGCCAGGGAGAAAAACACCTGCCAGCGGATCGGGGCGCTGGCCAGGGCGTCAAGGAAAGCCTGTGCCTCCTCCAGGGTATAGCAGACCTTCTCCTTCCCCGTCTCCAGCGGTGGCAGCGTGACCGCCCGGTAGGGGTTGTATTGGAGCATGCCCATTTTGATGGCGTAAGTGAACACGGAGGAGATCAGGGACAGGTGATTTTTGACGCTCTTGGGGGACAGGGCGCGGTCCGGGTGTGTCTGGTTCGCCCCCGGTTCACTGAGGCTGTTGATAAACTTCTGTATCTGCCTGGGCGTGATCTTGTCCATGTACAGGTGGCCGATATCCTGGTATATCCTGGGGGCCAGCTGCCTGTAGTTGGCCTGCGTGCGCTTGCCCAGGGCCTTCTCCACGTACTCCTTGAACCACTGCCCGGCGAAGGTCTCAAACTTGATGTGTCCATCGGTGAGGGAAGAACCCCGGCATTCTTCATCAAAGAGAACCATTTGCCGGTTTAGCTCCTTCTCAATCTGCTTCGCTGTCATGCCGGGGGTGGGCGTCCATGTCCTCGACTTCATGATCTGCTTGCCCTCCGGGGTATACCCGCAGGAGGCCCGGAGCCGGTACGAGTTGCCGCGCTTTGTATAGGTTGCCATTGTGAAAATCCTCCTTCTTGATTTGACAACCCCGGCCCTGGTATGTTATCATAAAAGAGCGCAAGGGTGCCTTGTTTAGCGACCTGGTATTGTTGTGCATTTGCCGTCTGGAGCGTTAGCAGCACTCCAGGCGGTTTTTATTGCTTTTTGGAAAATGATGTGGTATGCTGTCAACAGGAAAGAATCATCTTTCAGCGTTGCCATGCGGTAGGCGGTTTGTCCCCGGACAGGGGGCGACTTCTGCCCCCTGATCTTATGAAAGGGGGGCTGCCCAATGAGTACATCAGAGGTCTTGCAGTTGTGTCTGGTTATCATCGGTATCTGCGGCCTGTTCATCCAGGGTAAAAAGAAGTAACCGCCCCTCCAGCCACAGAGTGCGGTTACTTCTTTGAGTAATTTGTCTTAGGGGCTGGCCGTCTACCGGCAACGCCCTTTCTATTCTCAGTATAACCGCTTGTATTGATTTTGTCAACAGGTAAACGAATACGAAACATGATGAAACATACCGATTACAGAGTGAATTTTTGCCCTGGGCCGTCCTGGCCTGGGGCTTTTGCTCCCCGGTTTGGGGGAGTGCTTAATTTTCAGCAGACCCCAGATTTGCGCCGGCCTCCTGAAATTTCAGGAGGCCCCAGATTTGGGGGCTGTTCATCAGGGGAACGAAATTTCGTTCCCCTACCCCCCCTCCTGCGGCCCCTCAGTGCCCTCCGGGGGCGGGGTGGTATCTCTACTCTCCTGCGGAGCTGGAGGCGTTTGTGGGGCCTCTGTGGGCGGCTGGGGGCACTCCCGATTTATGTGGCTTAACATTTCTTCTAATTCTTCGATTTTCCGTACCTGTTTTCTTCTATCCAAATATGCACATAGACCTTCATATTGCTCACTATTAAAATACTCATTCCATTGGCGTATCACTTCTTCGGGTTTTTCTCCCATACAATGAACTAAGGAGCGGATAACCCCTTTGACAGCTTCAGTAATGGAATAAATACCATCTTCATCTATCGATATAGCGTTTTCACCGGAACCATAAATGTTAATCGTTTCTATTAGATAATCCCCATCTCCTGAAATTTTTTTCTCTGTCCTTTTGCCATACATTTTTTCTAAAACATCGTGTATAGCATCATCTATTTTTTTCTCAAAGTAATCTGCTTCTGCGGCTTCAATAGTTTTAATATAGCCAAGAAAATAAGCAGCAGATATTTCGAGAGCATGTGCAATTTTTACAAGTGTCTCTCGTTTTGGATTACGCAGATCATTTTCCCATTGTCCAATCATTGAAGCTGACAGACCCAATTTTTCCCCAAGCTGTTTTTGGGATAATCCAGCTTTTTTTCGGGCCTGCTGTATACGTTGGCCAGTGGTCATAATATCACCCCATTAGCAGTATACGTCACGGCGAGAGAAAAATCAAGCAAAAGATAATATTTTAACTTGACATTAGCTTTTGCTGGTGATATACCGATTGTGCCAAGCAAATGATAATGAACGGGGGTCGAATCAAATGTCAGTACCAATGGACCGGGTGGCCATTATCACAGAGATGGCCAAGAGACACATGAACTGTAATCAGTTGGTGGAGTTGTCCGGTGTCAGCCGGGTAACCATGACCGCTGTCAGGAGTGGAAAGAGTTGCTCCCAAGAGACGGCGGACAAGCTGGTGGCCGTCCTGGGCCACGATATCATCAAACAGGAGGTGTCATAAAATGGAAACTACGTGCAAAATACCCGTCCGTGCTACATACACCGTTTACAAGGGCAGCTCTGAGCCGGTGATGACGGCGGCGGAGCTGCTGGAGGAGGTGTAACCATGACCACACCAAGAATGCGGACGGCGGAGGGGGCGCTTGCCGTCATTAAGACCGAGGACCCGGAGACGGCGGTAACACTGCGGGCGATCCGTGGCCTAATCAACACCGGGAAGGTGCCCCACGTACCCGTGGGAAAAAAGAAGTTGGTCGATGTTGACCGGCTCATGGACTATTTGAAAGGGGTGTATACAGCGTGACGAACCAAATCAACCTGACCCTGCGGCAGTTCCCCGTGGTGGCTCACGACCACCGCACCGGCAAGGAGGAGGCAATCACCGTCACCGTGACCCGTGACCAGCTGCGGGTGCCGGGGTGGTAGGCCAGTCCTCCAAGGAATTGATTGAGCGGCTGTGCGAGCGGTAGGGGTACACCGTGATCGAGATCGGCCAACCTGACAAGGTGACTGTCACCGTGGACCTGGACAAGCTGGTGGAGCAGCATGAGGAGCGGCAAAAAGCTGAGTGGCTGTTCCAGCATGGGCACGAGCGGAGAGGTGTGGGTAATTGAGCAAAGAGAAGCGTGTCACTTGGTGGAAGATGTTTTCTCATCAGAGGGCAGTTATGGAATCCGTCAGTGACAGGGCGGCGGGAGCCGGACTGAAAGCGGCTTTCCGTTATTTCGATGGTGAGGACATTCCAGCTGGTAGCCTGACCGCCCAGGCCTTCACCGTGTTCTGCGTCATCCGTCCTTACATAGACGAAGCGAAAATGGATTTTGAAAAATCTGTGGAGAGCGGGAAAAAGGGAGCTGAAAACAGATGGGGGAACAATAGCCCCCCTATACCATCCCATAGCCCCCCTATACCATCCCATAGCCCCCCTATAGCCAATGATAGCCCCCCTATAGGGTGCCTTAGAGAAGCAGAAGCAGAAGCAGATATATCTATCCTAACGGATAGAGAGGGAGGGGCGGACAAGCCGCCCAAGCGCCCCCGCTTTGCTCCGCCTGATGTTTCCGAGGTCGAGGCCTACTGTTCGGAGCGGAAGAACGGGATCGACCCCGCCGCATTTATCGACTACTACTCCGCCCGAGGCTGGAAGCTCAACGGGGGGCAGGTCATGAAGGATTGGCGGGCCGCCGTCAGGAACTGGGAGCGTCGGAACAAGGCAGAGCAGAGGGGAGGGACCGAGGATGATTACTGGAAATGAATCTCTCCTGTTCGCTGTCAGCGCCAGTGATAAAATGTAAAAAAACGCCGAGGAAAAAATGTAGTTTTGTGGCGGAGGAGGCGAAAAAAAGATAGACTCCCAATCAGGGCGAGAAAGAGCCCGGAAAGGGAGTCAGAAAATGAAAGGAGCACAGTGGATGGATATCCGAAGCGACAGACAAAAAGGGCTGAG
>OFFY01001238.1_pt1 | contig 22342 bp, 19 predicted proteins | sample 1521481 | NCBI WGS metagenome assembly OFFY01 (sample SAMEA3504117, study PRJEB24116) | mouse gut metagenome | biome: mouse gut; feature: mouse-associated habitat; material: faeces | place: Denmark | collected 2011
ACCGGGTTCCGCTCCTACTTCCTGTCCTTCGACGGCGGCGCGCGGCTGGAGCTGATGAGCAAGCCGGACGCGGAGGAGCAGTCCCCCTCCCTCACCCGCCTGGGCTACATCCACCTGGCCTTCAGCCTGGGCGGGGCCGAACAGGTGGACCGGCTCACCGCCCGTCTCAAGGCCGACGGCTACGAGGTGGTCAGCGGCCCCCGCACCACAGGCGACGGCTATTACGAGAGCTGTATCGTCGCCATCGAGGGCAATCAGATCGAATTAACCGTCTGAATTTCCTCCGCAACCGGGAATTTACACCCCGCAACCCAAACGCAACAGCAAATTGGTGGCCCTCCCCGCCATTTTTTCCTATACTGGCGACATTCCAAACAAGGAGGTCATCTATATGACATTCGGTGAAAACCTGCAATTCCTCCGCAAACGCGCCGGCATGACGCAGGAGGAGCTGGCGGAAAAAATGGAGGTCTCCCGCCAGTCGGTGAGCAAGTGGGAGTCCAACGCCGCCTACCCGGAAATGGACGCCATCCTCCGCCTGTGCGGCCTGTTCCGCTGCGACCTGGACACCCTGCTCCGGGGCGACGTGTCCCGCCGCTTTGGAGAGGACGCCTCCCTCTGGGACCGGCATATGAACAGCTTCGCCGCCGCCATGGCGGCAGGGGTAGCCCTGATCCTGCTGGGCGTCACCCTCCTGCTGCTGGTGGGCGAGTTTTTCGCCCTTGAAATGTGGGCAGGGGTGGTCTTTTTCCTGTTCCTCACCGTGGCGGTCACCGTCTTTATCCTCTCCGGCATGGGCCACGACACCTTCCTCCGCCAGCACCCCGGCATCGGCCCCTGCTACACCAAGGAGGAGGCGGACCGCTTTGAGCGGCGTTTCCCCGCCCTCATCGCCATCCCCATCGCCCTGCTTCTGCTGGGGCTCACCGCCATCATCCCCCTGGATACGTATGCCGATCTCCGCCTTGGCCTGGGCCTGAGCCTGGATCAGTGGGACGCCCTGTGCGGCACCCTGTTCCTGCTGTGCGTTACCATCACCGCCACCGCCCTCACCTGGGCGGGCCTCCAGTACGCCAAATACGGCTTCCCGGAGGAGAAGATGACCCCCGGCGAGCGCAAGGTGGGCCGCGTCTGGGCGGTGGGCATGATCGCCGCCACGGCGCTCTACGTGGGCCTGGGCTACGGTCTGGACCTATGGAAGCAGGCCGCGCCGGTTATCTACACCGTAGCCGCCCTGCTGTGCGTGGCCGCCACCATCCTGGTGCGCAAGGACGACGAATAATCCGCAAAAAATCCCGCCTCCGAAGGCCGGAGGCGGGATTGTTCCGTCTGTTTACTTGGTGCCGAAAATGCGGTCACCCGCGTCGCCCAGGCCGGGCACGATGTAGCTGTGTTCGTTCAGCCCCTGATCCACTGCGCCGCAGTAAATCTCCACGTCGGGATGCTTGCTGGTGACGACCTCAATGCCCTTAGGGGCTGCTACCAGCACCATCAGCTTGATGTTCTGGCATCCGTAGCCCTTCATAATCTGAATGGCCGCGTCGGCGCTGCCTCCGGTGGCCAGCATGGGATCCACAATCAGCACATCCCGCTCGGCGATGTCCCGGGGCATTTTACAGAAGTACTGCACCGGCTCCATGGTCTCTTCGTTGCGGTACATTCCCAAGTGCCCCACACGGGCGGCGGGCACCATGCGCAGCACGCCCTCCACCAGCCCCAGTCCGGCCCGGAGGATGGGCACCACGGCGAACTTCTTGCCCGCCAGGATGGGGGCCTCCATCTTGCAGATGGGGGTTTCAATTTCCCGGCTCGTCAGGGGCAGGTCCCGGGTGGCCTCATAGGTGAGGAGCATCCCGATCTCCGACACGATCTCCCGGAAATCCTTGGTGGAGGTGTCCTTATCCCGCAGAATCGTCAGCTTGTGGGAAACGAGGGGGTGGTTTACCACGTGTACTTTTTCGTTCATATCGGCAGCTCCTTTGTTCATCTGAATTTCCCGCGGCCGGGAATATATCGATCGTTTTATTATACCATGGGTCTTTGCCGCTGCCAATGGGAAAACGGAAATTTTTGCTTTTTCTATAACTTTTTTCGCCGGCGGGCCTCCTGTGCTACGCCCACAGCCAGCACAATAAGGGAACACGCCAGCATAATCTGGAAAATCAGCGGATTGATCCAAGACATATCTCCGGCGGCCCGGCGGGCCAGCATATCCCCTATTGAGAAATATTCCCGGAAGGAGGGCCCGCCCGTGTCCATAATCAGCAGGTCGCACAGGCTGTTGAACACCGGGGTGCCGAAGGAGACCAGCAGGGCAATGATCCCAGCCTTCAGCCAAGGCCCCGCTTTCAGCCAGTAGAGGACGGCGAACCCAGCCCAGAAAAAAGCCGACCCAGCCGCCGCCAGGGGAAAGGCCAAAGAGAGTAGCCAGTCTCCGCCGGTGAAGGCCCAAATCACCACCAGCAGAAAGAACACCCAGACGGTGAGGGCCCCCACGCACAGAGGCAGGACATACTTCCCGTAAAACCGCCAGACGGCCCACCATATCCAGGGCAGGGCCAGGGACACCGCCGTGATGGCCAGCCCGCCCAGAATCCACCACCCGCCCACGTTCATCCAACACACCAGCAGCAGCAAAATCAGGCACCCCGACGCCGCCCCCAGGCACACCGCCGGCCGGTTCCTCCGGATCAGGAAGGGCAGGTTTGTGAAGCAGAAGCCCAGGGCGCAGGCCGTCAGCACAATCCAGAACCAGTCCAGGGTGTGAAATACAGCCAAGTTGCAGATAAAGCACACCACAACAGCGATGGCGTAGCCTGCGGCAAAAAAGCGCCGGGTCCCCTCCACAATCCCCTGCCACACTGCCGCCTGCCGCTCCTGAACGTGGGTCTGATCGTCGTCACAGGCGCTGAAAAACTCGTGCTCAGTGATGCCCAGGGCGTTGCAGATGGGCACCACCATGGACACGTCCGGATAGGACAACGCCCGCTCCCACTTGCTCACGGTGGACTCGGTGACAAATAGCTGCTCCGCCAGTTCCCTCTGGGTCAGCCCCGCCTCCAGCCGCTTTCTGCGGATGTACTCGCCGAAGGGCTTCTTTTCGTTCATATACGGCACTCCTCCTTGTCGAAATCTGCCTCCACACTACCCCACCGCCTGAAAAAAGTCAAGGACTTGGGGCGAAAAAGCAACTCGACTGTGAGGAAAGTCGGCTGATTTCAACGGTTTGCCAGCTTTTCCAGAAACGCAGTCACCCTGTTGACTGCGGCGTCCCTGCCGATCACGTGGATGATGCCGTGCAGGTCGGGCGTATTGGTGGTTCCGGTCAGAGCGTAACGGATGAAGGAGGAGAGATCGGCAATGGAGCCGTTATATTCCTCCGGGTGCTTCTTATAAGCGCCCATCTTCACGCAATAGTTGTGCTTGGTGGCGACCTCCTTCACCTTATTGAACCATTCCGTGGCATCGTCGTCATAGTCGAACACCCTCAGATAGTCCGCAAGGATATCCGGTATGCGCGCCATATGCGGCAGGAACGGCTCAGGAAGCGCCGCGGTGTCCACGGCAAAAGCGGGATCATACATATAAGGATACAGCTTCATCAGGTCGGACCACTTGGCCACGTCCAGGCGCTTCTCATGCCACACTGAGATAGATTTGCGGAAAATATCCCCGTTGTTTTGAATGAAGCTGTTCAGCTTATCGTCATATCTCTCAGCCCAGGCGGAAACGGAAGCAAATATCTGCTCCTCAGACATATGGCCGACGCGCTTTTTCGCCACGTTGTTCAGCTTATCAAAGTCGAACAGGGCCCCGGCCGCGCCGCTCTTGGACAAATCCATGCTGAATTCGAAAATGGATGCGTCCATATTCTCCTCCCGCCAAGGCTCATAATCCGCGCTTCCAATCGTCAGCAAGTAGTCCAGAACGGCGGGGATGGGATAACCGGCCTCGTCATAATAGCCGACCCGCGCTTCCGGGTCCTTCCGCTTGCTCAGCTTGCGGCGGGAAACGCCCTCTCCGTCCTCCTTGGCCTCGTTCTTCATGATGGGGCTCAAATGGGTGTAGCGGGGCACGGGGAAGCCCAGCATCTCGAACATCTCCACGTGCAGGGGGATGGAGGCAATCCACTCGTCCGCCCGGATCACGTCGGTGGTCCGCATCAGGTGATCGTCCACCACATGGGCAAAGTGATATGTGGGCAGGCCGTCCCCCTTGATGATAACGGCGTCCAGAATGTTTTCCTGCATGGAGATGTCGCCGCGGATCATATCGTGGTACACCCGGCTGACGCCCAGCCTGCCGCCGCTGCGCATACGAACGATCCACCGATCGCCGTTTGCAATGCGCTTCAAAACAGCCTCCTCGTCCAACTCCCGGCAGACGGCCCACTCGCCGTAGTAGCCCTTTTGCAGCGCCTCAGCCGCCTCCTGCTTTTCGCGGATGGCCTCCAGCTCGTCGGAGGTGCAAAAGCAGGGATAGGCCCGGTCGATCTCCACCAAATATTTCGCGAACGCCTGATAGATCTCCCTGCGAAGGGACTGGCGGTACGGACCATACCTGCCGCTGTCCTCGGCTTCGCCGACCGCCCCCTCGTCAAAGTGAATCTGGAACTGGCCCAGAGCGTTGATGATCTCGGTTACGCCGTTTTCGATTTGGCGCTTCTGATCGGTGTCCTCAATGCGCAGGAAGAACACGCCGCCCCGGCTCTGGGTGAAGATTCGGTTCAGCAGAGCGGTGTACAGTCCGCCGATGTGCATAAAGCCTGTGGGGCTGGGGGCAAAACGGGTGCACACCGCCCCTTCAGGCAGATTCCTGGGGGGATACAGGACCTCAGCCTCCTGATAGGTCATCTTGATATCGGGGAAAAGTGCGTCGGCAACACGTTTGCTCATGCAAAAGTCAACTCCTTATGATAGATTCGCCATTTGGTCCACATATTTGCGGGTATTATACTATACTTCGATGATTGATGTCAATGCTCGGGCGGCGGTTCCCTCCGTCCTGGCACAAACAAAAACGCCCCGCAGATACCTGCGGGGCGTTGAAAACGGAGCCGGTACGGCTTCGGTAAGGTTGGTCCGGGGGGCTCCGGCTTGGCCGGAGCAGCCCCGGTTATGAGAGCAGGGAGGTTTTGGATCGTCGGGCTTGCTTTCCTGACTGAAGATAGTCTACCACAGTTGCCCTGGAAAAACCATGGATTTTTTGCGAAAAAATTGTTAAAAATTTATGAATCCCCTACGCCCAACCCGCGGTGATTTTGGCGAATCCACAAGAATCATGAAACCGTATACGGCCCCCGCACCAATACCTTCACCGTATCCGATGTGGCAGTGACCGACCGGGTGCTGATAGTAACCATATACAAATGGTTGACCGCCAGGGCGGCGCCGCTGGGCAGATTGGTCCCCCCGGTGGTGTCGATGAGGCCCACGCTGTCCGTTGACCCGCACACGGCGTTGCCCACCCGCAGCATCACCTCACAGCCCACATCCCCCACCAGGGTCTGCCCTTGCCCCAGGGTGACTACGGCGAACACGCTGCCGCCCGCAGACGTCCCAGTCTGGCTGCCGCCGCTGGCGATAAGCTTGTCCAGCGCCTGCTCCATCTCGGCCTTCCGGGCAGCCACGCTCTCGTCCACCATGGTCTGCACCTGCTTGGCAAATGTGCCGTTGAGATAGCTCAGGGTGATCAGTGGGTCGGCGGAGCTGCCGGCGGAGCCGGCGTTAGCGGCGTAGGCCATGGTACATAAAAAGCAGACACAGGCTGCTGCTGCGGCAATTTTCCATTTTTTCATATGTACGTCCTCCAAGGTTTTTCTCTGGGCCCAGGGCCTGCCCCGGACCAAACTTCCTCTATGTCCCTCCCGCCCCGTTGGCCGGGACGGGAGGGACCGCGGCGCTTCGCTTCTCCGGGCTTCTCTTAGGGCCCATCAGACCAGCCGCTCCGGGCTCAAACCAAAGCTGACAGCGATCGCGCTGTCCACCCGCCGCATCACCTGATCGTCCACCCGGCCCATGTGTTCCCGCAGGCGCTTCTTGTCCAGGGTTCGAATCTGCTCCAACAGGACCACTGAGTCCTTGGGCAGACCGCAGCTGTGGGAGGCCAGGGTGATATGGGTGGGCAGGCGGGCCTTTCCCGTCTGCGAGGTAATTGCCGCGGCAATCACCGTTGGGCTGTGCTTATTGCCGGTGTCATTCTGGACAATGAGCACCGGGCGAACGCCGCCCTGCTCGCTGCCCACCACCGGACTTAGGTCAGCATAGAAAATGTCGCCGCGTTTGACGCTGTTGTCCACAGGATCTCACACTCCGCCGGATATAGTGCCCGGCTACGTCTATGTAGTCCGGGTACTATCATTCTCCCACGGGGCGGCGGCTTTTATACCGGCTTGGCCGGGAAAAACCACCGCGGCTCGCCGCCGTCCTTCCGGCGGGTTCCCTGAGTATCCTATGCGTCCAGATACACTCTTGGCACTCTGGGGGCCACGGCGCACAGCAGCTCATAGGAGATGGTGCCCGCCGCCTTTGCGTGCCACTCGACGGGGAGATGCTCCCCAAAAATTTCGGCCACATCGCCGGGCCTCACGCCGCTGGACGGGGGCAGGCCGATCATACACATATCCATGCAGACGCGGCCTATGATCTGACGGCACTCCCCCTCCAGCCAGACACCGCTCTCGTTGGACAACAGACGGTGGAAGCCGTCGGCGTACCCGATGGGCAGCACCGCCAGCCGCCCGCCGTCTCCGCCTAACGAGGCGGTGCAGCCGTAACTCACTGGGGTGTCGCCGGGGAAGTCCCGCACCGCTGCCACCCGGCTGTACAGCGACATGACGGGCTTCAGCCCCGGCCCGTCCAGCCCCTCGCAGGCGGGGTCCGGGTAATGCCCGTACAGGGCGATTCCGGGGCGCACCATGTCCATATGGGTACAGGGATAGTTTAACACAGCGCCGCTGGCCGCGCAATGGCGAATTTCAAAGGTGCGGCCATAGGCCTCCTTCAGCTCGTCCAGAACATCTAAAAACCGGGTGAACTGGAGCATGGTGTACTCCTCGTCCCCGTCGGCGCTGGCGAAGTGGGTAAAGATGCCCTCTGGCTCCAGATGAGGTAGGGCGCACAGCCCGGCCAGCTCCTTTGCGGCCGCCGCCGGGTCGTGGTCCAGCACGCCCAGACGACTCATGCCTGTGTCCACCTTCAGGTGGACGCGGGCCCCCGCCGCATCGGACAGGGCCCTGGCCATGTCCGGAGTGAACACCGTCTGGGTCAGGCCCAGCGCCACCACCTCCTCCGCCAGCGCCGGCTGGGTGTACCCCAAAATCAGGATGGGGGCGCCGATCCCCGCCCTTCTCAGCTCCGCCCCCTCGTCCAGACAGGCCACCGCCAGATAGTCCGTCCCAAGCTCCACCAGCCGCCGGGCCACCGGGACGGCCCCATGGCCGTAGCCATTGGCCTTCACAGTGGCCAAAAATCGGCTGTCCGGGGCGCAGCCCCGCAGCGCCCGGTAATTGTGCTCCAAATTTCCCAGGCTGATTTCAGCCCATGTTCGTGCCGTCTCCCGTGTCATCCGCTTTCAACTCCATTGTAAAATTACTAAAATTGGCCGTCAGCACCGTGACGCCGTCTACGCTCACCTCGGCGCTGCGCAGCGCCCAGCTGTCCCGCTCAAAGGTGAGCACGTATTCCGTCCCTGTGTTGGGCTCCCGCTCCGGGTCCCGGCAGGTAATTCGAAGGAGCTGCTCCCCCTCCCCGGTCCAGGCACACTGGGCCATGTATCCCTTGTCAATCTGCTCCATCACTCCCGTGACAGCGGATACGGCGGTGAGCCCATCCCCATCCAGAAGTCCCAGGGACACTCCCGCCCCGTCGTACTCCAGCAGGGTCTCCCCCTTGGCAATCCGGGCAGTGATGCCATGAAGCAGCTCTGGGGCGGTCACGGTGAGCACTGTCTCCCCCTCCCGCTGCCACTGGGCGCTGAGGGCAAAGTCAAATACCTTATCCCCCACCGCCGCCGTCACCTCCACTCCGGCGGACCAGCCTGCCATGTCCTGGTACGCATCCCGAACCGCCAGCGCCGCCTCCTCCGGGCTCTCTCCCATGCCCCCGGCCTGACAGCCAGACAGCATCAGGGTCATCATCAGTACACAAGACAACGCCTTGCGCACTTCCTCGCTCCTCCTTTATACCAGTTCTTTCATCGCATAGGGTATCTGTTCGATCAGATCGGTGGGGATCATGCCGTATTCTCCCTTGTCCTCCGCCGCCAGGTCCCCCGCCCGGCCATGGAGCCAAACTGCCAGCACCGCCGGGTCTGAGATTTTCTGCGCCTCCAGCGCCCCCATCAGCCCCGCCACGGCGTCGCCGCTGCCCCCCGTGGCCATGCCGGGGTTGCCGGTGGGGTTGACGGCGCACACGCCGCTCCACGCTGCGGTAATGGTGCGCTGTCCCTTGAGCACCAGGATGCAGTGGTGGGCCTGGGCAAAGGCACGGGCCGCCCCGATCCGGTTTCGGATGGGCAGCGCACATCCGGACAGCCGGGCAAATTCCCCGTCGTGGGGGGTGAGGACAGTCAATCCCTCCCGCTCGTCCAATACATGGATATGCCGGGAAATCATATTTAGACCGTCCGCGTCCAGAATCACCGGGCAGCTCAGTTCACGCATCAGCTTGAGAACGAGACGCTCCGCCCGCTCCCCCTGGCCCAGACCCGGACCAATGACAGCGGCGGTGCAGCTCCTCGCTTGTTCTAAAACAGCCTCGTCCTCCTCAGGCCAGGGCCACACCATGACCTCGTCGCAGCATTTGGCCGCCACGATGGGGTAACAGTCCTCCGGCACAGCCAACGTTACCAGCCCCGCACCGCCCCGGACGGCAGCCCTGGCAGCCAGGCAGGGTGCGCCGGTATACCCCCGGCTCCCGGCCAGAATGAACAGCCTGCCGAAGTCCCCCTTGTGGCTGTCCGCCCGGCGGCGGGGCAGGGAAAGCAGCTCCTCCTCCGCCAGCACAGCCTCGCAGCCTCTTTTTGGGTACAGCTCGTCCGGTATGCCAATGTCCGCGATCACAATCCTGCCGCTGTGCGCCGCCCCTTCGCCAACATATAACCCCGGCTTGCCTTTGGAGAAGGTGACGGTGACGTCGGCCCGCACCGCCATGCCCATCACGTCGCCGGTGTCGGCGTGGATGCCGCTGGGCACGTCCGCCGACACCACCCAGCCCGACGCCGCCATCCGCCGCACCGCCGTGGCCGCATCGGCCGCCAGCTCGCTGTTCAGCCCCACGCCGAATAGGGCGTCGATGGCCACGTCATAGCCGATGTACCGCCCCCGGTCCTCCGGGTTGAAGTCCTCCAGCACGCCCCCGGCCTCGCACAGCCGGCGCTCCATCTCCAGGCATTCATCGGTCATTCTCTCCCGCTGGCCCACCAGCACACACCGCACCCGCCAGCCCGCCTCCAGCAGCAGCCGGGCCGCAGCCACCCCGTCTCCTCCGTTGTTGCCAGGGCCGCAGAAGGCCACGGCGGAGCGCTGGCGCAGCGCCCAAAACTCCGCCTGCTCCTCCGGCGTGGGGGCGTGACCGCCGGCGGTAATCCAGCCCACGGCGCCCTCCCGGAAGCCGGGGCCGGGTATGGGCAGGGCGCGGATTTCCTCCACCAGTGCCCGGGCGGCGTTTTCCATCAGCTGGACGGACGAGATGCCCCGCTCCTGAACGGCCCGGCGGTCAATCTCCCTCATCTGCGCGGCGGTATACAGCTCCATCACGTCGGCCCCCTCTCTTTTTCTCAATATTATACCGTTTCCCCCCTTGCATTTCAACCATATTATGCTGAGATAGAAATTCTCCCCGCCAAAGGCGGGGAGAATCCAATCAATCAACGTTTTCCCTCTTGCATTTCAACCATACTATGCTGAGATAGAAATTCTCCCCGCCTTTGGCGGGGAGAATCCAATCAATCAGCGTTTTCCCTCTTGCATTTCAACCTTTAATATGATATAAAGGGAACAGGAAAATGCAAAGAACAGGAAAATAGCGGGCTTGCGCAGTCCAAGAGAGGGGCGGTCACCGGCTGAAAGCCGCCCCGGTGCGTGCCGCTTGTTCGCCTGGGAGCGGCCCTCGAGAGAGGGACGGACGCCCCCCGTTACGGGGCCTGGAGTGCGCATATCATATGCGAATGCGGGTGGTACCGCGGAAGGCTTGCCTTTCGTCCCCAATTTAGTGGGGAGGAGAGGCATTTTTATTTTGTAAGGAGGGACTCAATGCGCAGCGAACAGTTTCATTTGAAATGGGGCCGTTTCCCGGCCCTGCTGCTGGCGGGCGTCATCAACGCCCTGGGCGTGACCATTTTTCTCTACCCCGTCAACCTGTACGACAGCGGCGTGTCCGGCACATCCATGCTGCTGGCCCAGCTCACCCACGAGCGGGTGCCCCTGTCCCTGTTTTTGGTGCTGCTCAACGTCCCTCTGTTTCTGTTCGGCCTGAAACGGCAGGGGAAGGAGTTCACCGTCTACTCTCTGTTCGCCGTGGCCGTGTACTCGGTCAGCGCCTGGCTTATCACCGACGTGCTGCCCATCGACGTGGCCATCGCCTCCCCCCTCGCAGGGCAGGACCTGCTGCTGTGCGCCCTGTTCGGCGGCATTATCTCCGGGCTGGGCAGCGGCCTCACCATCCGCCTGGGGGGCGCTATCGATGGCGTAGAGGTCATGGCGGTCATATTCGCCAAGCGCCTGGGGCTGACGGTGGGCACCTTCGTGATGATCTATAACGTGGCGCTGTATATCGTGTGCGGCGCGGCCCTGAGCAGCTGGATTCTGCCCCTGTACTCCATCGTCACCTACGCCGCCGCCCTGAAGACGGTGGACTTCGTGGTGGAGGGCATCGACCGCTCCAAGGCCGCCACCATCATCACCAGCAAACCCAAGGCCGTGTGCGACGCGCTGTCCCAGCATTTCGGCAGCGGCGTGACCTGGATGGAGGCCTGGGGCGGCTTCTCCCGCACCCGGAAGGCCACGGTCTATTTTGTGGTCAACCGCTTCCAGATCAGCCAAATGCGGGATATTGTCCACGAAACCGACCCCTGCGCCTATATTACCATCAGCGACGTGGCCGACGTGTTCAAGGTCAACCAGGACTTGTGACAGGAGGCGGTTATGGAATACGCTATTGACGAGCTGAGCGAGGCGAAGCGGCAGATTGATTCCACTCTGCACAAGCTGAGGGAAACCATCGCCACATTGGAGTCAAAGGAGACCCCCGAACGGTACAAATCGCAGCTCACCCTGGCCAAACGGCGGGTAGCCGCGTTTGAACTGGCAAATTCACTCATTGAACGGGAAATAAAGGAGTTATTAGCATGAAAGAACAGTTAGCAAAAATCCGCGCCGACGCGCTCTCCGCCTTTGAGAATGTCAAGGACGCCGCCGCTCTGGACGAGCTGCGGGTGCGCTACCTGGGCAAAAAGGGCGAGCTGACGGCGGTGCTCAAGCAGATGGGCCGGCTGTCCGCCGAGGAGCGCCCCGCCATGGGCGCGCTGGCCAACGAGGTGCGCGCCGCTCTGGAAAACGCCCTGGACAGTGCCTCCCAAAAAATCGAGCAGGCCGCTCTGGAGCTGAAGCTCAAGGCGGAGACGGTGGACGTGACCATCCCCGGCCGGCAGGTGCAGATGGGCTGCCGCCACCCCATGAACACCGCCCTGGACGAGTTCAAGGAAATTTTCATCGGCATGGGCTTCACCGTGCTGGACGGGCCCGAAATCGAACTGGCCGAGCTGAATTTCGACCGGCTCAACGCCGAGGAGGGCCACCCCAGCCGGGACTGGTCGGACACCTTCTATTTTGACACCGACGAGCGCGTCATGCTCCGCAGCCAGACCTCTCCCATGCAGGTGCGGGCCATGGACTCCATGGAGCTGCCCATCCGCATGATCGCCCCCGGCCGGGTGTACCGCAAGGACGAGGTGGACGCCACCCACTCCCCCATGTTCCACCAGGTGGAGGGCATGGTCATCGACCGGGGCGTCACCATGGCGAACCTGAAGGGCACGCTCACCACCGTGGCCCAGAAAATCTACGGCTCCAACACGAAAACCCGTTTCCGCCCCCACCACTTTCCCTTCACCGAGCCCTCCTGCGAAATGGACGTGCAGTGCCACAAGTGCGGCGGCGCGGGCTGCGCCACCTGCAAGGGCGAGGGCTGGATCGAGCTGCTGGGCGCAGGGATGATTCATCCCCGCGTGCTGGAGATGGCGGGCATCGACCCGGAGGAGTGGTCCGGCTGGGCCTTCGGCTTCGGCCTGGACCGGCTGGCCATGCTGCGGTACAAAATCGACGACCTGCGGCTCATCTTCGAAAACGACGTGCGGTTTTTAGAGCAATTCTAATGTATAGGGGAGGGGCTTGATTCTCGCCTTCGGCCCGGTCGGCGATGGACGACCCCCACCGGGGATCAACGCCCCCTCCCGCCATACCGATGTGTTCTCTGTTCCATGGGAGGGGCAAGCCCCTCTCCTACAATCCTGATTTGAAGGAGTTTTATATATGAATCTATCCCGAAAATGGCTCAATGAATTTGTTCAGATAGATATAGACGATAAGGATTTCGCCGAGGCCATGACCCTGTCCGGCTCTAAGGTGGAGGGCACCGCCGACCTGGGCGCGGAGATCTCCAACGTGGTGGCGGGCCGCATCCAGTCCATGGAGCGCCACCCCGACTCCGACCATATGTGGGTATGCCGGCTGGACGTGGGCAAAGAAACCCCCATTCAGATCGTCACCGGGGCGTGGAACATCCACCCCCGCGACCTGGTCCCTGTGGCCCTGCACAACTCCACCCTCCCCGGCGGCAAAAAGATCGAGAAGGGCAAGCTGCGGGGGGTGCTGTCCGACGGCATGATGTGCGGCCTTGCCGAGCTGGGGCTGGACGAGCGGGACTTCCCCTATGCCTCCATCACCCCTGCCGCCATTTTGAACGACTACCACCCCATCGACCCGGCCAAGCCCTCCATCCCGGCGGACATCCAGCCGGGGCACAAGATTTTTGGCCCGGTGGTGGCGGCAAGGGTAATCAATGTGGAGGACGCCGGGGAAGACGGCTGGTCCTGCGGTGTCGATATTGGCGGGTCGCTTCAGTCCTTCTTCACCCCTTGTCAAAATGTCCACGAGGGCGACTTGGTGGCCTACAACACCAAAACCGGCGCCATCTGCACCCTGGCCGACCTCCACGCCGAGCAGAAGGAGTTCCCCCACTGCATCCCCGACGGCATTTTCGTGCTTCAGGAGGACTGTAAGCCCGGGGACGATATCAAGCCCGTCATCGGCCTGGACGACCACGTGGTGGAGTTCGAAATCACTCCCAACCGCCCGGACTGCCTTTCCGTCATCGGCCTGGCCCGGGAGGCGTCTGCCACCTTTGACAAGCCCCTCACCCTCCACACCCCCGAGGTAAAGGGCGGGGCGGACGGCGTGCTCACCGACCTGCTGGACGTGGAAACTCTCGATGCCGATCTGGTGCCTCGGTACACCGCCCGGATGGTGCGCAACGTGAAAATCGCGCCCTCCCCCAAGTGGATGCGGGAGCGCCTTCGCGCCATGGGCGTGCGGCCCATCAACAACATCGTGGACATCACCAACTACGTCATGCTGGAGTATGGCCAGCCCATGCACGCCTTCGACTACCGCTACGTCAACGGCGGCAAGATCATCGTGCGCCGGGCGGCCGAGGGGGAGAAGCTCACCACCCTGGACGGCAAGGAGCACCGACTCAACGCCAACCACCTGGTCATTGCCGACGAGGGCCGGGCCGTTGGCCTGGCGGGCATCATGGGTGGATTGAATTCCGAAATCGCGGCTGACACGGCGGACGTGGTGTTTGAGTCCGCCTGCTTCGACGGCATCTGCATCCGCAAGGGAGCCCTGGCCCTGGGAATGCGCACCGAGGCCTCCGCCAAGTTCGAGAAGGGGCTGGACCCCATAAACACCCTGCCCGCCGTCAACCGGGCCTGCGAGCTGGTGGAGCTTTTGGGCGCGGGCGAGGTGGTGGACGATGTCATCGACATTTTAAACTTCGTCCCCCAGCCCACCGTCTTGACCCTGGAGCCGGACAAAATCAACGCCCTGCTGGGCACCCGCGTCCCTCAGGAGGAGATGGTCTCCATTCTCACCAAGCTGGGCTTTGGCGTGGAGGGCGATCAGGCGTCCGTTCCCTCCTGGCGGGGGGACGTGCGCCGCATGGCCGATCTGGCGGAGGAGGTGGCCCGGCTCCACGGCTACAATAACATCCCCTCCACCCTCATGCGGGGCCAGACCACCCAAGGGGGCTATTCCCCCGTTCAAAAGCTGGAAAATAAGCTGGGCGCGCTGTGCCGCACCTGCGGATACAGCGAAATCATCACCTACTCCTTCATCTCTCCCTCCGCTTACGACAAAATTCTCTGGGATAAAAATGATTCCAACCGCAGCTCCTTCAAGATTTTGAATCCGCTGGGGGAGGACACCTCCATCATGCGCACCACCACCATGCCCTCTATGCTGGAGGTGCTGGGCCACAACTACAACAACCGCAACCGAACCGTGCGGCTGTATGAGCTTGGCCGCATCTATCTCCCCGGCGGCATGGACGGTTTGGCCATGGAGGCACAGATTTTGACCTTGGGCGCCTATGGCGGCATGGACTTCTTCACCCTGAAGGGCGCCATCGAGGCCATTTTGAAGGGCATCCGCGCCCAAAACGTCCATTTTGAGCCCTGCAAGGAGGACCCCTCCTATCACCCCGGCCGCTGCGCCTACGTCTACAGCGGCGACAACATCGTCGGCGTGTTCGGACAAGTTCATCCCCTGGCCGCCAAAAACTTCGGCGTGGACGGGGAACTGTACGCCGCCGAGCTCAGCTTTGACGCGCTGCTGCTGGCCCAGGGGGCCGACCCCGAATACGCCCCCCTGCCCAAGTATCCCCCCATCACCCGGGACATCGCCGTGGTGTGCGCCGAGGACGTATCGGTGGGCGCGCTGGAGGCCGCCATCCGCAAGGGGGCCAAGGGTCTGCTCAAAGAGGTAGCCCTATTCGATATCTACCGGGGCAAAAATCTGGGCGAGGGCAAAAAGTCGGTGGCCTTCAACCTGGTGCTCCGCGCCGACGACCGCTCCCTCACCGGCGAGGAGGCGGACGAGGATGTGAAGTCCATTTTGGAGACACTGGAAAAGGACTGCGGCGCAGTACTGCGCTGACCAGGGCAAAATGCTGCGGGGCGGGATCAAATCATCCGCCCCGCAGCATTTCTATCATATACCACAAAGTTCATCATAACCGATTAACCCCGATTGCGGCAAAATTCCCTGCGCCCCCCTTCCGCTTGCTTATGTGCTCCAAAAGTGGTATACTATATTATTCAAAATTTTTTGCGAGGTGTCCCCCATGAAGCTCATGGTCATCGACGGCAATTCCATTGTCAACCGGGCCTTTTACGGCGTCAGCCAAACCCTCACCACCCGGGAGGGCCTGCCCACCAACGCCATCTTCGGCTTTTTGAACATTCTGCTCAAGCTGCTGGACGAGGAGCAGCCCGAAGGGCTGGCGGTGGCCTTCGACCTGCGGGCCCCCACCTTCCGCCACAAGGCATTTGCGGACTACAAGGCCCAGCGCAAGGGAATGCCGGAGGAGCTGGCCGTCCAGATGCCGGTGCTGAAAGAGGTGCTGGACGCCATGAACATCCGCCGCTGTGAGCTGGAGGGCTGGGAGGCGGACGACCTGCTGGGCACCATGGCCCGAATCAACGCCGCCCAAGGAGGGGACACGGTCATCGTCACCGGCGACAAGGACTCTCTCCAGCTCATCGACGCGCACACCACCGTCAAGCTGGTCACAACCCGCATGGGCCAGACCACCACCCGGAACGTCACCCCGGAGGATTTTCGCAGCGAATACGGCTTCGACCCCATCCACATGATCGACCTGAAGGCGTTGATGGGGGACTCATCGGACAACTACCCCGGCGTGAAGGGGGTGGGTGAGAAAACCGCCATGGCCCTCATTCAGCAGTACCACTCTGTGGACGCCATCTATGAAAAACTCCCGGATCTCGACGCCAAGCCCGCGGTCATCAGAAAGCTCACCGAGGGAGAGGCGGACGCCCGGATGAGCTACGACCTGGCCGTCATCCGCTGCGACGCGCCCATGGGCTTCGACCCGGCGGACGCCCTGCGCCAGCCCTTTAACCACCCTGCTCTATATGAAAAGCTGCTCAGCTTAGAGTTTAACAAGCTCATCGACAAGCTGAAGCTCACCCCCGGCCCCGCCGAAGCCGATTCCCAGAGTGAGAAGCCCGTAGAGGTCCAGGTGGACGTGGAGGACCTGCGCACCGCCCTGGCGTTTGAGCGGGCCCTTGCCAAGTGGGAGGGGGCGGACTGCGTAGCTGTCCTGCCCCTGCGGTCGCTGGCGGGGGTGGCGGTGTCTCTGTCTGAGGACGGCGGCAGGCGGGCGTACCTGTACGACATCCGCGCCGACCGGTATGAGGGGGACTACCACGCCCTGCTGTCCGCCCTGTTCGGCCCCAGGGTGAACAAGGTGACTCACGGGGCGAAGGAGCTGTGCCGCGCCCTGCTGGACGAGGGCATCGAACCACAGGGCTTCATCTTTGACACCGAGCTGGCCGCCTATCTGCTGGACCCCACGGCGGGCAACTATGAGCTGCGCAAGCTGGTCGTGTCCTACTTCAAGAAGGAGGTGGAGCAGTCCGCCGCCTACAAGGACGAGACGGCCTTTTCCCTGCTGGACGACGGGTTGAAGGCCCAGACCGCCTGGTACGAAGATACCGCCTGGGTGGAGTCCCTCTACGGCCTGTTTCGGCCCAAACTGGAGGAATACGGCCTGTTGGGCGTGCTCACGGACATCGAACTGCCCCTGTGCCCCGTGCTGGCCCGGATGGAACGGGAGGGCGTCCTGGTAGACAGCCAGGCCCTGGCCGACTTCGGCAGGCAGCTCCAGACCGGCATTGACGTGCTCACCCAGGAAATTTACGCTCTGGCCGGCGAAAAATTTAACATTCTCTCCCCCAAGCAGCTGGGCCGCATTCTGTTCGACAAGCTGGGCCTGCCCCCGGTGAAGAAAACGAAAACCGGCTGGTCCACCAATGTGGACGTGCTGGAAAAGCTCCGCCCCCGCCACGAGATTGTGGGGAGGGTGCTCGACTACCGGCAGCTGACCAAGCTCAACTCCACCTACGTGGAGGGGTTGAGCAAGGTCATTGCCGGTGACGGGCGCATTCACACCAGCTTCCAGAACACCGTCACCGCCACGGGCCGTCTGTCCTCCACCGAGCCCAATTTGCAAAACATCCCCGTGCGCACCCCTTTAGGCGCGGAGATGCGGAAAATGTTCGTAGCCCCGAAAGGCAAGGTACTGGTGGACGCGGACTACTCCCAAATCGAGCTGCGGCTGCTGGCCCATATGTCCGGGGATCAGGCCATGATCGGCGGCTTCAACTCCGGGGTGGACATCCACACCGTCACCGCCTCCCAGGTATTCGGGCTTCCCCAGGACGAGGTACCCCCGGAGCTGCGCCGGGCCGCCAAGGCGGTGAACTTCGGCATCGTGTATGGCATCTCCGCCTACTCCCTCTCGGAAGATATCCACGTCACCGTGGCCCAGGCCAAGGAGTATATGGAGAAGTATTTCGAGCACTACGCCGGCGTGCGCTCCTATATGGACCGGGTGGTGGAGCAGGGCCGGGAGGACGGCTTTGTGTCCACCCTCTACGGCCGCCGCCGCTGGCTGCCGGAGCTGAAAAGCTCCAGCTTCAACACCCGGTCCTTTGGCGAGCGGGTGGCGCTGAATATGCCCATCCAGGGCACGGCGGCGGATATCATCAAGCTGGCCATGATCAGGGTAGACGCCCGCCTGCGGGCCGAGGGGCTGGAGGCCCGGCTGGTCCTGCAAGTCCATGACGAACTCATCGTGGAGTGCCCCGAGGGCGAGGCGGAGCAGGTCAAGGCCCTCTTGCAGAAGGAGATGGAGGGAGTGACGGCGCTGGCGGTGCCGCTGGTGGCAGATGCCAACGCGGGAAAAACGTGGGCGCAATGCCACTGAAAAGGAGTGCTTACTATGAGCTTATTCGATACTTTTGACCCTGATTCCGAGGAAATCGTAAAATTTGAATACCAGCGTTCGTTCAACCCCACGGACGCTTTCCCGGAAACGGTCATCATGACCTTCAAGGACAAGACCTTCCATGCGCTGGAGCGCGTCTGCCCCACCCAGGTGGTCGCCACTCTGCGGGAGGGCGTTGATATCCCCGTTTATAAGCTGGATTGGAATGGCCGCAGCATCGGTATCTTCCGCACGCTGATTGGCGGTGCGGGCACGGCGGGACTGCTGGAGGAGGCGTTGGCCATGGGGGCGAAAAAGGTTTTGCTCTACGGCTCCTGCGGGGTGCTGGACTCCGCCCTCACCGCCGGACACTTCATCCTGCCCACCCAAGCCTACCGGGACGAGGGCACCAGCTACCATTATCTGCCTGTCAGCGATTACGTAGACATCCCCACGTCGGCGCGGCTGGGCGAGATCTTCGACGAGCTGAACCTGCCCTATGTGAAGGGCCGAGTGTGGACCACGGACGCCTTCTACCGGGAGACCCGGAACAACATGGCCAAGCGCCGCGCGGACGGCTGCATTGCCGTGGACATGGAGTGCGCCTCCGCCATGGCGGTGGGGCAGTTCCGGGGCGCGGAGGTGTACCAGTTCCTCTACGCCGAGGACAGCCTGGACGGGGACGCCTGGGACAGACGCACCATGGGCGCGGTGCCCACCTCCAGCTACGAAAAATACCTCCGGGTGGCGTTGGAGGTGGCGGCGCGTTTGTGAGCGGCTGGGAGGAATGATCATGCGCGGGACACGAGAATATTACGACAAGACCGCAGCGGAATGGGCGGAGAACGGCTACGGGGACGGGGCGTACCTGCCCTGCCTGAACGAGTTTTTGTCCCTTCTGCCCCCCGGCGGGCGGGTGCTGGACCTGTGCTGCGGCGCGGGATACGAAACGGGCCGCATCCGGGCGCGGGGCTTTGAGGCCCTGGGGCTGGACTTCAGCGGCGAGAGCCTGAAGATCGCCCGGGAGCGCAACCCGAATATCCCCTTTTACCAGGGGGATATGCTGGAGGACTACGCCCATACCGGCATGGTGGACGGCATCCTGCTGTCCGCCGGACTGGTCCACGTGGAGGTGGCGGACCTGCCCCGGGCCTTTGCCCGGATGGCTGCGGTGGTGCGTCCCGGCGGCTATGTTCTGGCCTCCATCCGGGAGGGGCGCGGCAGGCTGGAGGAGTGGAGCCTGCGGGAGATCGACGGGGAGCGGTACGACCGCAATTTCATCGCCCACACCCCGGGCGAGGTGATGGGCGCGGCGCAGAGCTGGTTTTCCTACTGCCGGGAGCTGGCCTCCGACAGGCCCATCTGGCGTCAGCTGCTGTTCCGGCGGGAGGGTGGGTGCCCATGAAGCTGCGCATTATCCCCATGACCGCCCGGCACCTGCCCGCCGTGGCGGAGCTGGAGCGGGTCTGCTTCCCCGCCGACCCCTGGAGCGAAGCCCTGTACCGGGCCGCGCTGGACAACCCCGCGGTGGCCATTCTGCTGGCCCTGGGGGAGGACGGCGCAATTTTGGGCTACGCCGTGCTGTCCGCAGTGCTGGACGAGGGCAATCTGGACAACATCGCCGTGGCCCCGGACGCCCGCCGCCAAGGGGTGGGGGAGGCGCTGCTCCGCACCTTGACGGGCTTTGGCCGGGAACACCTATCCTGCCTCATGCTGGAGGTGAGGGCTTCCAACACCCCCGCCATCGCCCTGTATGAAAAGCACGGCTTCCAGGCGGTGGGGCGGCGGAAAAACTACTATGACGCGCCGAAAGAGGACGCGGTTTTAATGACACTGACTTTTTAGGAGAAGCTCATGGAATTACAGAACATGACGAAAGAGGATCTTGCCGCCCTCTATGAGAACGAAATGACCACCGACTTCCCCCGCACCGAGCTCAAGCCCCTGTCCGCCATGCTGCGGCTGATGGACCTGGGCCGGTACGACCCCCTGCTGGTGACGGAGGGGAGCCAGCCCCTGGGCTACGCCCTGGCGTGGCTGCCGGAGGGCCGGGAGGGTGCGCTGCTGGAATATTTCGGCGTGCTCCGGGGGAAGCGGAACGGCGGGCTCGGGTCCCGGATTCTGGACCTGCTGGCGGACCGGTACGGACAGCTTTTCGGAGAGGCGGAGGCCCCCGGCCCGGACGCCTCCCCCGAGGAGAACGACCTGCGCCGGCGGCGCATCGCCTTCTACCAGCGCAACGGCTTCCGGGTGCTGGACTACCAGTGCGCCCTGTTCGGGGTGCGCTTTCACTGCCTCTACCGGGGACCGGAGAGGGACGACCGGAGGGTGGAGACCCTCCACCGAGGGGTGTACGCCGGGTACTTCTCCCCGGCCCACATGGAGCGGTACATCCAGCTCCCCCTGGCCCCCGGCGAGCTGGTGAAGCCCGCCCCGGAGTGGGTGGAAGAGACCTATCCCTCCCTGGTGGACTACGGGGCGGAACAGGAGGCGGAGGCCGTCCGGCTCATCCAGGGCTTCTGGCTGGCCCACAACCGTTACCAGCAGACGGAGGAGGAGGCCAGGGCCGACCTGCGGGCCTGGACCGGTCAGGGGCACAGGCTGTATTTCATCGCCCTGGAGGACGTAACCGTGGGCCTGCTCCACCTGGGCAGCCGGGGCGGGGAGATCGACTGGCTGGAGGATCTGTTCGTCCTGCCGGAGTACCAGGGCCGGGGCATCGGTGGTCAGGCCGTCCGGCTGGCGGAGGCCATGGTGCGGCAGTATTCCCAGTCCATGTATGTGGAGGCGGCGGCCCGGAATGAGGCGGCCATCCGCCTGTACCGCCGCCTGGGATATGACTGTCTGAACACCGTCACCCTCCGCAAAGATTTCCCAGGCTATGAATACGACGTGGCGCACACGGAGCGGCTCTACGGACAGAATTTTGAAATTCGGAAGGACAGGGACTGACATGGACATATTGTTGGGAAACCGCACCGCCGAAAGCGCGGCCCGCTCCTTTGAGCGGATGAACACCCCGGCCATCCGCGCCACCCTCCCTTTGAAGGCCAGGACGGCGGAGGAAGCGGCGGCGGACTTCCACGCCTCCCAGCTCCCCGGTGCGTCCAGCTTCGGGCGGACCATCCTGGCGGACGGGCGGCACGTGGGGGACGTGTGGTGCTACTGCATCGACCCCGCCGGTGCGCCCAGCGCTATGGTAAGCTGCTGCGTCTTTGAGCCGGAGCTGTGGGGGCAAGGCATCGCGTCCAAGGCGTTGGCGCTGTTCCTGCCCGAAGCCGCACAGAGGTACGCCCTTCGTACCGTGGGCGCGTTCACCTTTTCCAGCAATCTCTCCTCCATCCGGGTGCTGGGGAAAAGCGGCTTCCATCTGATGGAGGAATTTGTGGAGAACGGCGTTTCATCCCAGTACTATCTGCTCGATTTAGAACAAGAGAAAAGGTGATTGCATGAACATTTTAGCCTTTGAGTCCTCCTGCGACGAGACCGCCGCCGCTGTGGTGCGGGACGGCCGCACCGTGCTCTCCTCCGTCATCGCCTCCTCGGCAGATATGCACGCCATTTACGGCGGCGTTGTGCCCGAAATCGCCTCCCGCAAGCACGTGGAGGCCATCTCAGGCCTGGCGGACGAGGCCCTGCGGCAGTCCGGCCTGGCCAGGCGAGACATCGACGCCGTGGCCGTCACCTACGCCCCTGGGCTCATCGGGGCGCTACTGGTGGGGGTATCCTTCGCCAAGTCCGCCGCCTTTGGCTTGGGCGTGCCGCTCATCCCCGTCCACCACGTCCGGGGGCACATCGCCGCCAATTACATCGCCCACCCCGACCTGGAGCCCCCCTTCCTGTGCCTGTGCGTGTCCGGCGGCACCACCGCCATCGTGGACGTTCGCGACTACACCCATTTCGCGGTGCTGGGCTCCACCCGGGACGACGCGGCGGGGGAGTGCTTTGACAAGACCGCCCGGGTGCTGGGTCTGGGCTATCCCGGCGGCGGGCCCATGGACAAAATGGCCCAGGGGGGCAATGATAAAGCCTATGTATTTCCCCGCGCCCACGTGGCCGACCACCCGCTGGATATGTCCTTCTCCGGACTGAAGACGGCGGTGCTCAACACCATCCACAACGCCCAGCAGAAGGGGGAGGCCCTCAACCTCCACGACCTGGCCGCCTCCTTCGCCGCCGCCGTGTCCGACTCTCTGATTCCCCGGGTCATGGAGGCGGACACCATGACCGGCTATCATAAGATCGCCGTGGCGGGAGGAGTGGCCGCCAAC